>JGI12682J13319_1000003_pt1 | contig 22995 bp, 16 predicted proteins | sample BlaSpr_A8_OM3_M2_FD_13319 | JGI IMG/M metagenome (IMG submission 13319)
CGATGCAGCCAGAACCCGGAGTTGGTGGCGCTCCTTGACCGTCGGCTTGCCGCGCGCCGGCTCGACTCGCCCCTGATCTTCCACAACGGCCTTGGCCGTCATGTCGGTAACTTCTCGACGACCTGGGGGAGAGCACTCCGAAATGCGGAGGTGGCCTTCGCTTTCCACGACCTGCGGCGCACGGCCATCCGCAACATGATCCGGGCGGGCGTTCCCGAGCGCGTCGCGATGGAGATCTCAGGCCACAGGACGCGGGCGATCTTTGATCGGTACAACATCGTCTCCGGGCGCGACCTCGACGATGCGATGGCGAAGCGCGCTGCCTACGAGGCGGAGATGTCCAAGGCGAGAGCAGGAGCAAACTCGAGCAAAGAGCCGATCACGTTCCCATCTCCGGCGCCCTGACCACACAGATAATCGGAGGGGGCTCGGTCGGAGCGTGGGCGAGGCCACGGGCGGCCTATAATTCCGGCCAACGTGCCTCTGAAAGCCGGCTCTCGTCTCGGCCCCTACGAGATCGTCTCCGCGATCGGCGCGGGCGGTATGGGGGAAGTGTACCGGGCCCGGGACACGCGCCTGGATCGGGATGTGGCCGTGAAGGTGCTTCCGGCGCACCTGTCCTCGTCGGAGGAGATGCGTCAGCGATTCGAGCGGGAAGCGAAGGCGATCTCGCAACTCTCGCACCCCCACATCTGCGCCCTCTACGACGTGGGCCGGGAAGGCGAGACCGAGTACCTGGTCATGGAGTACCTCGAAGGCGAGACGCTGTCCGACCGCCTGGTGAAGGGCCCGCTGCCTCTGGAGCAGGCCCTGCGGTACGGCGTCGAGATCGCCGGCGCCCTGGACAAGGCTCACCGGCAAGGGATCGTGCACAGAGATCTGAAGCCGGGCAACGTGATGCTGACCAAGTCGGGGGTAAAGCTCCTGGACTTCGGGCTGGCGAAGGCGGTGGCGCCCGTGGGAGCGCAGTCGGGGTTGACATCGCTGCCGACGATGGCCGGCGCAACGGGCCGAAACCTGACAGAAGCCGGGACCATTCTGGGGACGTTCCAGTACATGGCGCCGGAGCAGCTCGAGGGGAAGGAAGCGGACGCGCGCTCGGACATCTTCGCCTTCGGGGCCCTTCTCTACGAGATGGCGACGGGCAAGAAGGCGTTCGCGGGCAAGAGCCAGGCGTCTTTGATCGGGTCGATTCTGCGGGACGACCCGCCGGCGATCTCGGAGGTTGCTCCGATGGCGCCGCCGGCATTTAACCGGGTGGTCAAGACGTGCCTGGCCAAGGACCCGGAGGACCGTTTTCAGACGGCGCATGACGTGAAGCTGCAGCTCGCGTGGGTTGCGGAAGGAGGNTCTCAGGCGGGTCTTCCCGCCCCGGTCGTGGCGCGGCGGAAAAACCGGGANAAGCTCGCGTGGGCGGTGGCTGCGGTCGCCCTCCTCGCTGCCGCTCTCGCCGTCGCTGGATACGTGCGCCGCGCGCCGACGCCACCCCTGATGGCCCGCTTCGATGTTGCGGCCCCCGAGAACATGACATCGATCGACATGCCGCGCGTGTCTCCGGATGGCCGCTCCATCGCCTTCAACGCGACGGACGCGTCCGGGAAGACGCGCATCTGGATCCGGGCCCTGAACTCGCTGTCCGCGCGCGCTCTGGAAGGGACGGAGGGGACGACGCGGCCGTTCTGGTCGCCGGATTCACGCTTCCTCGCGTTCTTCGCGGAAGGCAAGCTCAAGAAAGTCGAAGTCTCCGGGGGACCGCCGCAGAAGGTCTGCGATGCCCCGACGGGGGCCGACGGCTCCTGGGGCTCGGAAGGCGCGATTCTCTTCGACGGCGTTACCGGCGATCCCATCAGTCGCGTCTCTGCGGCAGGGGGAACGCCAGTCGTGGAGGTCAAGCCGGACCCGGCCCGCAAGGAAACGCAGGTCGCCTGGCCCGAGTTCCTTCCGGACGGCCATCACTTCCTCTACATGGCGAGCGGCCAGAAACCCGAAGACAACACCTACCGCCTCGGCTCGCTCGGCTCGAAGGAATCGAAGGTAGTGGCGCCCGCCCAGACGCTCATCACCTACGCCCCGCCGGGTTACCTCCTCTTCGTTCGTGACAAGACGCTCGTGGCGCAGCGCTTCGACCTGAAGTCCCTGAAGACGATCGGAGAGCCGGCTCCCGTGGCCGAAAAGATCGGCACCGATTCCGTCGGCCTCGCGCGCTTCTCCGTTTCCCGCAATGGGGTCCTCGCCTATCGCACCGGCGACTCGGGAAACCGGCTGCTCTGGCTCGACCGCGGCGGGAAGGAGCTGGAGACGGCCGGCGGGGCCGGCGAGTACGGCAACCCTGTATTTTCCCGCAAAGGCGACCGGCTCGCCTTCAACGCCGTCGACGCTCGCAGCGGGAAGCAGGATATCTGGGTGCGGGACCTCTCGCGCAACGTGAACTCGCGTTTCACTTTCGGAGCCGGCGACAACCTCTGCGCGGTGTGGTCGCCCGACGGGGGCAGGATCGTCTTCACCTCGGACAAGGGGGGCGGGATCACCAGCCTTTACGAGAAGCCCTCGAGCGGGCAGGGAGAGGAGAAGCTGCTCCTAAAAGACGAAGGGAGGCTCATCGCCACCGACTGGTCACGCGACGGCAAGTACATCGCATACTCGAGGCGGGGCAAGGAGGGCTGGGACGTCCTGGTGCTGCCCACCTTCGGCGACCCGAAGCCGATTCCAGTGGTCGCCGGCCCTTTTAACGAGCTCTGGCCCACCTTCTCTCCCGACGGCCGTTTCATCGCATATCAGTCGAACGAGTCGGGACGTGCCGAGATCTATGTCCAGACCTTTCCGAACGCGAGTGGCAAATGGCAGGTGTCGACGGCAGGCGGTGTCGATGCTTCGTGGAGATCCGACGGCAAGGAGATCTTCTACCGCGCGCCGGATCAGCAGCTCATGGCCGTCGACGTCCAGGCCGGGGAGAGCTTCCAGGCCGGCATCCCGCAGCCCCTGTTTCCGGGGCGCGTTCCGCCGGGCACCTCTCGCAACCGATACGCCGCCGCGGCCGACGGGCAGCGCTTTCTTTTCGTGGCGCCGCTCGGCCGCGACGCCATGACGCCGACGACGGTCGTGCTGAACTGGTTTGGCGAGCTCGGCCGGTGAGCTGGAGTCTCCAGTTCGGATACCGGATTTCCGATTTCGAAGTTGACCCGAGATGACGCTCGCCACCGGGACGCGCCTCGGCCCCTACGAGATCCTCGCGCCGCTCGGCGCGGGCGGGATGGGGGAGGTCTACAAAGCGAAGGACACGCGTCTCGGAAGAGATGTGGCGGTCAAGGTCCTCCCTTCCCATCTCGCGGACAGCCCTGACTTGAAGGCTCGACTCGAACGCGAGGCACGAGCGATCGCGGCGCTCTCTCATCCGCATATCTGCGCCATTCACGACGTGGGCTCTCAAGACGGCATCGAGTACCTCGTCATGGAGCTGCTCGAAGGTCAGACGCTCGCCGATCGGCTGGACAAAGGTGCGCTTCCGCTCTCGCAGCTTCTTCCGATCGGGATCGAGATGGCGGGAGCGCTCGACGCGGCGCACCGCCACGGGATAATTCATCGCGATCTCAAACCCGACAACGTGATGTTGACGAAATCGGGCGTCAAGCTCCTCGACTTCGGCCTCGCGAAGATGGCGGTGGCCGAACGCGCACCGTCGGATGTTTCATCGCTCCCCACCGAGCTTTTCCCCTCGCGCCCACTGACCGAGAAGGGAACGGTCATGGGGACCTTCCAGTACATGGCCCCGGAGCAGTTGGAAGGGAAGCAGGCCGATGCCCGCACGGACATCTTTGCGCTGGGTTGTGTTCTCTACGAGATGGCGACGGGAAAGAAAGCCTTCACCGGGGCGAATCAGGCGTCGCTCGTCACGGCAATCATGTCGAAAGATCCGGAGCCGATCTCATCGATTCAACCGATGACTCCTCCAGCGCTCGACCGGGTGGTCAAGACGTGTCTCGCGAAAGATCCGGAAGAGCGATGGCANAGCGCGCGCGACGTGGCGAGCGAGCTTCGCTGGATCGCCGAGGGAGGATCCCAGGCGGGCGTCCCGGTACCCCTCGTTTCCCGGCGAAAGTCCCGCGAACGCATCACCGTGGCGGTGGCCGCGGCCGGATTGCTCATGGCGGCGCTGTTCGCGGTTCTCTTGTTCCGGGAAAGGCGCGAAACTCCGAATCTTCATCCGATTCATGCCCTGATCTCCGTTCCAGAACAGGCATCCTTTCCCATCGTAGCCGTGCCGGAGCTCTCCCCCGACGGAAAGACCCTCGTCTGGAGCGGTTCGGATGCCGGATCGCTGCCGACAACGAGTCCTCTGTGGGTTCGTTCGCTCGCAAGCGACGATGCCCATCCTTTGGCCGGAACCGACGGCGCGATGTACGCTTTTTGGGCGCCGGATAGCCGCTCCATTGGGTTCTTCACCGATCGGAAGCTCAAGCGGGTAGATCTTGCCGGAGGCGCTCCGGTGACCCTGTGCGACATACTGGACCTCGGCCGAGGCGGATCCTGGAGTCGCGAGGGAGTCATTATCTTTTCCGGTGCGCGGGCGGGGCCGCTTTTCCGGGTCTCCTCGGCGGGAGGCTCGCCAGAGCCTCTGACGAAGCTCGACGCCGTGCGCGGCGATACGACACACCGATGGCCCCAGTTTCTCCCCGACGGACGTCACTTTCTGTATCTGGCCTCTCCGAACGTGTCGGAGAAGCGTGCCGTTTTCGTGGCGTCCCTTGATGGCCACGAGAATCGGCCCCTTGCGCTCGCCCCCGATCTCACCCTTCCCGGTAGCGAGGCCGGTCACCCGTCCCGGACCGAAGCGATCGCCAATGCGGCGTACGCCTCGGGGCAGATTCTCTTCGTGCAGAAATCAACTCTCTACGCGCGGCCATTCGATGCTGCCAAAGCGCAGATTACGGGACCGGCGACCGTCGTCGCGGAGAATGTCGGGAGCGGTTTCACCGTGATCCGCTCCATGTTCTCGGTGTCTCAAAACGGTGAGCTCGTTTTCGTCGCCGAGCCTTCGTTCTTCGATAGTCGTGTCGAGTGGATCGATCGCGAGGGCAAGCGATCGCCGGCGCTGCCGGAGAAATCGATCTATTCCTCTCCGAGTCTTTCGTCCAATGGCAAGCAACTGGCAATCTCTATCGAGAACCCGCGAACGCACCAAACCGACATTTGGACGATCGATTTGACCGGCGCCGTTCGAACCCGGCTGACGTTCGGCCCCGGGAACAGCCAATCCCCCATCTGGTCCCCCGACGCGACGCGCATCGCCTACGCGGCGACGCGTTCGAAAGTCGGACTCTTCGAGAAAGCTTCGTCCGGCGTGGGGCCTGAGAAGTTGCTGAGCGAGACGTCGGGCATAGCGACGACGAGCAGCTGGTCGCCGGACGGGCGCTTCATCCTCTACGGCGTTTGGAGCGGGACTCAGGGAACCAATTATGACGTCTGGGTCCTCCCGATCTCGCCGCCCGGCGAGCCATTCCCGTATCTGCGAACGGCAGCGGACGAGACGGATGCCTGCTTCTCGCCCGATGGGAAACACGCGGCGTACACCTCCACGGAATCCGGTCGTGAAGAGGTCTACGTCCAGAGCTTCCCCGCGGGAGGCGGCAAGTGGCAGATCTCGACCCAGGGAGGATCGTCGCCCAAATGGAGGAAGGATGGGCAGGAGCTCTTCTTTCTGGATCCGAAAGGACACATCTTCGCCGCAAGCGTGCAAACGCCCGGAGTTTTCACTGCCGGGGCTCCCCGTCTGGTGGCAGATCCTCCTTCTATCTTGTCGGATTACGACCCTTTTCCGGACGGCGCGCGCTTCTTGATTGTCTCGCCGGTGGTCGACCAAGCCCATCTTCCGCTTCACCTGATCGCGCACTGGCCAGCCGGGCTCAAGAAGTGATCTGAAGTCGATCTGCGGCTGCGAGCACCCGACCGAATGTTTCGCCAGCACTTCAAACGGGGGCCAAAAATCATCTCGCAGCTCTCTCATCCTGTTTGCCACACTTTCGCTACACTGGGGCACTGCCGAGAGCCCAGGACAGCAAGAGAATGCCGTACTGACGCGGGTTTCGTGATCTCATGGCTCTGCATGGTTGGTGGTTCGATTCCACCCCCCAAAGCCATCCTCCTGCTGGAAATAATACCACAACTCATGACTGACCCCGTGGCGCACACTGGTGCTCGGAGAGAGCCCGTGAGAGCGAGAGAATGTCGTGCTGACGCGGGTTTTCGGATCTCGGCGTTCTGAATGGTTGGTGGTTCGATTCCACCCCCCACAGCCAACACGTCGCGAGCGCTCCGTGAGGGACCTGCGCCTGTTGGCGCACCGGCGAGCGACTCGGCCGGATGCGGCCTCCATCGCTCGCCTGGTCCCTCGCTCCGCGCTCGCTCCCGCGGCGCGAGACTCCTCCCTCGATTACTTCGGGAGACTCCTCGCGCCGCGAACGAGGCATGATCCCGAGAGTAGGGCCTCATGGAGTCTTGGTGCCTCTCGGGCGATTGGTGGTTCGATTTCACCCCCACAGCCATGCTTATGTGGGTTCAAATAATACCACAACTCATGACTGACCCCATNGCATTACTTGACTCCATGGCGCACTGTGGTCCCACTGGGCCGGCAGCGATGACTCTCGTGGCAGTTGACAGCGCCGCCGGGCGGCAGGAAGATTCGCGCTTGGTGGATTACGAAATGGAGGAATCCCATGAGGAAATTACTGGTCGGCGGCCTCGTCGCGGGTGCCATGGCGTACGGAGCAGCTGTCTGTCTGGCCGACGGCCCCCGAGCCTCGGAACGCGTGGGCGTCGAGCAATTTGCCGTCCTGCCGGATGGCGTGCGCTACCCCGAAGGCATCACCGCCAATCCGGCCACGGGCGAGATCTACGTGGGCACGTTCGACTCCGGATCGAGTTCGAACAAGCTTCTGCGGTTTGGGAGGAACGGTCATCTGGCCGCGCAGCGCGATTTCGGCGGCCCGCTCCTCGGCCTGGGTTTCGATTCCGTGCACAACAAGGTCTTCATCCTGAATTTTGGGGCGTCGAAGGTGCAGCGCATCGCGGCGGCGTTCGACGGCTCGACTGCCGTCGAGGATGTCGCCACGATTCCGGTGATCGGTCCGCCCGGATCACGCAGCGTCGGCAATCCGGACGGCAGTTCGGACACGATTACGTTCGGGTCGAGCGGATTCCCGGCGCCCAACGGGATGGTTTTCGACCACCTCGGCAACCTGTACGTCTCCGACTCGTTCCAGGGCGCGATCTTTCGCATCGATAACGCCAGGACCTGCGGACCACCCTGCACGGTAACGCCGGTCTCGCACGATCCGCTGCTCGCGACCGCGGGCTTCCCGCCGTTCGGCGCGAACGGTCTGGCGCTCAACGCGGCGGAAACCGCGCTATTCATCGCCAACACGGGTGACAACCGCGTGCTCAAGATGGACATTTCGACGAGAGCGGTCTCCGTGTTCTCGGAGAGCGTGCACGGAGCGGACGGGCTGCTCTTCGACGACAGCGGCCGCCTGTGGGTCGCGGCCAATCAGGCGGACGAGATCGTCGCACTCAACGACAAGGGGAGAATCGTCGCGCGTGCGGGCGAGTTCGAGGGCATCCGGCATGACGGCGCGCCGCGGGGCCTGCTGTTTCCGGCGAGCATGGTGATCGTGGGCGAGCACATGTACGTGACCAACCTGGCGTTGCCGCTGACGCCGGCCGCCGGGGATGAGCCGGAGGAAGACGTCACGCGGTGGACGGTCGCAAGCTTCCGGGTGCCGAAGCGGTAGACCGCCCGGGTCCGCCGCCATTTTGCTGACCGGGCATTCCACGACGATTTCGCCGCCTTGTTGATATCTATATCAACAGTGATATAGCCGACCTCGAGCCGTGAGCCGCCAGGACCAACGATTTCGAGAAAGCTGAACTTCCGGGGCCAAGCCCAGGAACGAGCCATCTCGAGGCTCCAACCAGGGCAGATTCGACCATACCGAGGCCGTGAGAGACGATCCGGTGAACGACGGGAGGTCAGGTGTGGGAGATACTGGAGGTAACAGAACGCGCGCAAGGGTGACCGAAAGCCGGAGCGAAAGGAACGTGGATGAAGACGCCGGGACAGTCAGATGCCATGAGCATCGAACACCAGGAGCTTCACAAAGAGCTGAACGCCGCGACGAAAGCCGGAGGCCAGACCGCCGACACCGCGAAGGACGTCATGAAAGCGCTCTTCCCTCACATGCTTCACGAGGAGGAGTTTGCGATCCCGCCCTTGAAGCTCCTGCCCGCTCTGGCGCGCGGCGAGTTCGATTCCGACATCGAGCAGGTCCTGTTGAAGACGGAAAGGCTCAAGGCCGAACTTCCCCGCATGCTCGACGAGCACAAACACATCGTTCACGCGCTTCGCAAGCTGCTCCATGCAGCGATGAGCGAGCATCACGCGCGCTACGCGCGATTGGCCCAGAAGCTGATCCTCCATGCGCAAATGGAGGAGGAGTTCCTCTACCCCGCCTCGATCCTGGTGGGCGAGTACATCAAGCTGCGCCTCGAACACCCATGACGGGCAGGCCCTCCTCGCAGACGGGGTTTCTCCGGCAGGCCGTCGTCCCGTGGCAGGATTTCTCTGCTCGGATACCCATCTGAGTTTTCGTCACCGGGTTTTCCGGAACTCGTCCAGCGTGGCCTGCATGCTCGCGCGGACGGAGAAGACGAGCGGAGGCACGTCCTTCACCGTCAGGCCCTCGGTCGGCACGGGCTCGAGGACCCTGACTCTCAGGCGGCCGCGGCGGGCGAGGTGGCGCTTCGTGTCGATGATGACGGTCAGAGGCTCGCAGACGATCGGGATGATCGGGGCCTGCGCCGCGACGGCGAGGCGGAAGGCGCCGCTCTTGAATGGGAGAAGCTCCGGGGCGGTGTTGCGGTGGCCTTCCGGCATGAACCAGACGGCGATCTTCTCGTCCCGCATGGCCGCCGCGGCCGCGTCGAGCGACCCCCGGGCCTGGCGGGCGTCGCCGCGGTCGATGATCAGGTTGCCGGAGAGCTTGTAGAACCATCCGAAGACCGGGATCTTCCCGATCTCTCTCTTGCCGGCGGAGACGGTGCGGCGCGGGAAGGCGGAGCCGAAGGTCACAACGTCCAAAAAGCTCTGGTGGTTGCCGACGATGACGCAGGGGCGGAACGCCTCGAGCCGCTCCCGGTTCTCGACCTCGACTCGCCACCCCATCATCCGTGACAGCCCGCGGCAGAAGACCAGGCCAAAGACGTAGAGCGCCTGGCGGTTGCCGGGAGAAAAGAGCAGCCACACGATCCCGGCCGCGGAACAGAGCGCAAACCAGATCCCTCCGAAGAAGAAGCCGAGGTAGAAAGCGAGCCGTTCGGCGAGAGCTCTCACGAGGTTACTGCGTGGTCTGCCAGTTGTCCTTCGCGCCGGCGGGCGGAACCCAGGCGGGCAAAGGCATCAGCAGGAACTCGGCGAGAGCGTAGACGTACGGCTCGTACATTTGCCGCAGATGTTCGAGGTGCTGATCGACGCCCGCGTCCTGCTTGAGCGGCATTCCCACGGCCGCGAGGGTCTGCTTCAGGCGCGTGAGCTCGCTCTGCGGCAGGCGATCCGATCGCGGCGGCCGCGGAATCTGGTTGAAGACCCGCGCGAGGTCCACGACCGCGTGGCGCGCCATCGCGAAAGCGAGCCGGGCGTCCCGCGCCGGTGCCGCCTCGACGCCGGCCACGATGAGAGAGCAGACGTCGAGGATGGTCGTCAAAGCGGCAACCCACGACTGGTTGTCGTGCTGGGATCGGTAGTAGGCGAGCACCGGAAAGGAGACGTGGCTCTCGAGCAGCTCCGCGGACCAGCGCTCCCATTCCTGGAAGAGCGCGCTGAGCGCCTCGCCGCCTTCCGTGTAGCTGTGTCGCCGGAGGAGCTCGGCCGCCGTGGGAGGGGAGCCGGCCCGCGCGTCGAGCAGAGCGATCGTCGCCTCTCGCCGCGAGAACGCCTGGGAGAGGACCGGCAGGTACCCGATGACGAGCGCCAGGAACCCGAACCCCATCCCGCCTTCGATGACCGTGAGGACCCGGCCGCCGCCGGAGGCGGGAGCCACGTCCCCGAGGCCAAGCGTGAAGAAGGTCGTNCCGCTCAAATACAGGTCGGCGCGGAATCCGGAGATTCCCGCCGGCATCGCGAGGCGCGACCCGAGGCCCCAATGGAGCAGCGCGAAGCCCAGGATCAGGCTGAAGGCCCAGGTCGCGAGCAGCAGGAGGAGCGAGAGCGGCCCGAAGACCGACAGGAAATTCTCGCGGGGGTTGCCGGGCCGGATACCGCGCGCGATCGCGCGGAACGGGCTCCACGTCGTCCGATAGAAGATGCGGGTCAGCCGGAACCGTCGCGAGACGCGGCGCGGGAGCACCGTCGTCTCGAAGGCGTCCCACAGGACGATCAGGATGATGAGGACGCCGGCCGCGAAAACCCAGCCATGCATGCCCGGTGATTCTATTCGCCCGATAAGGCGAGGCCTTCAGACTCGTAGTCCAGCGTCCAGAGCCCGGAGTGAAGCGTCCCGTGCTTCACCTTCGACCTTCGACCTATTCCTCCACTACTTTTTCGGCGGCCGCGAGGGCCGCAGGTCCAGGCGCGAAGGGATCGCCCGGTCCGGGTAGCGCACGAGGTCGCTGACGGCGCGCGCTACGTCGTCGGGCGCGAGCATCCAGGAGCTCTCCTGCCCGCGGTGCGAGTCGGAAAACTCGGTCGCCACCGAGCCGGGCAGAATCGCCGCGACGCGGATCCCGTCGTGGCGAAGATCGAGCATGGCCGCGTCGGAAAGACCAAGCAGCCCGAACTTCGAGGCGTTGTACGCGGCGCCGCCGGCGAAGGCGTTGATCGCGGCGAGCGAGGCGATGTTGACGATGAACCCGCCGCCCCCTCGCTTCATCAGCGGCGCGGCGAAGTGGATCGCGTAGTAGGGACCGAAGAGGTTCGTCTCCACGATCTCGCGGAAGAGCGCGGGCGAGATCTCATCCACGGCGCCGAACTCGCCGATTCCCGCGTTGTTGACGAGGACGTCCAGCCGCCCGAACTCGCTCTCGATCCAGTCGATCAGGGCCTTCTGATCGTCCTCTTTCCGGGCGTCCGCGGCCAGGCCCTTGATGATGACGCCGTCCGTGCCGAGCTTCGCGACCGCGTTGGCAACCGTCCGTCCCGCGTGGCCGGAGATCGCGACGGAGAAACCGTCGGCCGCGAGTCTTCGCACGATCGCCTCGCCGATGCCACGAGTGCCTCCCGTGACGAGTGCGACGCGACCGTGCTTTTCCACCGCGGTCAATGGTAACCGAGCGGACCGGGTCTTGTGGGAAGGGTCCGGGGTAGGGTTCAGGTCGAAGGTCGAAGGTCNAGNGTCCCTTTCGAGACCCGGGGAGGACGGTCGCCGGCCGCGGGAGAGAGCGGGAAGCGGGAGCCGGACGGACCGAAGATGGTCTTCTTCAGAAAGTTACGCTCGTGGAGGCCTGTTTTTTGTATTTGGGCAGGCTTCTTGAATAGGCCCCTTGCACGATGCGGCGCGTCAGCTCGGTTCTTCTCCTGGTTATCGCCTCCGCAGGCGCGCTCGGCTCCTCGGGCTGCACGCTGATCAGCAGCGTCATCGGTTCGGAAAAACGCGACGTCTACAAGTTCGACCACCCGTTCACCGTCGCGGACCCGGCCTTCCGCCGCTCGCTCGACGCGTTCGGCACGGCCATGGTTGCCGGCAACACGGCCGAGCTCCTGAAGAACGGCGACGAAATCTTTCCCGCGATGACAAAGGCGATCCGGGAGGCGCAGAAGACCGTCAACCTCGAGACCTACATCTTTCAGCCGGACGAGGCCGGAAAACAATTCGCCGACGCCATGATCGAAGCGGCGGGCCGGGGAGTCGAGGTGCGCCTTCTGATCGACGCCTGGGGAAGCAAGCTCGGTGACCTGCAGGACAGCCTCGAGAAGGCGGGAGTCCGATGGCACAAGTACCACCCCCTCCGCCTCGTCACGATCTACAAGGTTGGGAGGAGGACACACCGGAAGATCCTGGTCGTGGATGGCAAGATCGCCTTTACGGGCGGCCTCGGCATCTCCAAGGAGTGGCTCGGCAACGCGCGTAATCCCCAGGAGTGGCGGGACACGCAGGTGCGCGTCACCGGGCCGGCCGTGGACCAGATGCAGTCGATCTTCGCCGAAGACTGGACGTACACGACGGGGGAGATCCTGGCAGGCGAGAAGTTCTATCCCCGGCGCGACGCCACCGGCGGAAAGGTCGAGGCCCAGGCGATCAAGGTCTCGCGCGGCGACGCGTCCTCGCTGGCCAAGATGCTCTATTACGTGGCGATCAAGGCGGCCGCGAAGAGCATCTACATTCAGAACGCCTATTTCCTTCCCGACAGACAGGTCCGCGACGCCCTGGTCGAAGCGGTGCAGCGGGGCGTAGAAGTCAAGGTGATGGTCCCGGGCAAGCACATTGACATACCGATGGTCCGCTCCGCCTCGTGGATGCACTACCGGGACTTGCTGAAGAACGGCGTGAAGATCTACGAGTACAAGCACACGATGCTCCACAACAAAACGATGGTCGTGGATGGTCTCTTCTCCACGATCGGCTCGATCAACTTCGACGCCCGCTCGATGAACCGCAACGCCGAGGAGAGCATGGCCTTCTACGACCGGGGGTTCGCAGAGAAGATGGAGGCGATGTTCAAGGAGGACCTGGAGCGCTGCAAGGAAATCACGTACGCCCAGTGGGACCACCGCGGCCTTGCCAAGCGTTTGAGCGAGCTGTTCTTCTGGATCTGGGAGCCCTATTACTGATGAGGGACCGAGGCACAGGGTTTCTGAGAGCGCAAAGTCCAAAGTCCAGAGTCCAGGGGGGCGCGGGCCTTCGGGGCTACCTTGGACCTTGGACCTTGGACCTTGGACGCCGGCAGGGATTCGCCGTCCTGGTTCTCTTCGTAACGGCTTTGCCGGCCTTTGCGGCGAGCCGGCCGGCGGCGGAACAGGCCAAGATCGACTGGCTCCTGGCAGAGATCGGGAACTCGAAGGCGACCTTCATCCGCAACGGCAACGAGTACGACGCCTCGAAGGCGGTCTCACATCTGAAGACGAAGCTTCTCTTCGCGGGCCGCCGCGTTCAGACCGTTCGCCAGTTCGTCGTCGGCGTCGCCTCTCACTCGGAGGAGACCGGAAAGCCCTACGAGATCCGCGGGCAGGACGGCAAGCAGGGGCCGATGGAAACCTGGCTTCTCGAGCGCCTCGCCGTCTATGAAAAAGGGGCAGCGTCACAGAGGCCACCCGTTCTGCCGCCGCCGGCTCCCAAGCCCTCGCCTCCCGGGAGAGGGAAGGGGTGAGGGGATTGGTCGCCGCCCCGCAATCTCCAATCGCGCCCCAATGGAGGGGCGGCCGTTTCAGGGCGCTTCCGCCGCCGCCGCGATCTCGACGGGCTGCTGATTTATGTTCAGCGCCCGGTAGAGAAACCCGGAAACGAAAAACCCGACGAACCACGCGTAGGAGTAGAGGGGCTTCAAAGCCGGCACGACAAGCCCTCCCCACGCGAGCGCGCAGCCGACGAACGTCGCGAGAACGGCGCGCCAGTTCCACCCGCCGTCGTAGCGATAGACCCCGTGCGTCAGGTACAGGTCTTCGAGCTTCAGGCGCTTCTTGCGCACCAGCCAGTAGTCGGCGATCAAGACTCCGGCAATGGAGCCCAGGCCGCCGGAGTAGCCGAGCAGCCACGTGAAAATGTAGCCGGAGGCATCCGAGAGGAGCTTCCAGGGCTGCATCAGGATGCCGAGGATCCCCGTGATCAGGCCCCCGGTCTTGAAGCTGATCCACCTGGGGAAGGCGTTGGCGAAATCGTTTGCGGGGGAGACGACGTTGGCGGCGATGTTGACGGCGAGCGTCGCGACGACCGCCGTGAACATCGAGATGGCGACCACGATCGGGGCCTTGAACCGGCCGACGAGCTGCACGGGGTCCCAGATCGGCTGGCCGTAGATCAGGACCGTCGCGCTCGTGATCATGACGCCCATCGCGGCGAAGACTGACATCGTTGTCGGAAGGGCGACGACCTGCCCCACGATCTGTTCGCGCTGGCTCCGCCCGAAGCGCGTGAAGTCGGGCATGTTCAGGGACAGCGTCGCCCAGTAGCCAATCATGGCCGTCAGCGACGGGAAGAAGATCGGCAGGAACTCCGACAGCGTCGAGAATTTGCCGCGCTGGGCAAGCAAGGGGCCGAAGCCGTGGGCCTGCCGCACCGCCCAGATCAGGAGGATCGTCGTCATGACGAGGACGAACGGCGCCGCCCAGTTCTCGATCTTGCGCAGCAGGTCCATGCCGCGGTAGATGATGAAGACGTTGATTCCCCAGAAGAGGAGGAAGGAGAACCACTCGCTGTTGGTGTGCCCGCCGGGCCCCGGTCCGAGAAGTCCCGGAAAAGACGGGATGAGGCTTGTGAAGAACGTGTACAGCGCCTCGCCTCCGATCCAGGACTGGATGCCGAACCAGCCGCACGCGACCAGCGCGCGCATCAGGGCCGGCAGGTTCGAGCCGATCGTGCCGTAAGCCGCTCTCGCGAAGACGGGGAACGGGATCCCGTAGCGCGTGCCGGGGTGGGAGTTCAGGAGGATCGGGACGAGGACGATCGTGTTCCCGAGCAGGATCGTGACGAGGGCCTGCCACCAGTTCATCCCTGCGGACATCAGGCCCGAGGCGAGCATGTACGTGGGGATACAGTGCGCCATGCTGATCCAGAGAGCGGCGTAGTTGTAGGTCGTCCAGTTGCGGCGCGAGACGGGGACGGGAGCGAGGTCCTTGTTGTAGAGGGGGCTCGCTTCGATCCGCGCCGAATCGATCAGCTCGATGCGTCCATCCCCGTGCTGCCTGGTGTTGGGGAATGCCGACGTTCGCATGCCGCCTCCTGCCGCCCGTCGCGTGAGGATCTCTCTTCCATACTAACGCCCCGCCATGGGAGGATAGAATCAGCGCCAGGCTGTTTCTTCAACTGAGAATTCTTTTGGCCGCCCGAACGTGAGCGAGTTCCTTCTGCGCAGCCGCCGCGTAGTCCGGCCGGGGGGAGTCGGCCCGGCCGCGTTGCGCATCCGGGGCGGACGCATCGCAGAGGTGATCACGGGCGCCGCCGGCGAGGCCGCGGCGGACGTTCCGGTCACCGACGTCGGAGATTCGGTCGTGATGCCGGGGATTGTGGACACGCACGTGCACATCAACGAGCCGGGACGCGCGGAATGGGAGGGGTTCGCGACCGCCACCCGCGCGGCCGCCGCGGGAGGCGTGACGACGCTTCTCGACATGCCGTTGAACAGCGTCCCTCCGACCACGACCCGGGACGCGTTCCACGCGAAGGTCGGGGCGGCAGCCGGCCGGATCCACGTGGACGTGGGTTTCTGGGGAGGGCTCGTGCGGGGCAACATGGCCGAGCTGCTTCCTCTGCGAGCGGCGGGAGTCTTCGGCTTCAAGGCCTTTCTGTCGCCGTCGGGGGTCCTCGAGTTTCCGGAGGTCTCGGAAGAGGACCTGCGCGGCGCGATGGCGCGTCTGGGAAACATCCCGCTCCTCGTGCACGCGGAATGGCCGGAGCACCTGCGGCCGCAGGAGGGAGATCCTCGGCGCTATGCCGATTACCTCGCCTCACGCCCCCGGTCCGCGGAGAACGAGGCGATCGCCCGAATCGTTCGTCTCTGCCGGGAAACGCGAACGCCCATCCATATCCTGCATCTCTCCTCGGCCGACTCCCTGGAGACCGTCGCGCGCGCAAAGGCGGAGGGGCTGCCGGTGACCGCCGAGACCTGCCCGCACTACCTTTTCTTTGCGGCCGAGGACATCGCCGACGGCGCCACGGAGTTCAAATGCGCGCCGCCGATCCGGGAGCGCGACAACCGCGAGCGGCTCTGGGCGGCTCTCGGCGAAGGCGTGATCGACATGATCGTGTCGGATCACTCGCCCTCGCCGCCATCTCTGAAGCACCGCGAACCCGGCGACTTCGCGCGGGCGTGGGGCGGGATCTCCTCGCTCGGCCTGACGCTGCCGGCCGCGTGGACGGCCGCCAGTGAGCGAGGTTACTCGCTGGCGGACCTCGCCCGGTGGATGTGCGCGGCGCCGGCCGAGCTCGCCGGGCTCTCTCCGTGGAAGGGAACGATCGCGGAGGGGAGGAACGCTGACCTCGTCGTCTGGAATCCGGAGGCGAGTTGGACCGTCGATCCCGCGCAACTCCAAACCCGGCACTCGCTGACGCCGTGGGCCGGCGTGGAACTCTCGGGCGCCGTCGAGGCCACGTACGTCAAGGGCGAGAAGATCTACGCGGGCGGGAAATTCCTTTCGGCCCCCCGCGGTGAGATCCTGCTCGCCGGATAAACCCGTGGAAGAGCCGCCGAGCAACTCATAACTCACAAATTCTCCAATGAGCATCATCACGACGCACGTTCTCGACACCTCGCGCGGGAAACCGGCGGGCGGAGTCCCCGTCACCCTCGAGGTTCGGTCGGAAGACGGAAGCTGGAAGGTCATCGACAAGGGAGCGACCGACGCCGATGGCCGCGCCGGGATGCTCTCGGCGGAGACCTCCGTGCCGCGCGGTGTCTATCGTCTCTCCTTCGATACCGCCGCCTACTTCAACGCTCTGAACGTCGAAGGCTTCTACCCTGAAGTTGAAGTGACGTTCGATGTCCGCGACCCGTCGCAGCACTACCACTTGCCGCTGCTTCTGTCGCGCTACGGCTACTCGACCTACCGGGGAAGCTGACGCGCTGCGCGCGCGTAAGTCACGCCGTCTCACTCCAGAACCGCTCAAGCAGGTTGCCCGAAACCCGGCGCCGGTACTCGGCGGTCGAACGGATGTCGTCGATCGGCCGGATCTCGCGGGAGAGCGCCTGCCGGGCTTCCTCGATCGAGCCCCCGTCTTCGAGAACGGTCTCGGTCTCCGGTAGGCGGATCACCGTCGGTGCGACGCTGCCGAGGGCGATTCGGGGGCGCGGCGCGCGGACCGCGGCCATGACAACTTTGGAGATCGCCTGCGCCGCCCGGGTCCCGACCTTCCGGAACCACTGCCGCCCCTCGAACGGCGGAATCTCGACCGCGGTGATCAGCTCGTCCCGCCGCGCCACGCACTTGCGGTATCCCGTGTAGAAAGAGTTGAACGCGACGCGCCGCGTCCCGCCGGCGCTCTTCAGAACGAGCACGGCTTCGGCCGCGGCCAGAACAGGCAACGTATCCCCCGCGGGGGAGGCGTTGGCGATATTGCCCCCGAGCGTCCCGCGGTTCTGGATCTGGACCCCGCCGATCTCCCGCGACGCCGCGCCGAGGATAGGAAGCCGCTTCCGGACGAGCGGCGAGCGGATCATCTGCGTATACGTTGCGAGCGCTCCGATGGAGAGAAGGCCATCGCGGATCTCGATCCGGCGCAGGTCGACCAGAGGCCAGAGGTTCAGGAATCGGGTGTCCTTCGATGTCCCGAAGTTCAGGTTCACGTAAACGTCCGTGCAGCCGGCGAGAGGCACGAGAGGCCCGTCGTCGCGCAGCATGACAAGAGCTTCCTTGAGCGTTCGGGGCTCGAGAAGGCTGAGCGGAGCGATGGCGGTACGCATCAGGGTTTCAGGAGGTTACCGCCCTCACCCCGGTCTGCCGGCTGCTCGGTTCGCGAGAGGGACAGGGTGAGGGACGTTCATGCGCCGGCCCTCCTGGTTTTCCGACTCGCCTTTCGAAATGCCCGGTAGATTCCCTCGTACCCGGTACACCGGCAAAGATTGCCGGCGAGACCGACCCGGATCTCCTCGAGGGTCGCCTTCGCCGGGAGCGCCGCGGCCGCGAGGATCATCCCCGGCGTGCAGATGCCGCACTGCGCGCCGCCCTCGGCGACGAAGGCTTCCTGCAGAGGATGAGACCCCTTCAGTCCCTCGATCGTCTTGATTCGCGTTCCCCGTGCCTGCGCGAACGGAACGAGGCAGGAATTGACCGGTTCGCCGTCCAGCAGGACCGTGCAGGCGCCGCACTCTCCCTCGCCACACCCCTCCTTGGTGCCCGTCAGCCCGCACTCCTCGCGCAGCACGTCGAGCAGCCGCTTCATCGGATGCGCGGCGACATCGACTCTCTTTCCGTTCAGAGTGAACTTCATCGGTGCCCGACCTTGGACTTTAGACCTTAGACCTTGGACCCCGGGTCGTCCACGCCGCCATGAGCCTCTCCGGCGTCGCCGGTATTTCCCGCACGTCCATCCCGATGTGCCGGATCGCGTTGACGATGGCCGGCGCCGGGCCGTCGATCGGCATCTCTCCGACCCCCTTGGCTCCGAAGGGGCCGTGCTTGTAAGCGTTCTCGAGGATCACCGTCTCGATCTCGGGCGTGTCGAGCGTTGTCGGGACCAGATAGTTGGTCAGCTGCGCGTTGGCCATGCGCCCGTCGCGCAGGACGACCTCTTCGAGCAGCGCATAGCCGATCCCCTGTGCGGTCCCTCCCTCGATCTGGCCGGCGGCAAGAACGGGGTGGATCGCCTTGCCGATCTCCTGCACCGCGGTGACGCGAACGGGCCGGACGGCGAAAGTCACCGGATCGAACTCGACCTCCGCGACGTCGCAGCCCCAGCCGTAGGCGCCGTACGCGTCGCCGCGATACGTCTCGTCGCTCCATTTCAGCTCCGCCGGCTTCTCGTACTCCTTCGTGATGAGGAGCGGGCCGTGCTTCTCGAGGTACGCGCGCGGCGTCATCGTCCCGAGGCGGCGTTTCATCTCACGCGCGCAGTTTTCGAGAATCTTACCGACGACCATGCAGGTCCTCGAGGCGACGGTCGGACCGCTGTCCGGCACCTGGCCGGTGTCGGCCTCGGAGACCTCGACGCGGTCGTAGGAAATGCCGAGCGTGTCCGCGACGATCTGGGCGTGAATCGTGCGCGTCCCCTGCCCGATCTCCGTCGAGGCGACCCGGATTCGCGCGCCCCGCTCCGTCAGCTCGAGCGACGCCTTCGAGGCGAGCTTGACCTCTCCTCCACCGGTGAAGCCTGAACCGTGGAAGAACAGGGCGATCCCGATGCCGCGGTTGCTTCCGGAGAGCTCGCGCCGGCGGCGCTTGAAGTCTGTGCGCCGGACCGCCTCGCGCAGCACCGCAACCGCGCTGCAGTCCCGTCCGAGCTTCTGGCCCGTTGCCGTCGTATCCCCCGGGCGGAAGGCGTTCAATTCGCGCAGGCGCACCGGGTCCATGGCCAGGGCCGCGGCGATCCTCTCCATGTGGACCTCGGAGGCGAACTGCGTCTGCGGCGCGCCGAAGCCGCGGAACGCGCCGTTGGGCGGAGTGTTGGTCATCGTCACGCGTCCGCGAACGCGCACGGCGGGGCAGCGGTAGGGGCCGGTCGCGTGCAGGACCCCGCGCGAGAGAACGACGGAGGAGAGGGTGGCGTAAGCGCCGCCGTCCAGCAGCACGTCGATGTCCATGGCGGTCAGCCGGCCGTCTTTCGTTACGCCGGTCCGATGCCGGATGACGCCGGGATGCCGCTTGGTCGTGGCGAGCATGTCCTCGGCGCGGTCGTAGATCATCTTGACCGGCCGACCGGCCTTCAAGGCGAGCAGGCAGGCGTGCCCGGCGATCATCGAGGGGTACTCTTCCTTGCCGCCGAAGCCGCCCCCCGTCTCCGTCTGGACGACGCGGACCTTCTCGGGCGCAAGGCCGAGCAGCACGCGGAGCGCCTTGTGGACGTAATAAGGGCACTGGAGCGAGCCGTAGACCGTCACGCCGCCGTTCTCCGGCACGGCGATGGCGCCGTTGGTCTCGATATAGAGCTGCTCCTGGAGGCCGACACGGTACTCGCCTTCGACGACGAGGTCCGCCTCCCGGAATCCGTGTTCGAGCTTCCCCTTCTCGATCGAGATCTCCTTGAAAGTCTTCGGCGACGCGGCGGGGTCATAGACCGGCTCGGCGGGCCGGTATTCGATCGCGACCCGCGGGGCGGCGAGCTTCTCCTTGTCCTCGTGCGCGAGCAGCAGGATCGGTTCCGCGGCGTGGCGCACCTCGCGCTCGGCCAGGCACGGCTGATCGTCCTCGATCAGCGCGACGACGTTCCGGCCGGGGATGTCGCGGAAGTCCACGACGGTGAAACCCTCGCGGTCCAGGGTGTGCCGGATCGAAAGGATTTCGCCCCGCGGGATCGTCGAGCGCACGGTCGTGCCGTGGAGCATTCCCGGGAACGACAGGTCGTCCACGTACCGGGCCGCGCCGGTGACCTTGGCGACNCCCTCCTTGCGGGGNACTCTNNNNCCGACNGAGCGAAGGGGACGGGTGGTCGNAGGTCGNAGGTCGNAGGTCGNAGGTCGAGNNCGGGANNGTNGGCCCTTGACGCTTCGGCTGCCGGCCATCCGTTTATCGAGCCCCGGCGGCTTCGAGAGAGTCCTTCAGGATCTCGAGGGCTTCCCGGACTTCCGCTTCTCCCACGGTCAGGGGCGGAGAGATGCGGAAGGAGTTTCCGTCGAGCCCGCCCTTGCCGAGCAGCAGGAAGCGTTTCCTTGCCTCTTCGAAGACGCGGTTGGTCAGCGCCTTGGCCGGCGTGCGGTTGCCGGCGGTCTCGTCCTCGACGAACTCGATCGCCTGCATGAGCCCCATCCCGCGCACGTCCCCGATGTTCTTCGGGAAGCGCCGCTGCAGTTCCTCGAGGCCCTGTCGTAAGAGACGTCCCATCCGCTCCGCGTTGCCCGGCAGGTCTTCCTCCTCGATGATCTGAACCGTCGCGTTGGCCGCCGCGCAGGAGACGGGGTTTCCGCCGAAGGTCGAGATCGTCAGCGCCTTCAACGCAGCCGCGATCTCGGGCGTCGCGATCGTGATGCCGAGCGGCAGGCCGTTTGCGACGCCCTTGGCCATCGTCATGATGTCCGGCTCGACTCCCCAGTGCTCGATCCCCCACATTTTGCCGCCGGTCCGCCCGAAGCCCGTCTGGACCTCGTCGCAGATGAAGACGCCGCCGTACTTCTTGATGATGCCGACGGCGATCTCGAAGTACTCGGGGGGAGGCGTGATGAATCCGCCCACGCCCTGGATTGGCTCCGCGAGGAATCCCGCGATGCGGCCGGTCGTCGTCGTGCGGATCAACTCCTCGATGTCTTTGGCGCAGGCGATGCCGCAGGAGGGGTAGGTCAGGTGAAGCGGGCAGCGGTAACAGTAGGGAGAGACGGCGTGCTTGACGCCGGCGACCTGCGTCGGCAGGGCGCGCCAGGGAGCCTGCGCCGTCAGCGACTGCGCGAGCATGGAGCGGCCGGAATAGCCGTGCCGAAGCGCGACGATCTCCGTCGAGCCGGTCGCGAGCATCGCCATCATCACGGCGGTCTCGTCGGCCTCGGTCCCCGAGGCGGTGAAATACGACTGCTTGAGCTTGCCCGGTGTCAGGCGCGCGAGCCGCTCCGCGAGCTCGACGACCGGAAGCGTCGGATAGAGCGACGAGACGTGCGAGAAGCGGTCCACCTGCGCCTTAATGGCCGCGTTGACCCTGTCGTTCGCGTGGCCGACGGAGACTGTCAGGATGCCGCCGAAGAAGTCGAGGTAGTCGTTGCCGTCGGCGTCGCGGATCCGGAGCCCCTTCCCCTCCGTGAAGACGGGCGGCTCCTGGTAGTACTGGATCGTCGCGGGGAAAAGAAACTCCTTGTGCTTCTCACGGACGGATTTCGTGAGTGGGGATGTGGGAGCCAGGGTCTTAATGGTGCTCATCGGGAACCTCCAGTTTCTCTTGTCATCCTGAGCGCAGCGAAGGATCTGCCCTGGAGGAGGCACCGAACAGGATTCTTCGTCGCTTCGCTCCTCAGAATGACAGGAGTGATCGCTTCGCTCTTCAGAATAACAAAAGGGGCGGCGTTGCTTCTCTGAATAACAGGAGTGGTCGCTTCGTCCTTGGGACTGACGGTAGAAAAGGTCATGCCGATCTCGGATTGCGTTTCAGGAATGATCCGGCTCCCGCTTTGCCAACAAACTTTCCTTTGTCGAGGATGACATTGCCGCGGGAGAGGACCGTTTCGGCGGCGCCGGTGATCTCGCGGCCTTCATAAGGGTTGTAGTCCACTTTCATGTGGAGGGTTTTCGCCGACAACGTGTGTTTTTTCTCCGGATCGAAGATGACGATGTCGGCATCGGAGCCGGGGGCGATCGTTCCCTTTTTCGGGAAGAGGCCGAAGATCTTCGCGGGTGAGGTGGATGTCAGCTCGACGAAGCGGTTGAGAGAGATGCGGCCCTTGCGGACTCCGCCGTCGTAGAGGAGGTTCATCCGCGTCTCGATCCCCGGAGCGCCGTTGGGGATCTTCGAGAAGTCGTTCCTGCCCAGCTCCTTCTGTTCCTTCATGCAGAAGGGACAGTGGTCGGTCGAGACGGCCTGGAGGTCGTTTCCCGCGAGGCCGCGCCAGAGCTTCTCTTCGTTCCCCTTTTCCCGCAGCGGCGGGCTCATGACGTATTTCGCTCCGTCGAAGCCGGGCTCCTCGTAGTTCGCGTAGGAAAGGAAGAGGTACTGCGGGCAGGTCTCGGCGTAGGCGGGGAGCCCGCGGTCGCGCGCCTCCATGACCTTCTCCAGGGCCTCGGCCGCGGAGAGATGCACGATGTAGATCGGGACCCGCGCGATTTCCGCCAGGCAGATGGCGCGGTAGGTCGCCTCGGCTTCAGCGCGCGGAGGACGCGTCAGGGCGTGATATTTCGGCGCCGTCTCCCCGCGGGCCAGCGCCCGGCGGACCAGCACGTCGATGACGTCCCCGTTCTCGGCGTGCATGCAGATCGTGCCGCCGTTTTCTCCGGTCCGGCAGAGCGCCCGGAAAATCGAGCCGTCGTCGAGCATCAGGACGCCGCGGTAGGCCATGAAGAGCTTGAAGGACGTCACTCCCTCGCGGACCAACTCGTCCATTTCCGGCTCGAGCTTCTCCGGCAGGTCCGTGATGATCAGGTGGAAGCCATAGTCGATCGCGGCCTTCCCCTCGGCCTTCTTCATCCAGGCTTCCCATCCCTGCCGGAGGGTCTGTCCCTTGTACTGGATC
>JGI12682J13319_1000006_pt1 | contig 20666 bp, 20 predicted proteins | sample BlaSpr_A8_OM3_M2_FD_13319 | JGI IMG/M metagenome (IMG submission 13319)
GCGGCCGATCCGCCGATCAGGCCGAGGCCGGCGACGGCGACTCTCACCTCTCGGCTCGAGGAAGGCGGACGGTTTCCTCCTCGTCTCCGGGCACGCGGAATGACCACTCGGGCCGCAGATGCCGCGCGCCGCGCAGGAAGACGTGGCGCACCTGCGACTGCGGGCGGTCCGTGTTCCAGTGGATGAGGACCCGGATGCAGTGCCCGAGCGATCCCGGCACGGGGATCTCCCGGGCGCAGAGCAGCGGTACGTCTTTCCATTCGGGGAGGCCGCGGACCGCCACGGCCGGGAACTGCGCCTCCAGGTCCTCGGTCACGGTGATGAGCGCGCTCGCGACGTCCTCCGGCACCATTCCGTTGGCGTCCATGAGGAACTGAAGCAGCTCCCGCGTGCGTTCAGCGATCTGCCCGGCGTCGTTGCCCGCGACGGTCGTGGCGCCGCGAAGGCCTCGAATCAACGGACTCTCCGAACCGGGCGCGTCGCGGGCGTCATTGGTCTGCCGATTATCTCCGACAGTGATAAAGAAAGCGGCGTGGAAATCGCTCAAACGAGGCGCCACGTGCTCGGGATCGACGCCGGCGGCACGAAGACGCGGGCCCTCCTGGCCGACGAAACCGGGCGAGTGGTCGCGGGCGCGAGGGGTGGCGGGGCCAACCTACGCACTCATGGAGAGCTTGAGGTCGAGAAGGTCCTCCATTCCGTCGTGGAGCAGGCGGAGGCGGAGGCGGGGGTCCGCGCGGAGGCGCTGGCGCTCGGCATCGCCGGAGCGGACAGGCCCGCGGATCACACGGTGCTGCGCGAGATCCTGCGCCGCATCGGCTTCAAGAACCGCGTCGTCGTGACCAACGACGCGCGCATCGCGTTCGTCGCCGGCTCGACCCTGCGGGTCGGCCTCGCGCTCATCTGCGGCACCGGCTCGATCGCCTGGGGAAGGAACGCCGGCGGCGAGATCGCGCGGGCCGGAGGCTGGGGCTGGCATCTGGGGGACGAAGGCTCGGGCTTCTGGATCGGGGAGCGCGCGATCCGGGAGGTCCTCCGGGCCGCGGACGGGCGAGGGCCGGCGACGTCTCTCGACAAGCCGCTCTTCGAGCACTTCGGGATCGAAAAGCCCGAGGAGATCCTCCGCGCCGTCTACGACGGCGAGTACCCGAGGCACCAGGTCGCGATGTTCGCCGTCCGCGTCGAGGAATCGGCCCGGAGCGGCGACGCCGCCGCGCGGGAGATCCTGGCGAAGGCTTCGGACGAGCTCGTCGCGGCCGCCCGGAGCGTGATCGCCCGCCTCAGACTCTCGAGCGCTCCCTACGACATCGTCCTCTCCGGCGGAACGTTCGCCGCCCTTCCCGGCCTCGCGGAGTCCGTTCGCGTAAGGCTCGCGGCCGAGCCCGCCCGCGTGCGCCAACTCGAAGAAGAGCCCGCCATGGGGGCGGTCCGACTGGCGCTGGAGGAACTGGGGAAGGAGGTTGAGAGTTGAGAGTTGAGAGTTGAGAGAGGTCCCGGGGCGCCGTTCTGGACTCACAACTCACAACTCACAACTTCCCCTGTCGCCACGAGACGCGCTAAACTAACCAAATCTTAATAATGCCCGATCAACCCCTATGAAACGCCTGATTGTCAACGCGGACGACTACGGCCGGACGGCCGGCATCAACGAGGGCACGGTCGAGGCGTACGTGATGGGAATCGTCACTTCGGCGACAGTCATGATCCTCGAGGCCGCGGCGGAAGAAGGTCTCCACCTGGCGCGCGCTGTGGCGCCCGATCTCGCGCTGGGGTTGCATTTCGCCGTGACCGGCGGAGGTGGCAGCGCGAGCCCGCCCGGCTCCGTCCCGCGGCTTGCGCCCGCGGGGCGGTTCGTCCGGTCGGTCGAAGAGCTCCCGGAGCGGATTCCCGAACACGAGGTCCGCGACGAGCTCGAAGCCCAGATCGCGCTGTTCGAGAAACTCGCGGGGAAACCGCCGACGCACCTGGACTCGCACCATCACTCGGCGCTGCACATCTCGGTCGCCCCGGTCTTCGCCTCTGTAGCGAAGGAGCGCGGGCTCCCCGTGCGCGCGTCCAGCGGCCGGGCCCTCGAGCAATTGCGCGCGAAGGGGCTGTGCGTTCCCGACTATTTCCTCGAGTCCTTCTTCGGGTCCGGCGCGACGTCCGAAAACCTGAGGTTCATCCTGGCGCACCTGCGCGAGGGCGTCAGCGAGCTGATGTGCCATCCTGGCTACCCCGACGACGCGCTCGTGAAGAACAGCTCCTACGCGCGGGAACGGGAGAAGGAGATCGCCGCTCTCTGCGACCCGGCGGTTCGCGAGGTGCTGGTGGCCGAGGAGATCCAGCTCATCACCTTCCGCGACCTGGCCGGCAGCTGAAGAATGGATGCGGGCGTCGTGTCTGACTTTCGGCCACAGGCATTCGCTTCGCGAACGGCGGCCGAGAGTGCCAAAACCGGGGCCGGGTTCCCCGGGGCCTACTTGAAATCTCTCGGCTGCCGGTCGCAGGGCGGCCGCCGCAGCCGAAAGTCGCGCGGGGCCGTCTACGGCGTCGGCGCTCCTCTCCGATGGACGAAGACCGACGGGGGACCTTCTGGTCCCCCGAACCCCCGGGGACGGTCGCCCTCGTCGCGCCTCCTTGCATCCGGCCCCGTGGCGCTCGCAACGCCGCCCACACCCTTCTTCAGCAGCCTGCCGGCACCCGCTTGAGGCTCGAGGTCCTGGCGGATCGGCGGGCGGCGGCGGCCCGCGCAGCGGAAGAGATCGCCCGGGTCCTGCGGCGGCGCGGTCCGCGGCGCCTCGTGCTCGCCTCGGGAAAGACGGTCGTCCCGATCTACGACGAGCTCGTGCGGCTGCACCGCCGCGGGCGCGCTCCTTTCGGGCGTGTCGAGACGTTCAACCTGGACGAGCTCCTCCTGCCGCGGGACGATCCGAACAGTTTTCGCGAGTTCATGGAGCGTTGCCTGTTCTCGAAGGTGGATCTGCCGGCCGGGAGGATCCACTTCCTGCGCGGGGACGCCGCGAACCCCGCGAGGGAGTGCCGGTGCTACGAGCGGGAGCTCTCGCGGGCCGGCGTGCCGGACCTCGCGCTCGCCGGCATCGGCGTCAACGGCCACGTGGCGTACCTGGAGCCGGGGCGGTCGCTCGCGCCGCGCTCCGCGCTCGTGCGGCTTTCCCCCTCGACGCGCCGGGGCCTCGCCGCCGGCGGGATCCGCCCCGTCCCGCGGGATGCGCTGACGATGGGAATCGAGTCGATCCTGTCCGCCCGCGAGGTCCTGCTCGTCGCGACCGGCCGGGAAAAAGCGAAAGCGGTCGCGGCGGCCCTTCATGGGCCCGTGACTCCGCGCTGTCCCGCTTCCTTTCTCTCGCTCCACCCGGCGCTCACCGTGATCCTCGACCGCGCGGCCGCGCAACGGCTCTGACGCTGAGTGCAGTCAAGAGTCGAGAGTTAATTAAGAGTCGTGAGTTTTTGGGCCCGTTGCCCGAGCCCTCAACTGTCAACCGCTTTTAGTTAGTTCTCAACCCTCAACTCACGACTGTCCTGGCTGACAGTTCTCGGCTTTCAGCTCTTGAGAGCCGCGCGAAGGTCTCCCTTCGTCTCTTCGAGGCGCTGACGGGCGCGCGACGCGGACACACCGGACCGGCCCATCACGATCGCGGTCTTGACCTCGCCGTTGGCGCGGGAGAGCAGACCCCGCGCCTTCCGTTGCGTGTCGCCAGTCGCCGCGGCCACGATTCGTAGCGCCCGATCCCTGAGTTTCGCCGAGCCCGCGCGCAAGTCCACCATCCAGGGCCCGAAGACCTTGCCGGAGGAGGCAAAGGCGGCAGTGCTGATCTGATTCAACGCAATTTTCGTCGCCGTGCCCGCTTTCAGGCGCGTGGAACCGGCGACGACCTCGGGGCCGGTGTCGAGCCGCACGAGGATGTCCGCGACCTCTTCGATGCCGGGCGAGCCGCTCGCTGTCACGAGCACGGTGCGCGCCCCGCGCTCCCTCGCCCGCTCGAGCGCTCCGCGGACGAACGCCGTAACCGAGCTCGCGGAAACGCCGATGACGATATCCCCGCGGCGCGCGCGCCCGCCGCGCGCGTAGCCGTCGTCATAACGATCCTCGGCGCCTTCGCGCGCGCGGAACACCGCGGATCGGCCACCGGCGATGATCGCGCGCACCCGCTTCGGATCGGTCCCGAAAGTCGGAGGCAGCTCCGCCGCCTCGATGACCGCGAGCCGTCCGCTCGTCCCCGCCCCGAAGAGAAAGCACGTGCCCCCTGACCGGAACGTCCCCGCAAACGCCTCGGCCGCGCGGACGATCGCGGGCCGCGCGCCGCGCAGCGCCGCGAGCACCCGCCGGTCCTCCGCCTGCATGAGCGCGACCACGCGCGCTATCCCGAGTCGGTCGAGCTTCGCGGACTTCGGGTTGGCGGATTCGGTCGCGAGGCGCCGCCAGCGGGATCCGCGGGGAGAGACCATGGCTCCCAGTCTATTCGGAGTCAGGTCTCCGTTTGACTTTCGGGTCTCGCCACGACGGAGAGGCCCCTGACCGCCGGACGGGGTGCGTCACGGGATCCTGAAGGCGAGAAATCGAAGCACTGGCAAGACGAAGTCCTNGCCTGGCTCGGCAAGTGTCTGAAGGAGTTTGGCGTCTCAGTTTCGATACCAGCGGTGGAAGAGCGGCGTGCCGGGACGGCCGATGAGCTCGACCTCGACCTGGTGCCAGCCGCGCGTCGGCGCCGGGTCTCGAAAGACAAGCTCGTAGTAGCCCTCGAGGGACCGCTCGACTCTCTGCCTCGCGAGGTCCGGGAAATCGAAGGTCTCGTTGTAGAGACCGCCGGTATCGGAAGCGAGACTCTTGAGGCTTCCCAGAAGCACCGGATTCGGGCCGGCGCGCCTCCCGTCGCTGACGTCCAGAACTGACACGGAAGTCTCGGCTCTTCCAATCGCGTCGAGGATCGCGGGATATTCGTCGCGCCAGGTCTCCTTCGTCGTGGCCGCCGTCCATCCGAAGAAGAGCATTGTCTTCGGCCCCGGCAGCTCCGCGAGCGCGATCCCGATGCAGAGAAGAGCCCGTTCGATCGAATCGGTCCGCCCGCATCCTCCGGCGGCCGCGGAAAGCGTCGGACCACTCGCTGCATTGGCGTGGCCGGTCCGTCCCGGGCTTCGGATCTTCTCGATCGCCTCCTCCACGGCGGCGCGGTCGGCCGTGAAGTCCTGGAGCAATCGCAGGCTCGAGCCGAAACCGAACACGGCGATCCGGTCGTCCGGTCCGGCGGAATCCACGAACCGTTTCGCCTGCCGCATCATCCGCACGAACCCGACGTCCTTCTGGCCGGCGATCTCCCACTGGAAGAGCATGACGGTCAGCCGCGGCGGCGCGCCGAGAGCCGCNTTCTCCGTGTTTCCGGACGGGGTTTCCGCAGGGACCGGTTTCTCTTCCGGCTGCCGTCTTCCGGGAANCCACTCGACCGTTTCGATGGCGGCCCCCCGTCCGTNCACGCGGAGCCGGAAATCGCCGGCCGTCAGCCCGGGAATCGGGTTCGCGAACCGGTCGATCACACGGCCCGTGACGACGACGCGGTCCACCGTGACCCGCTCCTGGACCTTCCCCTTCTCCGGGACGCCGGGCTTCTCCTGCGGGAACCCGAGTGCGAGTACGAGCAGCAAGGAGGTCATGGNCTAACTGGAGCCGTAGAGCTCGATCACGCCGCCGGGTGGTACGAAGAACGACGGTCCGGTCCGGGACATCGGTTTCTAATGGCCGTGTCAGGCACCCTTGGCGAGCTCGCGTTGAAGCCGCTCGGCGAGAAACTGCTTCAGCAATGACTGATACGGAATGTCGCGCTTATGTGCAAGGACTTTCAATTGCCCGATCATCGACTCAGGCAAACGCAGAGAGATTGTTCGTAACGTCAGCCGGAGATTCGGAAACGAACGACGTCGCGCGGCCGCCCAGTCGACGTATTCCGAAGAATCGTGCTTCGCCCAGAACTTGCGCTCATCCTCCTCGGACGAGAAGACGGGAACGGGCTTATTTCTCTTTGTGCTCATAGCTTGACACCTCCTTGCGAGTCATGTCGCGAGCCGAGATGACTCGAATGAGAGAACCCCGGACCATGAAGCTGACGAGGAGCCGTCGCCCGGAATCCGCTTGACCAAGAGCCAGGAACCTCGGTTCAGACTCCGAATGCTTGAAATCGGGCGCCATGACGAGCGGTTCGTTAAGAAAGATCTCCTCTGCCTCCCAAAAAGAGACCCGATGGATCTCCCAGTTCTTCTCGAGGTTCCCATCGTCCCAATCAAACCCTGTGCAACACTCGAGAAGATCCTCGGGATCCACTCATTGAGTATATTGCAGGCATATACGCCAAGGCAACCGTCATTTGCGAACCGTCTTTGCGAGTGTGACCTGAGGTCGGCAAGCCCATCGATCATCGTGTCCCCAGCACCAGGACGCCGCGGCCGAGCGTGCCCGCGTAGAGCCTTCCGCCCGACGTGTCGAGAGCCAGGGACGTCACCTGCACGTCCGGGTCCGATCCGATCATCCGGCTCCAGCTCTTCGCCCCGTCGCGGCTTTCGAAGACGCCGGCGGCGGTTCCGGCGAAGACCCGCGACGGGTCGGCCGGATCGGGGGCGAGCGCGTAGACGACGGCGCGCGGCAGGCCCGAGCTTCGCCGCTGCCAGGTCTTTCCGCGGTCCGCGCTGACGAAGACGCCGCCGTCCGTTCCCGCATAGACCGACTCCCCATGTGCCGTGTCCGTGGCGACGCAACGGACGACGGTCCGCTCGAGTTCGCGTCCCGCCAGCTTCCAGGACTGGCCTTTGTCGGTGGACTTGAAGACGCCGCTCCCCGCCGTAGCCGCGTAGAAGACTCCCGGATCCCGAGGGTCGGCGGCGAGCGAGAGAGCGAATGTCTTCTCCATTCCCGCCTCCGACGGAATCCATCGCGTGCCGCCGTCGGCCGTTCGGAACACCCCGCCGCGTGTTGCGGCGAATGCCATCTTCGAATCCTTCGAGTCGAACAGGATGGAGAAGACGGCGAGCGTCGGCGCGAGCGCCCAGCTTTCGCCGCCGGCTATGCTGTGCCCGATGGCCCCGCCGGATCCGAAGAAGATCTCGTGCCCGCCGGGATGGAAGGCGATCGAATAGACCTCGGCGGGTTCGGCGCCGGTGCGCAGCGGGTTCCAGTGATCTCCGCCATCGCGGGAAACCTGCAGGCCGTTTCGGGTCCCGGCGTAGATGGTCCGCGGCGATCCGGAATCGATAGCCATGGTGAAGACGTCGCCAGCCTCCGTGCCTTTTCCCGGCGGCGAGAGGCTCTGCCTCGAGGGCGGCCGATGGTCCGGCTCGCCTCTGCCCGCTATCGTGATGCCCGGCGGCAGCCCTGGATGGAACTGCCGCGGGTCCACGTGTCCCTCGAGCCACACGATGCGTTGATGGTCGAGATCCCGGCGCAGCTGCGCCATGTCGGGGCCGAGGAGACGAAGTGGCGATCCCTCGGGCCACCCCGGTGCGCTTTCGGCTGCCGCGCGCCACACGAAGAGCGGAACGAAGGTCTGGCCCAGATAGGCCTGTGCCTGCTCGGCAGAAAACGTGCTCTCGTCCGTCCTCTCGGAGCCGGCGATGAGAACGACCCCGCGGCGCCGCGACGAGCCGCCGAGGTCGTATCCGGCGACAGCCACTGCGTCCGACGTCCTCAACCTCTTAAGAACGGGGGCGTTGAGCGGTGCGAGGAAGAGACTGCGCAGCCAGGACGCCTGGCCGCTGCCTCTCGGCCGTCTTTCGAGCCCCGTCGGCCCGCCGGTCTCGACGCCCGGGCGTGGTTGCGCGGGAAAGAGGGTCTCCGTCTGGAGCGCGTTGAAGGCGGCGAGCGAGTCGTTGGCGACGACGATCCGGATCTGTTCCGCATCTCCCAGGGGTGTGCCCGCATGCGATCCCAATGCCGCGGCGCCGGCATTTGTCGAGGACCCGAACGCTCCCGGCTCGACAACGAACACGATCTCGAAGTCTCCCCGTTCAACCGCGCGCACGGGCCAGCCGGCCTCCCGGAGCAAGGCGGCGATTTCCTCCTCCGGCACGCCGGGCTGGACGGCGATGGGAATGGCCTGCAGGGAGGCCTCCGCTTGTTCCGGATACGAGCCCTGCAGGAGCCGGGTGAAGGTGGCGCGCCTCCCGTCGGGGAAGGTAGCGTCGGCCGTGACGACCTGCGGCGTCGAGCCCCGCGGAAAGGGAACTCTGACTATCGCCGTGACCTTGCGCGCGACAATCACGCCGTCGAGCGCGACGGTCAGCGACGCCGGATCGAGCCGGGTCGGGTGAGCCCAGGTCATCGTGAACTCGCACGAGCTTGTTTTCTTCTCGCAACGCCCCAACGCGTGCACCTCCGCCTCGACGCCCGGATTGTTCACCCACCGCTTGACGCTCTCTGTCACGTGGCCCGCTTTATCCTTGCGGACGAGCTCGAGCAGGTGAACGACGGGATCGGGCCCCAGATCCACCGTGCACGCGGGAGCGCGCGCCAGGATCGTGCAGGCCGGCTGTCCGTCCAGAAGCAGCTCCGCCGGGTCCGGCCGGCCGCCCAGATCCACGATGACCGGGAAGAGCCCGATCAAGAGGCCGACGGGGTAGGAGAGGATGTCCACGGAGCTCGCTATTCCAATTTCGCCGGTTCGAACGAGGCGACGGCGTGGCCGCCGCTTTCCAACTCGGCGATCGTGACGATCAGACGCGTGGCGTTCACGGAGCAGGTCACGGGAATCTCGATTGTCCAATTGTCCACAGTGATGTCGAACAGAACAGACCGCTCGAGGTTCACGAGCTGCGTGCGCCCGCAGGGGACTCCGACATGACGATGACCTGGACGCGCCCGCGCCCCTTCTTCGACAGCGCTTCGAAGATGGGCTCGATGCCGATCTTCGCGTTCAGGCGGACCGCAATGGTCCCGCGCGCTCCGTTTCACGTCCCGGAACGTGATCTCGAGTGGCAACTCGGGGCCCGCCCGGGCGGACGAGAACATTCCCGGCAGCGCGGTGAGAGACCCGGTCCCGGTCGCGGGCGAAGGGAGCTCGGCGACAGCCGTGCCTCGCGCGCCGGTCTTTAACTCCTCGACGGTCACGGCGACTCGCTCCGCTTCGGGAGGCCATTCGAAGAGGGCGTCGTAGAGCCAGGTCGTGCCGGTGTCCTCGCGTGTCAGGTCCATCTCGTTGTGGTGGACGAAGGGCTTGGACCCCTTCGCTTCGACCGCGAGAGTGACACGGATGCGGCCGGGCCCGACTAACGGCCTCTCGATCGGCTTCCCCTTCGCGTCCGTCACGACGGCGAGCACCGTCCGGACGTTGACCTCGACCTTCTCCGTGAAGCCTGGAGGTTGCTGTTGCTGCGTCCGCGCGGCCAGGGCCGCCGCGAAGGCGAGGAGAATCAGAGAGCGTGCGAGTTGCTTCGCTCGCTTCATGGCCGTGACGGGGTCAGAAGGTATGAAACGAGACCCGGGGTGGTCGCGGACGCCGAGGCTCGAGGGAAGCTCCGGGTTGGTGGCGCATTGGCTTCTTCCTTTGCGAGAGGATCGTTTCGCGACCAGGGAGAGCCCGCCTGATTAAAGCAATTCAGTTGCCTGGCGAGGTCCCTTCGGCGGCAAGGGATTGCGTCAGGCGTTGTCCGCGGATGCGATGCCCGCCGGGGACGCAGTGTCACCTCGCGGAGACGCCTGGAATCACGGACGTCAGTAGCGGGGCGTGGCCGGAGGCGTCGGATAACTTCCGGTTACGGGTCGGGGGCGCGTCGGCTGCGTGTCCGGAGCGAACGCCTGGAGTCGGCCGGCGCAGTTCCAAGCCTCGCCGATACCGCCCGGGAGGATGAGGAGCGTGTTCCCGCCCGCCTCGGCTGTGCGCTGCCGCAACATTCCTTCGCCGGCCGGCTCGCTCTCGGTCGCCGTCTGCGTCATGCGGCCCAGGAAGGCACATCCGCGAACGTCGCCCTGGTTGTGTACGACGACAACGGCCGCCCCGCCCTTCTTTCCCGACGCGCAGCCTCCAAGGGTGAGCGCTGACGCCGAGAGAAGGAAGATGACCCCACTCCTGATCCGCTTGTTCATTTCGGGTGTTTACTCGGCTATTACAGCATGAACCATGCCGTGATTGTTCGGACAGCCCGCGAGGCGAAGAGACGGGAAGTCCTGCACGGGCGAGGCACGGCACGCCGGTTGCTTCGTTTGTTCGACGATTGCGGGTCGCAGATTGACGAGGAGGGTTGATGGGCGAGAAAGTGACTCGATGATTCGACCGCACTTATCAAGACTCTTCGGCGTCCTGTTCGTTGTTCTCGGCCCCGCCGCCGCGGCCGGCGCGCAGGTGGGGACCGGGTCGTGGCTCTCGATCGGCCCGGACGGAATCGGAGCGATCCTGTCCCTCGCGATCGACCCGACGGCGTCTTCGACGCTTTACGCGGGGACCGACGGCGCCGGGGTCTTCAAATCCACGGACGGGGCCTCGACGTGGGTTTCTTCCTCGTCCGGGTTGACGAATTTTTCGGTCCGGGCTCTGGCCGTGGATCCCTCCGTTCCCGCCATCGTCCGCGCGGGAACGGATTCCGGGCTCTTTGTCAGCCGCGATAGCGGCGGTCGCTGGGCACTCGAACCGGGATTGCCGGGTACGGTCTTCAACGCCGTCGTCTTCGATCCGGGCAACTCCTTCACGATCTACGCGATCAGCACGGACGCCGGTGTCTACAAGTCGTTGGACGCCGGAACGAGCTGGACCGCGATCAACGCGGGGCTAGCCGGCGCCAACCCGCGCACGCTCGCGCTCGACCGGTCCTCCTCCTCGACGCTCTATCTCGGGACGATTCAGAACGGCGTCTTCAAGTCTTCCGACGGCGGCGCGTCGTGGACAACGATCAACAGCGGGCTCGCCAACCTTCATGTCCAGGCCCTCGCCATCAACCCGGCGGCCCCCTCGACGATCTACGCCGGAACAACCAACGGGGGCGCATACAAGACAACCAATAGCGGCTCCCGCTGGGATCCTGTCAACACGGGTCTCGTAGCTTCGTCGGTGGCGGCGTTCGCGATCGATCCGACGAATCCTCAGAACGTTCTCGCCGCCACCGACGCCGGCGTCTTCGGATCGACCACCGGCGGCGTGATCTGGCTGATTTCCAAAGTCGCCTTCGTGAACTGTCTGGTGATGGACCCCGGCCAGCCGGCCACGCTCTACGCGGGTGTCGGCCATGTGCCTTCCTCCCTCGGCGGGCTCTTCAAATCGACGGTCGGCGGCGCCGCGGGCAGCTGGATATCGTCGGGAAGGGGCATTCGCAACGTGTCCGTCCAATCGCTCGCGGCGGCCCCGGTGTCCGGCACGGTCTATGCTGGGCTCCTGGGCGGCATTGCCCGCACGACCGACGGCGGCGGGACGTGGCAGGGGCTGCTCTCGAGCGGCTCCATCATCGCCCTCGCGATCGATCCCTCGCAGCCCGCGACGATCTACGCGGGGAGCTTCGGTTTCGGCGTGAACAAGACGACCGATGGAGGCGCCACCTGGCCTTCCATGAACAGCGGACTCTTGAACCTGCTCGTCGAGGGCTTCGCGATCGATCCCGCCGCGACCGCGACGGTTTATGCCGCCACCGCGTTAGGCGTTTTCAAGACGACGGACGGCGCAGCGACCTGGAAGGCCGCCTCGGCGGGACTGACCACTCCGAACGTCTGGGCCCTGGCGATCGATCCGTCGGCGCCCGCGACGCTTTACGCCGGGACGGCGGTCGGGGTCTTCAAGTCTTCCAACGGCGGTACGAGCTGGTCGGTCTCAGCCTCCGGCCTTCCCGCGGGACCGGTTTTTGCGCTGGCGATCGATCCTTCCTCTCCCCGCACGTTGTACGCGGGAACCGCGAGCGGCCCCTGGCGCAGCGACGACGGCGGCGGCACGTGGTCGGCAGGCAACGCCGGGCTCTCCTCCTCGACGGTCCTCGCCTTCGCCTTCGACCGGGGCAATTCCGTCCTGTATGCCGGCACGCCCGCGGGCGTCTTCTCCTCGGCCAACGGCGGCGCGAGCTGGACCTCCGTCAACGCGGGTCTCGCGAGCCTCGCGATCAACGCTCTCGTTCTCGATTCCGCGGGCGCCCTCTACGCCGCCACCGACGGCGCCGGCGTCTATCGCCTCGTCCCGGCATCCTCCGCGCGCCCCCCTATCCAGGTCACCGGCCAGCATCCCCCGACCCGCCCCGTCAGCCCCCGCCCCTGACAGCGCCGGAGGACAGTTTCGTCACCAAGCGGCGTCGGACCCCGGCGCTCGGAGTCCGGGGAAGGCAAGACTGCACAGACGATGGCACCCGGGCACATTGCTTGCTAACCCGTGACAACAGAATCGCCCGTTTGTAAGTGGAGGGACATGAGAAAGGCGTTCCTTGTTCGCGTGCTCCTGCTCGCTCCGTTCGGGATTTTCGGGGACGTATCGGAGCTTGCCTCTCAGGTCGGGTCTTTCTGGGCTTCCGTCGGCCCGGAGGGGATCAACGCCGTCCTGTCGATCGCGGTCGATCCGACAGCGACCGCGACGCTGTATGCCGGGACCGACGGGGCGGGGGTCTTCAAGTCCACGGACAGGACGGCGACGTGGTCGTCCTCGTCGGCCGGCCTGACAGACGCCTCGGTCCGCGCTCTCACCGTGGACCCTGCCGTTTCTGCCATCGTGTACGCTGGGACGCCTTCCGGCCTCTTCGTAAGCCTGGACGCGGCGGCGACCTGGACACGGGTCCCCGGATTGCCTCAAACGATCTTCAACGCCGTCGTGTTCGATCCGGCGAGTTCGCTGACCGTCTATGCGGTCAGCACGGATGCGGGCGTCTTCAAGTCGGGGGACGGCGGCGCGAGCTGGGCACCCGTCAACGCGGGGCTCTCCGAGGCCGCCGCGCACACCCTCGCCTTCGATCCATTCTCTCCTTCGACGCTCTACCTTGGAACGATTCAGAAGGGGGTCTACAGGTCTCTAAACGGCGGCGTGACCTGGACTGCCATGAACAGCGGCCTCGACGACCTCCACGTCCAGGCTCTCGCGTTCGACCCGTCGGCGCCGGGCACGATCTACGCCGGGACGAGCAACGGCGGAGTCTTCAAGACCGTCAACGGCGGCGCCCGCTGGGACGTCAGGAACGATGGGCTGGGCGTCATCGGAAGCAATCTCGTCTCCGCGATCGTGATCGATCCGACCGCGACGTCGAGAATCTACGCGGCGACCGATGACGGCATCGCCATTTCAGACGATGGCGGCGCCAGCTGGACCAACCGGGAACTCGGCGGCGTCATCAACGCGCTGATCATGCCTCCCGATGATCCCGCCACGCTCTACGCCGGCGAAGGTCTCGTGCCGGTCTCGTTTGGCGGGCTCGTCAGATCGAACAACCGCGGAGTCAGGGGAAGCTGGGTGTCCTGCGACAGTGGCATTCGCAACATCTCGATCGCCTCAATGGCGGCCTCGCCGACGGGTGCTCTCTATGCAGGTCTCTTTGGCGGGATCCTTCGGACGACCGACGGCGGCGCGACGTGGAGTCCCCTCCTTCGGAGCGGCGCGATCATTGTGATGGCGATCGATCCTTCGAACCCGGCGACGATCTACACGGGAAGCGCTGGCTTCGGCGTGAACAAGACGACCGACGGCGGGGTGAAGTGGCCGCCGGCGAACGTCGGCCTCGGCAACGCGACGGTCTATTCGCTGGCCATCAGTCCCTCTTCACCCTCCACGGTCTACGCAGGGACGGGAGGCGGCGTCTTCAAGTCCACCGACGGGGCCGCGAGTTGGGCCGCCGCGAACACCGGCCTGACCTCGTCGACTGTGCGGGCCCTCGCCATCGACCCGGCCTCGAACGCGACGATCTATGCCGCGACAGACAGCGGAGTCTTCAAGAGCGTCAACGGCGGGACGAGCTGGGCTTCGGCAAAGTCCGGACTCCCGTCCGGATCGGTTTACGCGCTCGAGATCGATCCTTCGGCGCCGGGCACGATCTATGCCGGCACCTCCTCCGGCCCGTATCAGAGCTCGAATCGCGGCTCGACCTGGGTCGCCGCCAACGCCGGCCACCCGCCGGCCGCAGACATCGTTTTCGCGCGCGACCCGAAGTCCGGAGCGATCTACGCGGCGTCGGACGCGGGCGTCTTCGTCAGTCCCGACCGTGGCGCGACCTGGTCGGCCGTCAATTCCGGCTTCGCGACTCTCTCGATGAGCGCTCTCGCCTTCGACTCGGCCGGAACCCTCTACGCCGGCACGAGCGGAGCCGGCGTCTTCCGTCTCGTTCTCGAGTCGCCGGATCGTCCCCTGGTCCAGGGCTCTCGCCAGCACCCGCCGCCCCGCTCCCACGTCCCTCGCCTTTGATCCCCGGAAAGGACACGCAAGGACGACGGAATCTCGCCGCCTCCGATGTAGCTCGTGTCACCGGTTCTTGTCCACTGTTTCGAAGATCCGCGTGACTTCGGCGGCATCGTTGTAGAAGTGAGGGGAGAAGCGGACGAAGCCTTCTCTGGGCGCGGTGATAATGCCGCGCTCTTCGAAGTTCTTCGCCAGGAGGCGGGAATCGGTGTTGCGCGGGACGGCGGCGAGGATGCCGGAGCGGAGGGGCTCAGAGGAGGCGATCTCCCAGCCGCGCTCCGTCAGGCCGTTCTTCAGACGTTCGCAGACTTCCAGGATTCTTCCGCGGATCGTTTCCGGGCCGACTTCGGAGAGGAGGTCAATGGAAGCGGCGAGGCCGGCGATGTTGGCGGTCGCGAGGGTCCCCGGCTCGTAGCGGCGCGCGCTTCCGTAGAAGTCGAGGTCGTAGTGGAGATAGCCGCGCTCGTGCTTGATGTTCCACCAGCCGGCGAAGAGGGGAGGCACGCGTTCGCGGGCGCTCTCGGAGACGTAGAAGACGGCGCACCCCTCCGGGCCGAGCAGCCACTTGTGGCTGTCGGCGGCAAGGACGTCCACTCCGGCTTTTTCGACGTCGAGGGGAAGCGCCCCGAGTCCCTGGATCGCATCGAGCACGAAGAGGATGCCGCGCTCGCGGCAGAACTTCGAGATCTCCTCGATGGGAAAGACCCAGCCATTGTGGAAGGCAACCCAGGACGCGGCGACGATGCGCGTGCGGTCGTCCACTTTAGCGGCGATGTCGTCCAGGGTCACGCGGCCTTTGCGGTTACGGGCGAGGCGGCACTCGACGCCGCGCTTTTCCAGAGCCAGCCACGGGTAAGCATTCGAGGGGAACTCCATGTCGTCGGTGACGACGTTGTCACCTTCCTTCCAGGGAAAGGCCTGCGCGACGAGGTTCAACCCCCAGCTCGTGTTCGGCAGGAAGGCGATTTCCTCGCGTCCGGCGCCGAGGAACCGCGCCACCTTCGCGCGCGTCTCTTCGATCGCGGCGTACCAGAGCCGCCAGTCGGCCGCCCCGCGGTCACGTACGTTGTCGTTGTGCGCGGCGATGGCCTCGGCGACCCGGCGCGGCAGGGGAGCCACCGCGGCGTGATTGAAATAGACGAGGTTCTTCCGCACCGGAAACTCGCGATCGAGGTTTTCCACCGAGAAATCGAAGCCCGAGCTCATACCGGGAGCATAAGCCGAAACAGTGATGCGTTCGAATCATGAGGAGCCGCCTTTGGGACGGATAACCTCCGCATGCGGGACTCGATCCCGCTCGGAGGTCAACATGACGAAATCCAGGATTCCCATCGTTTTGCTCGCGCTGCTCGTGGCCGGGGTTGTGGCCGCCCAGCAGACTCCAGGTCCCGCGCCGGCGAAGCCGGCATTCGATTCCGATGCCTGCATGAAGCACTGCAAGGAAATGGCTGACACGCATCAGAAGATGATGGACTCGCAGAAGGCCATGAAAGAGAAGCACGACGCCGCCTGGAAGGAGATCCAGGCTCAGCTCGAGTCCGCGAAGAAGGCTCGCGGCGAAAAGAAAGTCGCGGCTCTCGAGTCGGTCGTCGAGAAGCTTGTCGCCTTCCACGGCGAGATGCAGCGCTCGATGGGCGAGAGGATGCCGGGGATGATGGGCGGCATGGCGGGTCACCCGATGGGCGGTCCCGGTATGGGCCACGAGATGGGCGGCATGATGGGGCACGGGATGATGGAGATGTGCCCGTGCTGCCAGGGCGGCATGCCGCCTCCGGCCAAACCGTAGCCCTCCCGCGTCAAGCCCGGCGAGCCTGGCGCTTCCCGTCAGCGGAAGGAGACCACCTTCGCCTTCGCGAGAAGGCCGAGGTATTCGGCGACTTCCTTGACGGGGACAGGCTCGTAGCGGCCGGCCAGGAAGTCTCGGATGTCCGAGATGGTGCGCTTGCCGTCCACGAGGTTGAGCGTCTCCCAGGCGAGGACGTCGCCGTGGTCTCTCTCGACGAGAGCGGTCGTCGCCCGGACGCCGGGGCCGAGGACCTCGGAGAGGTGGTCGTAGTAGTAGACGCCGAGAGGCCCGCGAACATCCGGGCTCCGCACGGGGACGTGATTGTCGCGGGCGCCCGGGGGAACGGCCGCCGGACGCATGCTTTCGAGGCGCGCCTCCTCGTCGCGGGCGCCGGCGGCGACTGAGGGGAAGAGGACCGCGACCGTTCGCAGCGTTTCGATCCCCTCGGCGACCGCCTCGCGCTCGAACAGGCCTCCCTCGACCGGATCTCCGACTGCTCGCGCTCTCGCCGCCGCGACCCGCTCGCCGGCGCGCGCTGCGGCGAGGGCGAGGAGGCGCGGGGCCTCGGCGTCGGGCAGCGCGGCGAGAGTCCAGGCGATGCCGGCGCCGAGATACGTGACGCGGCCCAACTTCGTCGGATCCAGGTTCTCCGGCTGGTCCTTGTTGGTGTGGATCGTGACGTCGGGCCAGTCGTGGAAATAGACCATCGGAACGCGAAAGCTCGCTTCCTCGAAGACCTCGTGGTCGCTCCCCATCTCGAGTGGCCGAATGTCTCCGAGGAAGACCTCGCGCGATCCCGGCGGCCAGACGAGACCGGCGTACGGGTCGCCGCCCCGCTCCGCGAATCGCGTCGAGGCGCGCACGACGTCGTCGAACCAGGCCCGCGCGACGTCGTTGACGGCGTGGGGGAGCGACGCGGCGGAGCGCGAGAGGTGGAAGGTGCCCTTCGTCGTCGCCAGCAGGCCTCCGACCATGTCCATGTGGATTCCGGCGGCGAGGCGCTTGACGACCTCGGGATGGCGCACGAGATACGCCTGCGAGCCCGCGATCTCCGGCAGCCACAGAAAGCGGATCGTCCGGCGCGGTTGCGCAACCGTTCGGTTGCGGATCGCGGATTGGAGCGCCCGGGCGATCTCCAGGATGGCGGCGCTGCCGGAGGCGTTGTCGTTCGCGCCCGCCGATTCGTGGCAGAGGTGAGCGGTCAGGACGATCTCGCCGGCGCCGGGGTCCGTTCCCGGGATGGTGGCGACGACGACATCGAAAGTGGCCGGGACCATTTTCGCGGCGACACGCGCGCGGAGCGTGATCCTCTCGCCCGCGGCGAGCCGCGCCCGGAGCTCCCCGGCCTGCCGTTTCGACAGCATGAAGGCGAACCGATTCGCGGTCTGGTACGGAGAGAGATGGCCCCAGCGCACGAGGTCCCTGTCGTCGCCGGACCAGGCGGTCGTCTGGTTCGGAAAATCTGAGAGAAAGCCCGCGGCGCCTCGATCCTCGCAGGCCAGCTGGTGAACGAGTGGGAGCGGGCCGCCGGCCAGGACGAGCCTCCCTTTGACTGCCTTGCCTTCATAGTCCTTCGATTGAGCGCCGAGCCCGGCATCCACGAGCTCGGCCGTGACATCCGCGTCCTGGCTATAGTCGGCGAGCGCCACCGGCAGGTCCGGAAACGACTCGATGAGGTGCGGCCGCGGCGAGACCTCTTCGAGAGTCGCGGACACGGGATTCCAGCCGAAGTAACTCCGGAAGTGAGCGTAGGCCGTCTTCCCATCGGCCGGAAAATGCTCGATGGCCGCGTCCGCGAGTCCCGCCGCCAGCAGCTTCTTCCTGATGAGCCCGGCCGCCGCGGCGAGCCCCGGCGAGCCGTGCACGCGATGGAATCGCGACAGCTCCCGCACCGTCTCGAGCGCTGCGTTGCCGTCCACCTGCGCATGGATCGCCGCTGGCACTTCGTCCGGCCAGAACGGAATCGCCCTCTCCTGCGCGAGGGCGAAGCCGCTTTCCAGCAGCAGAACTCCCAAACACCCTGTCATCCTGCTGAGCGAGACCGTCATCCTGCCGAGCGACACTGTCATCCTGCCGAGCGACACTGTCATCCTGCCCAGCGACACCGTCATCCTGAACCCTTCGCCTAATCCTGTCATCCCGAGCGTAGCGAGGGATCTGCTCTCGTCGCTTCGAGACTTCCGTCCGCTCGGGAAAGCTCCGCGAAGGATCTGCTCTTTCCATTCGAGAGGGCAAACTCCTCGGCCCTGCGGGCGCGCCGCCGACACAGCAGCTCTCCGCCTTCGCTGGAGAGCCGTAGCCGCTTCGGCGGAGGCTCTGGCGCGTCGGCGACCTCAGAATGACGGCGGTCGGGGAAATTCGTCACATTCTTCTCTGCGGTGCGATAACAGTAGCAAAGCATGATGGCCCTCCCTTCCGACGAGTTCCTGCTGTCCGCGTTCGCCCGGGGCGACCGGGACGCCTTCGATCGCCTGACGGCCCGGTACAGCGGTGTCCTCGACACCTATTTCCGCCGCCGCCTGCCCGACGACGGCCGCGTGGAGGAACTGCGGCAAGAGACGCTGCTGGCCCTCTACGCGCTCCTGCCTTCTTATGAGGAAAAGGGCCGATTCCGCTCGCTTCTTTTCTCGATCGCCTACCGCAAGCTCGTTTCCTCGCGGCGGGCCGAGAAGCCGGTGGTGGCGCTGCCAGAGGAACTGCCGGCCAGCGCGCCGGACGCCGGCGGCTTCGAGATCCGCGTGGCGGTCGCGGCCTTGCCCGACCCGCTTCGGGAGGCGCTCCTGCTGACACGCTTCGAGGGCCTGGCGGCCGCCGAGGCGGGAGAGATCCTCGGCTGCTCGCCGGACGCGGTGCGCGCGCGCGTCTGCCGGGCCAAGACCCTTCTCGCGCACCGATTGAATCCTGTTTCCCGGAGGAAGAAATGACACACGAGGAGTACCTGGCGCGGGTCGAGACGTTCACGGATTCGGCCGGCGATGCCGCGGCAGTTCTGGCGCACGCAGGTTCCTGCGCCCTCTGCCGCAGGGACGAGCGTGCGGCCGATCGGGCTCTCACTCAGCTCGAGCCTGGCAGGAGATCACTAACCGAGGAAGTCGCCCGGTGGTCCGCGGCCGCTGCGGTGCTCATTCTCGTGATTCTCGGGTTTCACAGGGAGGCGCGCGAGCCTTGGCGGACCGCTCCCGCGCCGGCGGCGGCGCGATATCTCGTCGTCGGGGATGCCTCCGGCGTAGTCGCCTACACGCCCGAGGGGATCGTCGTGGGAGTCGCGCCCCGGGGGCGCGCGTCTGAAAAGGAGGTTACGAAGTGAAGAAGCTGTTTCTCCTGCCGGCCTTGCTCCTGGCCGTTTGCGGGCTGTCCGCCGATTCCGGAGCCTTCGATCCGAGGTCGCCGGTCACTCTCGACCTGCGCGAAGCGAAGCTCACAGACGTCATCTCGACCCTCGGAGCGATGGCAAACCTCCCGGTCGTCATCGAGACAGGGATCGAGGGCAAGGTCACGATCAAGCTCGAGGGCGTGCCGTTCGTGAAGATCCTCGCGATGCTTTCCAGAGACAACGGGATCTCTGTCCGGGTCGAAGAAGGCAAGCTCGTCGCCTCGCGCGTTCGCGAGGCGGCGGCCGCGGCGCCGGCCCTGCCCGAGAAGTTCCGCGACGCGGCGCGAGTCCTTTTGAGCGATTACTCCACGGCGGCTGCGAGCCCTCCGCCTCTGCTGATATCAACGACCTGGAACGGCGAAGAAGCGTGCTCCATCGCTAAGAGCAGCAGCGGCGGGGGAGTGATGCTGGAGATCCCTCTCTCAAGAACCGGAGGTCTGGAGACGCTCCTCGTCGCGGACCTGGGCTATGACCCGGTTTCCAGGAGCCGTGTCGTCGCGTTGGAAGGCCCTGGCGGAACCATGAAGAGAGCAGCCGCGCTCGAAGCTCAGGACGCCGTCTCCTTCGATCTGAAAAACCAGGGAGAATCTCTTCGAGTCCTCCTCTCGCAGTCGCCGAAGCTCGTGGCACGATCCTTCGAAAAGGGGGATTGCGGCGAAGTTGTTTTTGGCACCGCCCGCGGAGGCGCTCCGGCGACCGTGACGATGCTGGCCGCGGCACTTTCGGAGGGGGGCGTTTCGTCGCCCGTGTTTGCTCCGCGTGTCCAGACGGCGGCGGGAACCGTCTTCAAAGCCCTCGGGAGCGAAGCGGATTCCGGGGCCGGACAGCTTCGGGGATATGTCGTCACCGGGTATGTTTCCCGGGACGGAAGGAGCGTCGCTCTGGCTTTCAAAGCACGCGCCGTTTGGAGCTTCCCCGAGGACAAACGGTCGTACTACTTCACGCAGGGCGGCAATGCCGTGGATTTCGTCCCGCTGACGAAAGCGGGCGTCCTTGCTTCGACTGTTCCGCCGGGTGTCGCGACGCCGCGCACGCTGGAGTTGCGCGTTTTCGGGGAGGAGTGAAGAACGCGCGCTTACCCTCGGCCACGCCCGGCAAGTTGCCAGTAAGCCAGGAGCCGCCCCCTCACCCCGCCCTGCCGGCCGCTCGCTTCGCGAGACGTGGCCTGCGGCCACGGCCGGCGCTG
>JGI12682J13319_1000007_pt1 | contig 19707 bp, 20 predicted proteins | sample BlaSpr_A8_OM3_M2_FD_13319 | JGI IMG/M metagenome (IMG submission 13319)
ACCCTGACGCTGACCTCCGCCTGCGCCGGCTGCGCAGAGAACCCGCTTCGGCACCCAGCACCGGCCGTAACGGCAATTGACCCACCTGCCGTACGGGGCAAGCTCGTCGTAGAACCCCCCGATCGTCACCCTGACGCTGACCTCCGCCTGCGCCGGCTGCGCAGAGAAACCCATCGCGAGCGCGCCGAGAACGAAGGCCGTGATTGCAAGTCTCTTCATGGTCATACTCCTTAACTGATCATGAGCCACCCGCCGCGGCCTGGACGGCCGCAAGCAAGGTCGCCAGACCGAAGGCACTCTTGTGCTCCAAGAAATCAATGAAAATCGTCGGCGCTCGAACGATGCCGCGGCGAACGCCGGCTTTCCGGCCGGCGCGGATCTTTCCCCGGTGAGAGTGTTCCCGCATCTCCCGTCGGAACCGGCGCAGGTCCAGGCCGAGATCCGTCGCGTACCGCGACAGGTGAACCTCGTCCGACGCGCCCTGGTTCTCGAACAACCGGTCGTGCATCTCCCAGAACTTTCCCTGGGACGACGCGCACTCCGCCGCCTCGGCGGCCTCCTCGGAGTTTTCGTATTTCTCCGGTTGAGGGAAACTGCGGAAGACGTAGCGGAGTCGGGCGCCCACTTTCTCCTGGATCGTCTTGACCGTTCGGTATGTTTCCGCGCATTCCGGACACGCAAAATCTCCGTAGGCGACGAGAGTGACCTTCGCGAACGGCGATCCCCGAACATGGTCCGCCGGAGAGGCTTGTGCTGCGAGGCTTGCTTCTTTCATCTTGTCCATTCACCGGAGCCAGCTGTAGAATATCGATGGAAAGTCCGCGAAAAACCCTCGACCGGGCGGGCTTCGAGGTTCCGGAAAGTCAGCATGTGCGCTTTGCGAGCAACCGTCCAATCGTTTGTTCCGATAGAGTTGAGACTGCCAGCCGATTAAGAGGGTTACCATGGAGCTTCGCCATCTTCGGTATTTCGTGGCGGTGGCGGAGGAACTTCATTTCGGACGTGCGGCGATCCGGCTGCACGTTTCTCAGCCTTCCTTGAGCCAGCAGGTTCAAAATCTGGAGCGCGAGCTCAAGGTGAATCTCCTGGCCCGAACCAAGCGGCATGCGCAGTTGACGGCCGCGGGCCAGCGGTTCCTCCAGGAGTCACGCGGCATTCTGGCGGCGGCGGAGCGCGCAGCGGGTCTCGCGAGGGAGACGGCACGGGAAGAGACCCGGATACTCGTCATCGGGATCTCCCCCGATACCGACTGGCTCCTTCTGGGCAGGGTCCTGCGTCTCTTCGCCGAGCACGTTCCCTCAGTCGAGATCCTCTATGAGAATCTCGCCCCGGAGGCCCAGATCGAGGCCCTCCGCGAAGGCCGGGTGGACATCGGATTTGTCGGCCTTCCACTGGAGGCCGACGGCCTGGTCACCGAAACGACGGGCCGGGTGCGCCTCATGGTCGCGCTACCTGAAAAACACCCCATGGCTCGCAAGAACGCTCTGAGGCTGGAAGAGTTGTCAAGGGAGACGTACACGCTCTGGCCGAGGCATCTCTCGCCCGGTTCCTACGACCACCTGCTCGCGATCTTTCGGCGCGCAGGTTTCGGCCCGCCGGTAAAGATGGAAGGCGGGCTCCCCTCGACCCGGACCACTCTGGGCATGATCGCTGCTGGTCTGACGATCGCCCTGGTTGATCCGGCGTTGCAGCACATGACCGCATCGGGAGTCGTCTTCCGTCCGCTCGCGGGCCCCGGCGTGTTCACCGAAACGGGCGTCGTCTATCGACAGGGTGATCCGTCGCCGATCCTTGAATCCTTCCTCCATCAATTGAGGACAATGCCTCGCCAGGGCGCGGACCCGGTTTCCGTTGCTCCCGTCAGCAAGCAAAGAACAGTCCGGGTCCGCCCCGCGACTTCCCGGGGAGCGAAGGGAAGAGCCAGGGTCGTGTCTCGCCGGTCCGTTTAGCAGCGGCAATCGTTTCTTCCTATCTCACTGAGAGGATCAAACGATCACTGTTTGCGGCCGGGCCGCGGTAGGCTCTTTTCAGGGCGTCCCGTCGGGACGTCGGAAACACTGAATACCTCCGGGGAGGCACATAACAATGAGAATCCGCCACAAACCGCTCCTCGTCGCCATGTCCCTATTGCTCGGCGCCGGCCTCGCTTTCGGCCAGAACGCGGGTAACAAGTCCGCCGGGCCGACCAAAAACGACTTTCGTCTGCGCGTCATAGAACCGGTCGAAGGCGGGACCGTCACGGGCGCTGCCGTGCGTGTCACCATATCCAACGAAGTGCCCCAGCCCACTCAGGAGGCCACGGGCACCAGCAACATGCCGAATCCGTCGTTCCGCATCTACCTCGGCAACACACTGAAGGGCGAGCTCAAGCGCGACGAAAACGTCCTGACGATCGAGAACGTGCCGGCGGGTAGCCAGAGGCTCGTCATCGAGGCGATGAACTCCAGCGGCGAAATCGTCGACCGGAAGGAAATCAACTTCAAGACCGTCGCCGCGGCCTCCGAGGCGGTGTCATCCTCGGCTCCGGCGACCGAACTCAAGCCGATGCGTTCTTCGGCCCCGCCCGCGCCACCCGCGCGTGAAGTCGTGCCGGCGCCGGCGCCGGCTCCAGCCATTGACATGAGTGCTCTTCCGCACACGGCCTCGTCCGCGCCCCGCGCGGCTTTCGCAGGTATCGCCCTGATCCTTGCCGGCTTGCTCGTGTCGCGCAAGACAATGATTTGAAAGAGAACACGACCAACATCAATACCAACGTTACTAGTAATTGCCTTTTCGTGCCCGATTCATAAGATCAAACGATGAGGCGCACGTCGGTGGAGGCCGTAGAATCTGACTATCGGGAGGCGGCAATATATGGAAATCTCATCGGACGCCCCCACCGCGGCGCTCCTCTTCGGCGGAAACGACCGCTTTCTCGAGGAAGGCAACGGGTGGAAGCGGATCGTTCCAGGCCGGTCCGGCAGCGCTGCTGCGCTCCACCACGAGCCTCCCACCGACTTCCGCGGACTGCGCGAGTCTTCGGATCAGAGCGTCCTTGACTATCCCGCGCTTCTCAAGGAAGAACGGGATGCACATTTTGTTGCTCTCGCGGATCGAGACAGATTGCTCGCCATCTTCAGTCACGACCTGAAAAACCTTCTCAACGCGCTGACGCTGAATTCGACGATCGCTCTCAAGAGCAACGGCGACTCGATGGGAAAGGGAGCCGCCAACGTGCGGGTGATACTCGGGCGCATGGATCGCATGCTTTCCAATCTTCTCGATCTGGCAAGGGTGAACGCGGGCAAGTTGCGGGTGGTGCCTCAATCGCTCGACGCGGCGGAAGTGGCGCGGGAGGCTGTGGAAGTCTTCCGTCCGCTTGCCGAGGAAAAACGCCTGTCCCTGCATCTGGTGGAGACTGACGGTCCCTTCGAAGCAAGGCTTGACCACGACAGGGTCTTTCAGGTCCTCTCGAACCTCCTTTCCAACGCCATCAAGTTCAGCCCCTCGGAAGGCAAAATCTTCGTGAGCCTGGCGACAGTCGACCATTGTGTTCAATTCGCGGTCCGAGATTTCGGACCGGGAATTAGAGAGGACGAGCTCGAGCGGATCTTCGAGTGCTATCGGCAGCTCGACGGTTCCGATGTGACCGGACTCGGGCTCGGGCTCTTCATCTCGAAATCGATTATCGAGGCGCACGGAGGCCGGATCTGGGTTGTCAGCCGACCCGGAAGAGGAAGCACGTTTTTTTTCACACTCCATGAAAGCGAGCGCGTCCGGACGGGACTTTCAGCTGCGGCGGTCGCCCCGCGACCGGCAGCCAAGAGATTCTAAAGGCCCCCGGAGCCTGCCAGGTCCTCCGGGATGTCGCCTTACTGGCCGAAGACCAGGCTGACGGTGTGGACCTTCTCGCGGGAGATCCTGCCGGACCCCTCGATGCCGACCGGCACGAGCGTCACCGTCGCTCCGCCTGACGCCTGCGCTTCGACGGCGAATTTCAGATCGATCGAGATGTTCTTCATCACGAGGGGCGGCGATCCCTTTGAGGCCTTCATCACTCCGGCCTTCGCCAGGTTGATCGCCTGAGCCAGAGCTTCCTTCAGGTCCGGCACGGCCATCAACGATTCCACCTCGCGCGTCTTCGGCGGGACCATTTCCAGCTCGACCGTCGAGGCGGCGTTCGAGGTGTATCGCGTCCCCAGCGAGAAGACGAGGAACTGAACCTGGCCTCCCGCGGACCGGGAGGCGATCGTCTGCAGCTTGATCGTGACCGACTTCAGCGGCGGAAACCCCGGCACGTTGTTCGTCTGCGCCTCGTTCAGCGCTTCCCGCACAGAGTTAATGACCGAATCCAACCGGGCCCCGTCATTGCCGCCCGGCGCCGGCGAGGCGCACCGCGACGCCGCGCAAACCGCCGCGGCCAGAAACGCCACACGCCACCTCGTCAGAGTCATCGGATGCTCCCGCCAGTATACGAACTTTCGGCCGCGGCGTTCGCTTCGCGAACAGGCGGCCGAGAGATTCTAGCCAGACGGGAGCCTTCGATGGCGCGTCTTTGCAAGGAGCGTGTCCAGGTAATCCCAGCCCCGGTCGCGGCGCGAGTAGTCTCCCGAAGTAACCGAGGGAGGAGGCTCGCGCCGCGGGAGGCTTCGCGGAGCGAAGCCGACGTGCTAGCTAGGCAAGCTCCAGCGCGACGGCAAGCGCGCGATTCAAGTCCCGGAGAGATGGATCCGAGAGCTTGCCAACGTAGTCCGTCAGAACAGATTTCGCCAGGCTGACGAGCTCATCGCAGTGGATGCTGCTGTCGTGCTTGAGTCCCTCTTCGATTCCGACGGCGACCTGCGTTGAGAGGCCATGCCGGGTCGAAAACACCGGAGCACAGGTCGCTGTCGGGAATGAAGAATCGAGCAATGACTGACGGCTCACCACGACAAAAATGCGTGGTCGTTTTGGATCGCCTCGCGGATGACGGACGCGGTAGAGCTCGCCGCGATTCACCAGTCGGCCTGATATCCCAGGACGTCGAGAGCCTCGGACCTCAACGCCTTTGATTCCGCATCCAGGATGCGGCGGTCTCGCGCGTCGCGCCGCTGGCGTTTCAAGAGAGCGATGCGATCCCAGGCGGCCCTTTCCAGGAACTCGGAACGATTGACGCTACGGCCTCCGAGGCGGCCGATCTCATGGAGAACCTCTTCGGTGAGGCTTACAGATGTCTTCTTTCTCATACCACGATCATACCACCAGCGGAAGAAGCGTTCTGGCTTCGCTGGAGCGAATTCGGAACGGTCCTGGTCCGCCCTTTCAGCGCTTCGAGCGGATGTAGGCGTCGATGCGGGCTTCGAGGATCGGAAGCGTGACCGCGCCGCCCGCCAGGACCCGGTCATGGAACTCGCGGATGTCGAAGCGGGGCCCGAGCGCTTCCTCGGCCCGGCGGCGCAGCTCGCGCAGCTTCAGCTCCCCCATCTTGTACGCGAGCGCCTGGCCCGGCCAGGAGATGTAGCGGTCGGTCTCGGTCGCGCACTCGTGGAGCGAGAGGGCCGTGTTGGAGGCCAGGTAGTCGATCGCCTGCTGCCGCGTCCAGCCCTTCGCGTGAAGGCCGGTGTCCACGACGAGGCGGCAGGCGCGCCACATCTCGTAGGTCAGGCGCCCGAAGTTGCTGTACGGATCGGTGTAGAGACCGATCTCGAGGCCGAGCCGCTCCGAGTAGAGTCCCCACCCCTCGCCGAACGCGTCGATGTAGATAAAGCGCCGGAAGGCCGGCAGGTCCGTCAGCTCCGCCGACAGCGCGATCTGCAGATGATGGCCCGGCACCGCCTCGTGGAGCGTGAGCGACTCGAGGATGTAGAGCGGCCGGCTCTCGAGCGCGTAGGTGTTGACCCAGTAGGTCCCGGCCTTTTTGCCGCGGGGCGGAGCCGGGACATAGCGGCCGCCGGTGTACTTGGGCGCGATCTCGGCGGGGACGGGCTCGACCGCGTAGGGCTGGCGCGGCAGGCGGCCGAAGAGCGACGGGAGCTTGCCGTCGATGCGCTTGGCGATCCACGCCGCCTGCTTCAGCAGCTCCTCCGGCGTCTTCGCGTAAAAGCGCGGATCGGTGCGTAGGAACTTCAGGAAGTCGGCGAAGCTGCCGGTGAACCCGGTCTTTCGGATGACCTCTTCCATCTCGGCGCGGATCCGCCGGACCTCCTCCAACCCGAGCGCGTGGATCTCTTCGGGCGTCAGGTCGAGCGTCGTGAAGTGCCGGACGAGGTAGGCGTAGTACTCCCTGCCCCCCTCCAAGTCGCCCGCTCCCACCGTCGCGCGGGCGCGGGGCATGTAGTCCCGCGTCATGAATTCCAGGAACGCGCGGTAGGCGGGGACGACGGCGTCCTGTATCGCTTTCTCCCCGGCCGCGCGCAGGCGCGGACGATCCGCCTCGGGGACGCCGGCGGGGAATGCGGCGAAAGGCTTGAAGAAGCGGCTGCGGCTTACGTCCGCGACGACGTGTGCTTCGATCGTCTTCTCGTAACCCTTCAGCGCCGCCTGCGGGAGAGTCCAGCCGGTCTGCAGCCCCTCGCGCAGCAGCTCGGTGTTCTGCCGCGCGTACTCCGGGAAAGCGCGCAGCCGCGCGAGGTAGTTCTCGTAGTCGCGTGTCGTGTCGAGCGGGACCTGATCGGTGAGCTGGACGAAGTCCATGTGGAAACCGCTGTCGGCGTTGATCGGGAAACGGTAGCCGTGCAGCTCGAAGTCGCGAATCGCGTCCTCGAGCTTCACGCGGAGGAGGGAGTAGCTCTCGCGGTCCGTTTCGTCGAGGCCCGCCGGATCGATCGCGAGGAGGCGGTCGCGCAGCTTCCGCCGGACCCCGGCGCGCCGCGCCTGGTCCGCCACGCTCACCAGGGGAAGCCTGTCGTCGAAGCGGGAGTCGCCGACCGACGTCGCGAGAAGCGGATCCTCGAGGAGCTCGAACTCCCAGGCCTCGTCGATGAGGGTGCGAAACTTCGATCGAGCCTCGGCTTCCTTCTGAGGCGGCATCGGCGAAGTGAGAACGATCAACCCCAGGAACAGGCAATGAAGGGCATCGAGGGCCACGGTCACTCCTTGCCTCAACCTCAGATCGTCACGGTTTTCCCATCGAACCGGGTCAGAGTGAAAGAGAACTCTTCGTTGTAGGCTTGCTTCTGTTCCTCCAGGATGTCGAGGGCGAGCTCTTCGCCCAGCCTCACCGACTCGGTGTAATCGGAACGGTAGTGGATCCCGGCGGCGTTTCGCCCGATCGCGACGTTGGCGGCGAGCTTGTCGAGCTCGTGGCCGACCGTCAGGTCGGGTCCGCTGTAGGGATTGAGCAGGCGCCCCGTGCGGTCGGGCACGACAGGCCTCGGAAGTACAAACTTCTCGTCGAACCAGGCCTTCAGGATCGTTACGCAGGCTCCCGCCACCGTCGCGTGGCCGGCTCCGTAGGACGGGTGCGTCGGGGAGCCTTCCGGGAGAGCGATCGGCAGAAGGTACGTGCCGTGAGCGGAGAACACTCGGTCGAGGACCTTCGCGTTCAGGATCTGGGGATGGACGGGATATTTCGCGGTCCCGATCTTCGTGTGATGGACGAGACCGGCCATCGCCTCGGGCCGCAACCGGCGGTGGACGGCCCACTTCTGATACCACATGGCCTTGAGGGCCCGGGTGGCGACTTCGGTCACGAGACTCAGGATGTGGGGGCCGCCGAACGTCCCGAAGCCGTCCTGACAGACCGAGCCGACGTAGGGGTTCCCGGAATCGAAGGGAGCGCCCATGCCAAGGAGGATCAGGCACGCCTGGTGGTAGGCCTGATACAGCGCGTCCACGTGAACCCATTGCGCGATGTCCCGCAGGTTCCGGATGTAGCGGGCGTCGGGATCGAAGCGATTGCCCCCGGGCGTGAAACCGTTCTGGACCGCCAGCCACTCGTCGTACCGGGTCATGTAATCGTCGCCCGAGACCGGGGTCTGCATCCGCTGCGGAACGAGCAGGGCGCCCATCGGTATGTCCATCCAGAGAAACTGAGAGAGATAGGGCCCGATCCGATCCCCGGCCGTGTTCCCCCGGAAGATCGTCCCCGCCGTGACCTGATTGTTGCCGTTCCGCGGGCCGTGAAAGTCCGAGAACCGCGAAAGCTCCTTCGCCGCCTCGGCGATCGTCGCGTCCGATTCGTAGTCGAGAAAGTTCACGTCGCGCGCGAGCGCCATCCAGTAGAGCTCCGCCATCTCCGAAGCCGCCTCCGCTTTGGCGACGGTCGGCGCCGGAGGAATCGCCATGTGGTGCGAGTCAGCCCCCTCCAGATCGAACGCGAACGCCGCCTGCGGGTTGGTCAGGCGCCGGCCGAGACCCAGCGGAATTCTCTCGAAATCCGAAGGGAGGCCGGATGCAAGCGCGGACAGCAGAGCCCTGTAAGCATTCGGATCCACCTCGCCGAGCTGGTTGTGCGGCAGCGCCTTCGAATAGCTCGCGATCCGATTCGGGTAGAGCTCTTCCTCCCCGTTGTTCGGATGCCCGGGCTGCGGCCTTCTCGCGGCGATCCGAGCGGCATCGACGCGGATCTTCTCCGCGTCCCTGCTCCGGTGATCCCCCGAGCTGTCCTCGGCCTGTTCGGCCGACTCTCCCCGCACGTTTGGAGGCTGATCGCCCCGCGCGACTCCCGGCCACGCCAACCCGGCGGCCACCGCGCCCGTCGCCCCGGCCCCGACCCGCCGAAGAAAGCTTCGCCGGTCGGTCCCCGATCCAACCGCCTCCGACTCAGCCCCGACCGCCGGACCCTTCTCCGCGAGTCCACCTCTGCAGTTCCGCGTGTTCATGCCTTCCTCCACCTTGTTGACTCTTGTTTACCGACGAACCTACACCAGGAGGCTGTGCGTCTGCTCAAAAGATGCTCATTGGACAAGAGTCGAAGGTGCTCGTCTCGGGAGGGATTCATCCGCATCATGTGCGGGAGTCAGCCCGTTGATACGGTCTTCACGCAGTTCGACCGACAAGGACAGTTGATCACCGACCCATTCGACACTTCCATCCCCTCGAACCTGCCCGGACCCGTTCCCCTCGTCATTCAGGATCGGATGTTCGACGAGCAAGGGCAGCTCTATTTTCCTGCGGGGACGCCTTTCATCCCCAATCCCGACCATCCCTACTGGGTCCCCGAGTTCACAGGGGACACCGTCGCGGTGAACGGCCACGTGTGGCCCTATCTCAATGTGGAGGCGAAGCGGTATCGGTTCCTGTTCGTGAACGGCTCCAACGCGCGGACCTACGAGATCTTCCTGACCGACCAGGTCACCAAGGCCGACGGGCCGGCCCTCTGGCAGATCGGAACCGACGGGGGCTACCTGGACTTCCCGGTCAAGATCGACCCCAACGCTACTGGCAATCTATCCGGCCGGCGACACCGTCAACGGGAGGACGCTCGGTCGGATCCTGCAGTTCCGAGTGATCGCCGGCGGGGGAGTCGACACGAGCTATAACCCGGCGGGGGGCGGCGCTCTGCGCTCTCCCATGGTCCGGCTGACCGACCCGGTGGCGGGCACTCTGGCCCCGGGCGTGGTGGTCCAGAAAAAGCGTCAGATGACGCTGAACGAGGTGCAAGAGCTGCCCACCACGGTCGGCGGAGTTGATTTCGAGGGCGGTCCGGAGGAGGTGCTGGTCAACAACACTCTCTGGTCGGGCAAGGACGAGAATGGCAATGTCCGCTCCGACTTCACGCCCATCACGGTTGGCGGCATCACCACCGGCTATTCAGAGCTTCCGAAGGAAGGGGAGACCGAGATCTGGGAAATTATCAATACGACGGCCGACGCCCATCCGATCCGCCTGCACCTCGTCCAGTTCCAGCTCATCAACCGCCAGAGCTTCGACACCCGAAAGTACATGGGGGCCTATGCTCAGGCCTACGGCGGCACGGTCGTGAACGGCTTCGGCCCGCCTCGCGATTACAATGTTCCCAACGCCGACGGCGCGGTGGGCGGCAATCCCGCAGTGGGTCCCTTCCTGCGGGGTCCCGCGAAGCCTCCGGAGGCGAATGAGGCCGGGTGGAAGGACACGGTGATGATGCGTCCCGGCCAGGTGACGCGCATAGCCGTCCGCTGGGCCCCGATCTACTTGCCAGTGAGGCACTCCCGCCGCGGACGCCTTCTATCCCTTCGACCCGAGCGGCGGCTTCCAGCACGGCTACGTCTGGCATTGCCACATCATCGACCACGAGGACAACGAAATGATGAGGCCCGACATCGTTCAACTGAATCCCGCCGCGCCGGCCCCGTCTGCGAGGCTCCTGAAGAAGGGCATCGACTACTAATAGAGCCGTCCCGACGTCGAGGAGGGCCGCTCGCGAGGGCGGCCCTCTTTTTTCCGGCACGATCCCAACCCCCTCTCCGGCCGGATGTCGCCGCACCCCGGACGCGGTTAATGTCCGTTTTCAGCCGCCGAGGCCAGGGGCCTTCCCGGGCAGTCGAAGCCTTCTGGAGCCCGAAAGAGTGGCCGCTGGCCGCCGTCGACTGCCATCGTCGCACCCCTCCGGCGTTCGTTTGCGCCGCTTCTCTCCTCACTGCCGCTCCGGAGCGTTACCGCGGAAAACTAAACTTCTACTAGGATCTGATGGATCTCTTCGCCTCGACCGGCACGGCCAGCCAGCCCCTGCTATCCTGAGCGACATGTTCCCGTTCGAACACCGCCGCGTGATTCTCTGTGCCCTCCTTCTTTTCAGGGGCATGGCATGAGGCGCGGATCGTCGTCCGGTCAGCGGCTGTCACGGAAGGAAAACATTCCCGAAGCCGGGAGCCCTGCCAGGAAAGGAAATCCCGCGAGAACCGGCCGCCGGCTCGAACTTGCCGTCGCCATCAAGCCGGCCCTCCTTCGCGACGTCCTGTCGCGCCTCCTCGACACCGTGCCGCAACTGCGAGTCGTGGGGTACGGCGAGAACGAGGAGCAGATTCGCAAGGCCCTGAGCAGGTTCCGCCCTCCGGTGCTGGTCTTCGACTACGAGGCAATGGGTCCGAATGCGGAAAGCGTGATCTCGCATCTTCGCCGCGCCGCGTCGGCAACTCGGATCCTCGTCATCGCCAGTCGGTCGGGCGACGAGAACGTCGAACAGGTTCTGCGAGCCGGTGCGTCGGGACTCGTGGGGAAACATCAGGATTTTGGGACCCTCGTGAAAGCAATTCATGCCGTGGCAGCGGGTGAGCTCTGGGCAAATCGCCGCACCGCCGCCCAGGCCCTCGAGCGTCTCACGGACATCTCGGCTCCGGTCCCGGCTCTGGAAAGTTTGACCAAACGGGAACTGGAGATCGCCGATGGCATCGCGTTGGGACTTCGCAACAAAGAAATCGCTCAGAAACTGAGCATCAGTCAAGCGACCGTGAAAAGCCACCTGAACACCATTTTTCGGAAGTTGAAGATCGAGGGCCGGGTTGCTCTCGCAATGCTGGCTCGAGAGCGCGATAAACCAAAGGGCTAGGGCAGGACGCCGCGCCCGAAGGGTTAATCGGCGAATTTCGTTGCGAGCGCCGCGGGGCGCCGGGGGGAATCCTCGGTGCTCGCGATGTTCTCGTGTCACTTCAGGCCGGTGACGACGTAGAGCTCGTCGAGCAGGCGGCGATAGGAATAGACGTAGGAAGCGCCGTCGGGGCTGATGAGAAACGGCGCGACCTCGAGGACGCCCGCCGGATCGGGAGGGTGGAACTCCTTCCAGGGCGTGCGCTTGCCGGTTTGGACATCCACGAGATCCACGACGCCCGGGCGCGCGAGGCTGTTGTACGCGTAGAGAGAATGCCCGTCGGCGGACCAGCGGATCTCGCTGTCATCCGGGGCCAGCCCCGGGACGGGGCGCGGCTCGCCGGGCTCGACGGGGTAGATCGCGATCCGGCGGTCCGGCCCCGTCGCAACGATCGCCTTGCCGTCGGGGGAGAACGGGTCCTGCTGGAGGATCGTGACGCCCTCCGGAGTGATGGCGCGCGGCTTTCCGCCTGCCAGATCCAGGATGAAGAGACGGATGCCGCGGCCGGGCTCGCTGCCGGCAAAGAGAATGCGGCGTCCGTCCGGGAAGAACTTCGCCCACTGACAGCGGACGCCGGAGAGAGAGAACTTCCGGGGCTGTCCCGCGCCCGTCGGCAAAAGGAGCAGCGTGTCGCTGCCGAGATCCGCCGCGCCGAGCGCCCATTGTCCGTCGGGGGAGAGCTGGAAGGATTTTCCCTCGCCCAGGAGAACGGCGGGGGTGCCATCGAGCTTGCGGACGTAGATGCCGTTGGGGCTGATGTTCTGCTCGTCGAAGAGAACCCGTCCGTCGCGGGAGAGGTCTACGGGGAAAGACCAGTTGAGCCAGGTCAGGTCTCGCTCGGGTCCCCCGGCGGCCGAGCCGATGATCTCGCGCCGGGAAGTTCTGCGAGTGAAGAGGACGCGCCCGCGGCTGGAGATGTCATAAATCGCGTCCTGCGCGCCGAGGAAACTCCAGGGAATCCGCGTTCGGCCCGAAAGAGAGGTCGCCTGGAGAGGCGGACTGGACCAGACCTCATCGCCCCGAGGCGACCAGGCGAGCCCCGTGCCGGCCCTCGGCCCCGCGACCTTGAGCTTTCCCTTCTCGTCCACGACCCGGACCGTTCCCGAGTTGTCCCCGAGCTGCGGGTGGTCGAGAAAGGCGACCATCCGGCCGTCGGGAGAGACGCGGACGTTGCTGACCCAGGCGACCGGCTCGTAGAGCACACGGCCGATCGGGTACTCGAGGCGGCAGCGGCTTCCGACGTATCGCGCCACGGCCAGCTCTTTTCCGTCCGGCGACCAGTCGGCGTCCTGCACGTTCTCGAGGATCTCGCGCGGGGCGCCGCCTCCCAGGGGAACTCGGGCGAGCGTGCCGGTCGTCTGGAAGCCGAGGAAGAAGTGCCGGTTGAGCGAGACCGCCAATTCCCCCGTCGAGGAGATCGACAGGATGTCGGCCGAAGGAAGGCCCATCGACCGCGACTCGTGCCCTTCGGTGCGCGTCGAAAAGATCTCCATCGGCCGGCCATCCCACGCGGCGCCATAGACAACCGTCTGGCCGTCCGGCGCGAACCGCGCGGAGGAGATCGTCCCTCGCTGGAAGGTCATGCGCTGGAACTGAAGCTTGGAATCCGGCCGGCCCTGGAGAAGTCCGCGCGCGGTCAGGCCGAGGGCCGCTCCGAGAACGAGCGCGGCGGCGGCCGGCAGGAGCCATCCGCGGCGTTTCAACCGCGCCGGCTCCGCGGCGGCGAGACCTCCCGATGCGGAGGTCTCCGAGAGGTGATCCCGCACGCTCGCGAGGTCTCGCGCGAGGTCTTTCGTGGACGCGTAGCGCTCCTCGGGGTCCTTGGCAAGGCATCGTTCGATGATCCAGCGGACGGGCGCGGGCGCCTTCGGGTTGACCTGCCCGATCGGTTCCGGCTCCTCGCGCATGATCGCGACGAGCGTCTCGGCGCCGGTCTTGCGCTGGAAGGCGCGCCGGCCCGTTGTCATCTCGTAGAGGATCGCTCCGAGGGAAAACTGGTCGGATCGAAAGTCGAGCGGCTGCCCGCTCGCCTGCTCGGGCGACATATATCCGGCCGTGCCCATGACGGTGCCCGGCTCGGTCGGCGGCGCTATGGCGGTCGGCAACACCGAGAGTTGCTCGGTGACCGGCTCGGCGAGCTTGGCCAGCCCGAAGTCCAGGATCTTGACGAAGCCGTCCTTCGTGATCATGAGGTTCTCGGGCTTCAGGTCCCGATGCACGATGCCGGCCGCGTGGGCCTTCGCCAGGCCGTCGGCGGCCTGGGCGCCGATCTCGAGCAGTTTCCGGATCGTGAGGGGCTGCTCCGCGAGGAGATCCCGGAGCGTGCGCCCATCCACGAGCTCCATCGCGATGTAGATCACCCCGTCCGCGGACCCGATGTCGTAGATCGTGACGATGCCGGGATGGTTCAGCGCCGAGGCCGAGCGCGCCTCCTGCTCGAACCTCTGGCGACGGCCCGGATCGGTCGAGACCCCGGCGGGGAGCACCTTCACCGCGATCTCACGCCCAAGCTTCGTGTCCCGCGCCCGGTAGACCTCTCCCATGCCCCCCGCTCCGAGCGGACTCAGGATCTCGTACGCGCCGAACCGCGAGCCGGCAGCAAGGGTCATGCTGGTCTCAATCAATCGAGCAGGCGCCGGGACCGCGCGGATCCCCACAGGAACCGCAGGAGCCGGCGGGCTCGGATGAGGATCGAGAAGAGCGAGAGGAGCCGCTCGAAACCGCAAAGACCGAGAGGAGCCGGTCCACGCGCGCGCTCTCGCACTCGGGGCAGGCCACGCGCCCCTTCCCGCTCACGAACCGCTCGAAGCGGGCTTCACATTCGCGGCACCGGTACTCGTAGATCGGCATACTTCAAGGAGAATATCCGATCGCCCGTCGCCCGCGAACGAATTCCGAATCGAGGCGCAGGTCTGAGGTCGGCTTTTTTGCCCGGGGGTTATTCCTCTACTTCTGCAGCCAGCGGACGGCGATCGCGGCGCTCCCGATGCCGGTCGTCGCGGACGAACGCAGATCCGTCTTCTCGCGAGGGACATTCAGACGTTGGCCTCGTAGTCGGATACCGAGAGAGGGACGATCTTCGCGATCTTCCTGACATTCTCCAGGACTAAGCGGACCGCCGTGTCAGGACTGATGCGCGGGCGGACAGGAAGTGTGGTCAGAACGCCATAGAGCTCGGCCATCATATGGCTGGCCACCAGCATCTCCAGCTCTTTCGCCTTTGCGCGCTTGACCCAGACAAGTGAGCGCTCGTGCGAGCTCCGCCATCCGCCAGAGCACGCCCAGGTGAAACAGCGAGGCGCGGAACCCACCCCCCGCCAACGCCAGGCCCAGTTTGGCGCGAGCCGGCGCGCCCGTAGCCCCACTCCTGGGAAAGATGGCCGCGTCTTCCGCCGGAGTGTGCTCTCGCAGCATATTGTTAGTTAGATAACCATCTGCCGAGGCGCCGCAGGTGGAAATCCTGCGAACGCCTGCATTGCCTCAAGCCGCGTGGTCGCGCAGGTAGTCGTATGAATCACAGCTTCGGAGCTCGCGCGCGTTCCGCCCGCCGCCTTCGGATCAGGCCATCCACCTTCCCGAAAGCGCTGGCGGAGAGCCGGACCTCCGGGAGCAGCGCCGCCAGATCGCCGCCGGTGCTTCGCCGGCCAAAATGCTCCTTGATGACTCGGAAGAACGACTCCCCCTTGCGCTTACGCCGCGCCAACTCCTCATACGCTTGCAGATCAATCGTGATCGTCTTCACAGCCATTGCGCTTAGAGACCGAGCGCCTTCAAGAGCTTCGCGGTGGGATAGATCTCGATCGGCATGCCTTCGAAGTCCCGGTCATTGGACCAAATGGGAATCTGAAGCTTGAGGGCCAGCGCCGCAAGGGCAACGTCGTCGGGATCGCGATCCTGCAGGTATCTCCTGGCTTCGGGAATGCGGCTCCGGTACCACCTTACGTTGTAGAACCTCATCGGCAAAGCTGCCAGGGCCTCTTGCACCTCGAGCAGATCGAGACCGTAGGCTTCCGACATGGAAGGCAAATACGCCTGAACTTCAGCCAGATTGGCTTCGGTCGTGACGACGAGGAGTCGCGGCGCCCGTTCGAAGACCCGCCGCGCCGCATGACCGACGGCCGCCGAGAGGAGAACGTTACTGTCGGCGGCGACGCTTCTTAAAGTCCTCGAAGTCATGCTGGAGCTGCTCTTCGGTTATCCCTTTGGTCTCGAGCTGCCTGGCGATTCCTTCGGAGAGCTCAAGATAGAGCTTGCGACGAACCTTCATCGGCAGTTTGCGCGGGTCGGTGAGCGGATAGAGGACGCCCGCGGGCCTGCCATGCCGGGTCACCAGGACGGCGTCCTTGCCGCGCAGCAACTCGCTGACATCCTTTCGGAATTCCCGGATCGTAGTTGTCTTCATCTCGAAGCGATTCTACAACGATATCCGACTTGTGTCAACAATTGTGTACACGCCCGATACCACTTGCAGCTTGAAGAAGGAGCGTCACGGAGGAGCAGGTCGAGCTCCGCCATCCGCCAGAGCACGCCCAGGTGAAACAGCGACGCGCGAAACCCACCCCCCGCCAACGCCAGGCCCAGTTTGGCGCGCGCGGGAGCGCCCGTAGCCCCGCTCCTGGGAAAGATGGCCGCGTCTTCCGCCGGTGTGTGCTCTCGTAGCATGCTGTCAGTTAAATGACCATCTGACCAGGCGCCGTCGGTGGAAATCCGGCGAACGCATGCGTTGCCTCAAGCCGCGTGGTCGCGCAGGTAGTCGATGCTCCCGGGCAGGTCTCGGATCAGCCGGAGCAGCATATCCATCGCCGCCGTCTGCACGTTCCGACCCGACTCCCAGCGTGACACGGTGTTCGCACCAAGTCGGAGCAGGCGCGCGAGCGCCACTTGCGAAAGGCCGAACCTTTCGCGGATCGCGCGGATCGCGTCGGCGGAAAGGAGCCCCTGCTTTTTTCGGTAGATCGCAATCGCGTCCTCGTGGAGTCGTTTGGCTTCCAGCGACCGCAGGACAATCTCGCCGCATTTGGGACACTTGAGGTGGGCCGCCGACGGCACAACAATCTCTTCTCCGTTCACCGGCAGCCGCAACCGACCCCGCCGTTCCCTCATCATCGTGCCGCAGGATGGGCACGCATCATCGGGAAGGACACGGCCGCGAACCGGGGCACGCCGAGCCTTGCTACTCGTCTTCTTCATCTCCGCCACCTTCATCCTCATGGAAGGAAACCACGACGCATCCATCCCGGACGATCAGCTTGACGTAGAGAACCTGGCCTCCGACGCAAGGCTTGAAGACGTGCATCGACTCGCCAGTCGTCCTGGATGCCACCCGGCCTGCGGAGTCGGACGTTCCCAAGCAGCCGAGAATATCCTGCACATCCTCCGGTGCGAATCCAAGGCTCGCCGCTTCCCACTGGGCCTTGTACGTCAGCCGATACCTGCCCTCCGCGGCAAGCTCGTGGATCCGCTTCAGGATCCTGACAAGCCAACCCGGCACGCAGATGCCCAACCACTCTTTGATATATTATGCATATGGTTACTCTCGCCGTCAACTCCCAATAACTCGATTGTTCCAGCAGGTCAGGGACAGATGACGTCCATGCCCTGGATAGTCCAAAGCAACGAGACACGCCCACCCGGTACCGAGGGATTCGTCTGGCGCCACCCAACTCCCCGGCTTGATGCCGGTCAGGCTACTAAGCCGACCTGGGGCAAGCTCAATAACCCCATTTCGAAAGACCGACCCCATCCCAACTCTCGTTAACTCTCGTTATCGGTGACGGCGACGTAAAGCTTCACTGTTTGCTCAGTTCATGCCGCCCATGCCTCGGAGAGGACCTCGGCCTGTTCAAGGACGGTCTGCGTGGCTTTCTCCTGTTTGTCGGGCGGGTAGCCGTGCTTGCGGAGGATACGCTTCACGAGTACACGGAGGTGTGCCCGGACGTTTTCGCGAACTGTCCAGTCGATCGTGACGTTGGCACGAACGGTGGTGACAAGCTCACGGGCGATTGCTCGAAGCGTTTCGTCGCCCAGGATTTTCACGGCGCTGTCGTTCGTTTCCAGGGCATCGTAGAAGGCGAGCTCGTCGTCCGAAAGGTGAAGAGCTTCGCCCCGGGCGTCCGCCTCGCGCATGTCCCTGGCGAGTGCGATCAGTTCTTCGAGGACCTGCGCTGCTTCGATGGCGCGGTTCTGGTAGCGGTGGATCGTCTGTTCGAGCATTTCGGCGAAGGAGCGGGCCTGGACCACGTTCTTGCTCCGGCGGGTGCGGATCTGGCCGGTGAGGAGCTTGCGTAGAAGCTCCACGGCGAGATTGCGCTGCGGCATGCCTCGCACCTCGGCGAGGAACTCCTCGGAGAGGATCGCGATGTCCGGCTTCTTTAAGCCGGCGGCCGCGAAAATGTCCACCACGCCCTCCGAGGACACGGCCCGCGACACGATCTGCCGGACGGCGTGGTCCAGCTCCTCTTCGGTCTTCGCCTCGCCCGGCGCGCGCTTGGCGAGACTCGCCCGCACCGCCTGGAAGAAGGAGACTTCGTCCCGGATTCGCAGCGCCTCCTCGTGCGGAACGGCAAGCGCGAAGGCCTGAGACAGAGCGAGCACGGAGTCCAGCAGGCGGATCTTGCCATCCTGCGCTAAGACGTGCTCCTGTGCTCCAGGGAGGAGTGACAGCCGTTCCTGCGGCGATCCGGTCACCCACTTCGACCGGTCGAAGCCGTGGAACATAGCGCAGCAGACTTCGTGCTTCTCCAGCATCACCGCCACGGCCTCTTGCTGGTCGATTGCGGTCTTTCCCGTGCCGCCGCTCTCGGTGTACGTCGCAAGCGCAGCCTTCAACTCGTGCGCGAGGCCGAGGTAATCCACGACCAGCCCGCCGGGCTTGTCCCGAAAGACGCGGTTCACCCGCGCAATCGCCTGCATGAGCCCGTGGCCGCGCATGGGCTTGTCCACGTACATCGTGTGAAGCGAAGGCGCATCGAAGCCCGTCAGCCACATGTCGCGGACGATCACCATCTGGAAGGGATCGGCCGCACTCCGGAAGCGCTTGGCCAGCGCCTCGCGCCGCGTCTTGTTGCGCGCGTGCCGTGCCACTCGGGGACCTTCCGAGGCGTTGCCCGTCATGACAACCTTGAGCTTCCCCGCCTCGTCCTCCTCGTCAAACCAGTCGGGCCGGAGCTTCACGATCTCGTCGTGCAGGTCCATGCAGATGCGCCGGCTCATGCAGACCACCATCGCCTTGCCTTCCATGGCCGACAAGCGTTGTTCGAAGTGCTCCACAAGGTCCCGAGCTACGAGCGCCAGACGCTTCTCGGCGCCTACGACGGCCTCGAGCTGCGCCCACTTGCTCTTGAGCTTTTCCTTGCGCTCGACCTCTTCGCCCTCCGTCACCTCCTCAAATTCAGAGTCGATGTGCGGCTTTTCGGACTCGTTGAGGTCCAGCTTGGCGAGCCGGCTCTCGTAGTAGATGGGGACCGTGGCCCTGTCCTCGACGGCGCGCTGAATGTCGTAGACGCTGATGTAATCGCCGAAGACCGCGCGCGTGTTGGCGTCGGTCTTTTCGATCGGTGTGCCGGTGAAGCCGATGAAAGAGGCGTTCGGCAGCGCATCGCGCATGTGGCGCGCGAAGCCGTCGATGAAGTCATATTGGCTGCGGTGCGCTTCATCCGCGATCACTACGATGTTTCTTCGTAGTGATAGCGGACCCTCGCCCCCTTCCCCTCTCCCAGAGGGCGAGGGGAGAGCCTCAGCGATGTCCGTCAGCACCGAAGCAGGGTCATTCAATAGGTGCTCGTTGCGGATTCGAAGAACGGAGAGTCCAAGACCTTGTAGATAAGCGTCTCGACGCGAGTCGATCTTTGACCGCTCGTCAGAGTCGTGGACACCACCATCCAATTCCACAACCAGCTTCGCATCGTGACAGTAGAAGTCCACGATGTAGTCACCGATCTGGTGCTGACGGCGGAACTTCAGCCCCATGAACTGCTGGTGGCGGAGCAGGCCCCACATAAGATCTTCTGCCGGCGTCTGCCGTTCCCGGAGTTGTCGGGCGCGCTCCACCAAACCGGCGAACTCGTATCCATCGCGGTAATGACTCCCTCTTTCACTGGAAGAGGGTTGCGGCGAGGGTGCTGCAAGACTCCCTCTCCCGCTGGGAGAGGACGGGGGTAAGGGTGCCGCCGAAGGCGGCGAGGGTGCTGAAGGCGCCAGACTCCCTCTCCCGCTGGGAGAGGGCAGGGGTGAGGGTGCCG
>JGI12682J13319_1000009_pt1 | contig 18444 bp, 19 predicted proteins | sample BlaSpr_A8_OM3_M2_FD_13319 | JGI IMG/M metagenome (IMG submission 13319)
CGGCCAAAGGGCCTCGACCGGCCGCCTCGTCGCCCGCTCCGCGCTGCGCTCCCGCGGCGCGCGCCTCCTCCTTCGATTACTTCAGGAGACTTCGCGCGCCGCGACCGGGGCACCCACAGGTCGTGCTACACCCTTGCGGGTACGACGGTAGGCGGAACGTGGGTCCTGGAACGCTATTCGGTCGTGCCGCTGCCGACCATGGGGAGGCGGCCGACGCCGGCATCGGCTGTCGCTCGGGGGAGTGTTTCGTTTTCGGCGGGCTTTTCGGTCTCCCCGGGGTTGCGGAAGATGTTGGTCTCGACGCCGTACTGGCGGTTGTAGAGGTCCGCGTAGCGTCCCCCGCGCGAGAGTAAGTCCTCGTGCCGGCCGCGTTCGATGATCCGGCCGTCTTCCAGGACGAGGATCGCGTCGGCCCGGCGGATGGTCGAGAGGCGATGGGCGATGACGAAGGTCGTCCGACCTTTCATCAGCTCGGACAGGCCCTGCTGGATTGCCGCCTCGTTCTCGCTGTCGAGAGAGGACGTCGCCTCGTCCAGGATCAGGATGCGCGGATCGGCGAGGATCGCGCGGGCGATCGCGACCCGCTGGCGTTCGCCGCCGGAGAGCTTGACGCCGCGCTCGCCGACGACCGTCTCGTATTTCTCGGGGAGCTTCGCGACGAAATCGTCGCAGCGGGAGATCCTGGCCGCCCGGAGGATCTCTTCGTCGGTCGCGTCCGGGCGCGCGAACGCGATGTTCTCGAGGACCGTGCCGTCGAATAGGAAGTTGTCCTGGAGAACCACGCCGAGCTGCGACCGGTAGTCGGACAGACGCACGGTCGAGAGGTCCTTGCCGTCCACGAGGATGGTGCCCGAGGCCGGTCGGTAGAAGGCGGCGACGAGGCCGATCACCGTGCTCTTGCCCGAACCGGAAGGCCCCACGAGGGCCGTCGAGGTCCCCGGCCGCGCAGTGAAGGAGATGCCGTGGAGCACGGGGACGCCCGCCTGGTATTCGAACGTGACGTCGCGGAACTCGACGGTCCCTTCGATCGGCGGCAGGCTCGCCCGCGTCTGGTCGCCGGCGTCTTCGGTCAGCTCGTTTCGGATTTCCCGGATCCTCTCGAGACCGGCGAAGGCTTCCGTGATCTGGCTACCGATCGAGACGATCTGCACGACGGGACCCACGAGCATCGCGAGCAGCGCCGTGAACTGGAAGAGCGCCCCCATCGTCATACGGCCGGCCAGCACGTCGTTCGAGCCGACCCAGAGGATCGAGACGGAGATCGCCCCGAAGAGGAGCGTCGAGAACGCGGTGACGGCAGAAAAGCCCGTCATGGTCTTCGCGACGTTGCGGAAGAGGCGATGGACCCCCTTGGAGAAGACGAGCGCCTCGCGTCGTTCGGCCCGGTAGGCCTTGACCACGCGCACTCCGGCAAACGACTCGGCCAGGCGGCCGGAGACTTCCGCGTTGATTTTCGAGCGCTGGCGGAAGAGGGGCCGCAGGGTCTTGAAGGCGTAGAGCAGGACGAGGCCGAAAAGCGAAAGGATCGACAGCGCGATCACCGTCAACTTGAGGTTCAGGGCGAGCAGGATGACGAGCGCGATCGCGGCGGTGAGCACTCCTCCCACGACTTCCACCAAACCCGTGCCCACGAGGTTGCGGATCCCCTCGGCATCGGTCATGACGCGCGAAAGGAGCGATCCGACCTTGGTCTGGTCGAAGAAGGAGACCGAGAGGCGCCCGACGTGCCGCTGCACGCGCCGCCGCATCTCCGTGATCGACCTCTGGGCCGCCTTGCCCAGAATCTGCGACAGGGAGTACGAGGTCACCGCCTGGAGGAGTGTGGCTCCCGCCGCGGCCATGACGAGAACGGGGAGAAGCTCGCGCCGCCCTTTTGCCAGGACCTCGTCGAGGAGGTAGCGAGGCAGGAACGGGATGACGAACCCTGCCAGCCGGTTGACGAACAGGATCGCGAAGCCCAGAACGAGGCGCCCTTTGCGTGCGGCGACGAGCTCCGCGGCATCCTGGAGGATCGTCTTGAAGGGCGGAGTCTTCTTCTTGACCTCCTCCGCGCGCCCCCGGCGCCCTCCGCCGCGGGCGACCCGTGACGTCACGGCACCTCCGAAAAGCCCGATCCGCGCCATTTTCAGCCCTCCGACCGATGGCCGCGCGGACGTGCGCGGCAGAGACCTTCCCATCGCGATGTCATGCGAACGCTCAACATTCATCCTACCCCGGACATTTCTATTGACAAATATTCTTTTCTAGGAATATAATATTTTCAAGTGGCCGGCCCCCCGGAGATCTCCTGCATCACGGACCGCGCGCTCGCGGCGGAGATCCTCCATCCCTTGCGCCTGGAGATCCTGCGCCTCGCGCGCGAGCCCGTGTCGGCCTCGGAGCTTTCCCCGCGGCTCGGCCTCTCGCGTCAGAGGGTCAACTACCACGTACGTCTGCTCGCCCGGGGAGGGTTCCTGCGGCGGGCCGGCCGGCGGCGGCGCCGGAACATGATCGAGCAGCGTTACGTCGCCTCGGCCCGTGCCTTTCTCCTGTCGCCGGAGCTTCTCGGCGCCGTCGGTGCCGACTGGCGCCGCGTCGAAGACGCCGCGAGCGCCGGCTACCTGCTGGCGCTTACCTGCCAGATGGAGTCCGACGTGATCCGGGTCTGGCGCGAGGCGGAGGTGTCGGGCAAGCGGGTTGCGACATTGTCGCTCAAGTCCCAGTTCCGCTTCGAAAGCGCGGAGCAGCAGGAGCGGTTCACCCGCGCGCTCCAGGACGCCGTCGTCCGCGTCGTGACCGACCACACGTCTCCGAACCTGCGGCCGGACGGCAGGCAGGCCCCAGGCCGTCCGTACCGCCTCGTGCTCGGTTGCTACCCCTACCTGCCGGGAGAGACAGTCAAGAGTCGAGAGTCAAGAGTCGAGAGTCAGGCTCCCGGCTCCGGAACTCACAACTCATAACTCACGACTCACAACTGGCTCCGGACGGCGACGAAGATCAGGCGGGTGGAATCCGGCCCGAAGGGCTCTCCGGAGAGGGAGCCCAATCCCCGGATCCCCTCAAAACCCGCTTCTTGGAGCATCGCCGCGACCTCGCGGTATGTGTAGATTCGGTGCCGGGCCAGCCGCGCCTCGCTTGCCTCGCCGCGCGTGATCGTGTACCGGCTTTCCATCCAGCCGGTCGCCTTGTCGTAGCGGTTCTCCGCCTCGAACCGGATGTCCTTGACATCCATCGCGTAACGCTCGCGAAAATGTGGAGGCGCGATGACTTCCGCGGCCTTGACGGCGTCGATCGAGAACCGCGCGCCGGGCTTCAACGTCCGCGCGACGGCCCGGACGTAGTCGAGGTCGCCCGCGTCCCCCAGATAGCCGAAGCTCGAGCCTCCGCAGAAGGCTCCATCGAAGTCTTCCCGCCACGGCAGGTCGCGCATGTCCGACTGATGCCATTCGACCGCGAGCCCCTCGTCCCCGGCGCTCCGGCGCGCGTCCGCGAGAAAATCCTCCGAGATGTCCACGCCCGTCAGGCGGTAGCCGCGCCGGGCGAGCTCCAGCGCCAGTCGCCCGTGGCCGCAGGGGACGTCGAGCACCCGCGCTCCCGGCGTGAGCGCCAGGTGCCGGGCAAAGAAGTCCGCTTCGGCCGCCGTGGCCTCCGGCGGTATGGCGGCGCGCCAGAAGTCGACGACGAGCCCGGTGAAGAAGGTCCTCCACCACTCCTCGGGCGCTCGAGGCGGCACTTCGAGTCGCGACATGTTGAACGCCGGCCCCCTTTCTCCCGGCGTCGGACCGCGGGCGAATAGGTCTCTCGAGACCGCGGGTTTATATCCCAGTCTTCAATCAGCCGAGCGCGCCTTCACGCAGGATGCGGGGGCGCGACTGCGCGGCGTCGGGTCAGCGGCCGGCTCCGTAGGCGTCGGTCAGGAGCTTTTCCATGATGCGCTCCGGTCTGGTGAGCGGCGTAAAGCCGACCTTTTGGTAGAGGCCGTGGGCGTCGGCGGTCGCGAGCATCCAGCGTCGGATTCCCTGAAGATCCGGATGCGCCATGACGGCCTCCATGAACCACGTGGCCAGTCCACGGCCGCGGTGGGACTCGAGCACGAAGACGTCGGAAAGGTACGCGAATGTCGCATTGTCGCTGATCACGCGGGCGAAGCCGACGAGCCTGTCTTTCTCGTAGAGGCCGAAACAGAGGGAGTTCTCGATCGAGCGGTCCACGAGCTTTCGCGGGATTCCCCTGGCCCAGTAGGAGTTGCGCAGGAATTCATGGATGACCTCGCGATCGAGCTTCTCCTTCTCCGTCGAGATCGTGAACCCGTCTTTCTTCCATTCCATCGTCAGGCCTTCATGACGGGCGCCGGCTGCGCGACGCTGACATAGACGAAATGAGAGACGCCCGCGGTGGCCGCCGCCTTCGCCGAAGCCCTGGCGGACGCGAGATCCACGGCGCGGAATTCCGCGGCCTTCGCCGGGGAGGGGTGCGCGACACCGATCAACTGCAGGAAGATATCCGCGGGCGCGACCCGGGAAGCGAAGGTCTTCTCATCCAGCGCGTTTCCGATGACCGCCTCGCTGCCCGAAGGGAGTTTCGCCTTCGAGCCTTCGCGAACGAGGGCTCGCACCCGGTGCCCACGCGCCAGGAGCGCCGGGATCACGCGTCGGCCCATGTAGCCGGTTCCCCCGGTGACGAAGACCAGACTCGAGGGCTTCATCGCGCGAACGCCAACTCTAACTCGGATTTGAGGTTCCAGGCGGGGGACTGCACTTCTCCAGCCAGAGTCCCTGGCGCCGGCTCGCTTGCCCCGCCGGGATGAATCCAGTAGTCTGCTGGCATTGCATAAGGCTGCGTCAACCCGTCGGGCTACCGTCTGCCTGTTCTCGTTCCATCCCCTTCTGCTTTCGGAGTTCCAGAGGCTCCTGACCGGCGAGAACGTGGCCCGGGTGCTCGACCGCCGGGTCGAGGCGAACCAGTTGCCCGAGCCGCTCCTCTCGGTGCCGCGAGCGTCCGTCTATGTGGTCGAGGCGCACTCCCAACGGCAGGTCACGGAGGCCTTCGTCACGGCGATCCTTGCCCGCTATCCGAAAGGCCGGCTGGTCGTGATCGCGGAGAAGTTGAACGAGGGGAGCGTCTTCCCGCTTCTTCGCCACGGAGTCAAGGGGCTGCTCAAATACTCTGAGGTCGTCGCGTTTCTGCCGCGGACGCTCCGGGAGGTGGCCGACGGGGGCTTCTGGGTGCCGCGGGCGCTCCTTTCAGCCTTTGTCGATTCGACGCTCGAAGAAGCGCGCCGCCCGCGCGCGGCGCCCGCCGGCGTTCGTATGAGCAAGCGCGAGCAGGAAGTCCTGGAGCTGCTGATGCAGAACCTGTCGAACAAGGAGATCGGCAGCAAGCTGCACATGTCCGAGCGCACCGCCAAGTTCCACGTCTCTAACCTGCTCGCCAAGTATGCCGTGCAGAGGCGCGCGGACCTCATTCTCTTGTTCGTGCAAGCCGAGAGAGACCGCCAGTAGGCCCCTCGCCATAGAGTAGAAAGAGGACACTCCATTGGCGGGAACTCTGGCAGCGGACGGCTTGAAGGCGATGCACCCGGTTCATCCGATCGTGGTGCTGGACTACCGGGTGCGCCTGCCGGGGATGCTGTTCATAGCCGTGTTTGCGGTGGCCCATTTCGGCGGCCGGCGGCAGAGTCCCCTTCTCGTGGCGGCCATGGTCCTGACGGCTCTGTGGCCGCACGCGGCCTACCTGCTGGCGAAAAACGCGAAGGATACCAAGCAGGCGGAGTTGCGAAACCTGCTGTTCGACTCCTTCATCGTGGGTTGCTGGATGGTGGCCATGTCGTTTTCCCTGTGGCCGGCCGTCGCGATGGCCGCCACGATCATGAACGGGAACCTGAGCGTCGGCGGGCTCCGGTTCGCGGGCAAGGGCGTCCTCGCGATCCTCGCCGGCGTCCTCGTCACCGGGGCCTTCCTCGGCTTCCACCCGGTCTTCGCTTCCAACGTCGCCACGACGGCCCTCTGCATCGCCGCGACATTGATCCTGACGTCCATGTTCGGCATCCACTCGCATCTCCAGACAGCGCGCGTGTACAAGGCGAAGAACGATCTGGCGATTCAGAACCAGCAGATCCAGGAGCAGAACCGGCTCATCGAGCAGGCGCGCCAGACCGCGCTCGAAGCCCGCGACGCCGCCGAGTCCGCCAACCGCGCCAAGAGCGCGTTCCTGGCGAACATGAGCCACGAGCTGCGCACGCCGCTGAACGCGATCATCGGCTACAGCGAGATGCTGGAGGAGGACGCGCGAGACTCCGGCAACGCGGCCTTCGCGGCGGATCTGCNGAAGATCCGGTCGGCGGGAAAGCACCTCCTGGGCCTCATCAACGACGTGCTCGATCTCTCCAAGGTCGAGGCCGGCAAGATGAAGCTGTACCTCGAGACTTTCGAGGTCGCCGGCGTGGTCGAGGAGGTCGTGGCCACGGCGCAGCCCCTGGCGGAGAAGAACGGCAACACGCTCGAGGTGCGGTGCGCGCCGGACGTGGGACAGTTGCGGGAGGACATCACGAAGGTGCGCCAGGTGCTCTTGAACCTCCTGTCCAACGCGTGCAAGTTCACGGAGAAGGGGAAGGTGTCTCTCGACGTCACCCGGGAGAACGACGTGACGGGGACCTGGGTCGTGTTTCGGGTCCGCGACACGGGGATCGGCATGACGCCCCAGCAGACGGGCAAGCTCTTCCAGGCGTTCACGCAGGCGGACGGGAGCACGCAGCGCAAGTACGGCGGCACCGGGCTCGGTCTCGCCCTTTCCCGCAAGTTCTGCGTGATGATGGGCGGCGACATCAACGCCACGAGCGAGCCGGGCAAGGGCTCGATCTTCACGATGCGCCTGCCCAGCGACGTCGAGAACTTCGACGGAGAGGCGACCTCCATCCACAGGACCGGCAAGGCGCCGATGCCGCGCCTTTCGGCGTCGGTTCCCCGCCCGTCCGCCGGGCCGACGATGCTCGTCATCGACGACGATCCGGCCGCCTGCGAGCTGATGCGGCGAGTCTGCACGCGGGAAGGCTTCGACGTCGTGACGGCCTCGGGCGGTGAGGAGGGCCTGCGCCTGGCGCGGGAGAAGCGGCCGTCGATCATCACGCTCGACGTCGTCATGCCGGGCATCGACGGGTGGACCGTCCTGACGAAATTGAAGGCCGACGCCGAGCTTTCGGCGATCCCGGTCATCATGATCTCGATCTCCGACGAGAAAAGCCGCGGCCTCGCGCTCGGAGCGGCGAACTATCTCGTCAAGCCCGTGGACCGCGACCGCCTCGCGGGCGCGCTCGAGCCCTACCGGGGCGAAGGAGCGGCGGTTGGCTAGGATCCTGCTGGTCGAGGACAACGAGATGAACCGCGACATGCTGTCGCGGCGGTTGCTCAAGAACGGCTACCAGGTCCTCCTGGCCGTGGACGGGGGAGAAGGGCTGGCGAAGGCCCGTTCGGAGTCGCCCGATCTCATCCTGATGGACATGAGCCTCCCGGTCCTGGACGGCTGGGAAGCGACGCGGCAGTTGAAGGCGGAAGCGGGGACCCGCGAGATCCCCGTCATCGCCCTGACCGCGCACGCCATGACCGGGGACCGGCAGAAGGCCCTGTTGGCCGGCTGCGACGACTTCGACACCAAGCCGGTCGAGCTCCCGCGCCTTCTGACGAAGATCGAAGCCCTCCTCCAGAAGCCGCGGCCTCCGGAGAGACCGGCGCCTTGAGACTCGAGATCGAGCGGGAAGCCCGTGCCGGAAACCTCCAGGGGATTCGCGACTTCATCGAGACCGCATGCCGGCAGGCCGGCGTCGAGCGGTCCGCCGCGTTCGATCTGAAGCTCGCCGTGGACGAAGCCTGCTGCAACATCCTCGAGCACGGATACGCGGGCCGGGAGCCCGGGCCGATCCGTGTCGGCTTTGACGCCGGGGACGACCGGGTCGTCGTCACGATTTCCGACCGGGGACGCGCGTTCGACCCGAAGAACGCCGCAGCTCCCGACACCGAGTCCGACTGGCAGCACCGGCGTGTCGGAGGGCTCGGATGGCACCTGATCCGCCACTCGGTCGATTCCTTTTCTTATGAATCGGATCTGGACGCCGGAAACCGCCTGACACTGGTAAAAATGACTCCTCTCGCGAAGGCCTCGACGGGATCGGAGTAGTCCGCAAAGGACCAGGGAGATCAGAAAATGGAGATCACGACAGAACAGCGTGGAACAGTGACCGTCCTCTCGATCGTCGGGAGCGTGGACGGAATGACGGCGTCCGCCATGGTCGTCTCGTTCCGGGAGCAGGTCAGCGGCGGTAACGTGCTCCTCGTCGTGGACTTCACCGGCGTGGATTACACGTCGAGCGCGGGACTGCGGGCCCTGCTCGAGACGGTCAAGGAAACCCGACAGCGAGGAGGCGACCTTCGCCTGGCCGCGGTCCAGCCCGACGTCCTCCGGGTGCTGGAGCTGTCCGGGTTCACGCACATCCTGAAGCTCTTCCCGGACACCGAGTCGGCGGTGGCGAGCTTTCCGGCGTGAGCGGCGGCGCCGGGGACTCCCGGCAGCGGTCAGGTCCGCGGGTCGCGGTCGTCCTGGGATCGGGCAGCGTCAAGTGCGCCGCCGCCCTCGGGCTACTCAAGGTCCTCCAGCGCGAGGGAATCGGCATCGACATGATCGTCGGATGCAGCGGCGGGAGCCTCTACGCCGCGCTCATCGCCCTGGGACACGACGCGGGGACGGCCGAGGCGATGACGCGGCGGCTCTGGACAAAGGAGCTGACGAAGCGGCGCAACAACCGGTCGATCCTCTCCGTGTTCCTGCCGCGCGTCTTCGGCTTCGATGAAAGCTTCGGCATGGTCAACGACGCCCTGATTCTCGATCGCCTGAAGGAAGCCTTCGGGGCCTCGACGTTCGAAGAGGCGCGGATTCCCCTGTACTTGACGGCGACGGATTTTCACACCGGGGACCAGGTCGTGTTCGGCAGCGGGCGGATTGTTGACGCGATCCGGGCGTCCATCGCGATTCCCTATATCTTCCGCCCCTGGCCGATCGACGGGCGCCTTCTGGTGGACGGCTTCATGTCGGACCCGATGCCGGTCGGCGTCGCGATCCGGCAGGGCGCCAACATCATCGTCACGATGGGGTTCGAGTCCCCCTACCAGCACAAGATCAACTCCCCGCTCCGGTTTGCCTTTCAGCTCTCCAGCATCACGTCGAACAACCTGCTGAAGTCGAACTTCGCGTTCCACAACCTGGCCCACCACGCCGAGATCCTGCCGATCATCCCGGAGTTCAAAGACAGCATTCACCTCTTCGACACCGACAAGATTCCCTACGTCATCGAGGAGGGCGAGCGGGCCGCCGAGCGGCAGGTCCCCTATCTTCGCCGCCTGCTGTCGGGCGTCTGATCGATGACCGGTCCGGCGGGGTCTGGAGGAACGGCGGTGTTGGAAGCGCCGCGCGAGACGTCGGTCTCCTCCCGGGCGCCGAAGCTCGGCGTCGTGATCGGTTCCGGGTCCATCAAGTGCGCCTCGGCTATCGGCCTTCTCCGCGTGCTCGAGAGAGAGCGGATTCCCGTGGACCTCCTGGTCGGCTGCAGCGCGGGCGGAATTTATGCCTCGGCTCTGGCGCTCGGCTGGGACCTAGATGCGCTGGAACGAAAGAGCTGCGAAACCTGGGAGGGTCTCTTTGCGCGGTTGGATTATCGGTCCGTGCTCCAGGGGTTGCTTCCCGGTCTTTTCCGCAGCCGCGGGCCCGTCGGTCTCCTGGACGAGCGCCGGCTCAAGGCCGCGCTCGAAAGCCTGTACGGCGAGACCGCGTTCGCCGACGCGCGGGTCCCCCTCTANATCGTCGCGACGGACTTGAATACGGGCGACAGCGTCATCCTGTCCGAGGGGCGCCTGCAGGATGCCGTGCGGGCTTCGATCGCGATTCCGGTCCTCCTGCGCCCGGTGGCGATCAACGGGCGGCTCCTCTTCGACGGCGGGGCGTCGGATCCCCTCCCGGTCTCCGTGGCGATCCGCGAAGGGTGCGACATCAGCCTCGCGATGGGCTTCGAAAACCCCCTGCACGAACGCGTCGGTTCGCTCATGAGCCTCGTCTCGCAGACGACCTGCATCACGATCAACAACCTCCTGAAGTCCACATACTCCTTCTACAGCGCCGCCCACCACGCCGAGATCGTGCCAATCATTCCCACTTTCGACCGGCACATCGGGCTGCGGGACTCCTCGCTCCATCCGTACATCATCGAGCGGGGAGAAGAGGCCGCGGCGAAGCAACTCCCGTTTCTCCGGCGGCTGCTCGATCCCGGCGTGCGACTTGCCGGTCCCCCGGACCCCTCCGATGGGAACTGAAGCCGGGCGGCTTCTCGTCGTCGACGACGTCGAGATGAACCGCGACCTGCTCTCGCGGCGGCTCGTGCAGCAGGGGCACTCGGTCGCGGTCGCGGAGAACGGGCGCCGTGCCCTGGAGATGATCCGCGCGGGCGAGTTCGACCTTGTCCTGCTCGACATCATGATGCCCGAGGTGGACGGCTACCAGGTCCTGAAGGAGATGATGGGCGACCCGGTGTTGAAGCACATCCCGGTCATCATGATCTCGGCTGTGACGGAAATGGACAGCGTCGTCAAGTGCATCGAGATGGGCGCGACGGACTACCTGCCGAAGCCCTTCAACACGGTCCTCTTGAAGGCGCGCGTCGGCGCGACGCTCGAGAAGAAGCGGCTGCGGGACAAGGAACGCCTGTACGCGAAGAGCCTCGAGCGGGAGCTCGAGATCGGGCGCGAGATCCAGAAGAGCTTCCTGCCGGAGGAGCTGCCACAAGCCGCTGGCTGGGAGATCGCCGCACGCTTCCAGCCCGCGCGCCAGGTGGCCGGCGACTTCTACGACGCTTTCGCGCTGCCTCCGGGGGACAGGATCGGCCTCGTCGTCGCCGACGTCTGCGACAAGGGCGTGGGCGCGGCCCTGTTCATGGCCCTCTTCCGCAGCCTCCTGCGCGCGACCGCGACCGGCGCGGCCTGGGCGCCCGATCCCGCCGCCGATCTCCTGCGCGCCGTCCGGCTGACCAACGACTACATCGCGCGCACGCACGGCCGCGCCTGCATGTTCGCGACCCTCTTCTTCGCCGTGCTCGACCCGGCGACGGGCTCGCTCCACTACATCAACGGAGGGCACGAGGCTCCCGTCCTCCTCGGGGCGGGAGGCGTCCGATCGCGCCTTGCGCCGACCGGCCCGGCCGTGGGGATGATGGCGGACTCCGTCTTCGAGGTCGCGACGGCGCGGCTGGCTCCGGGGGAGGGCCTCATCGCTTTCACCGACGGCGTCACCGACGCCTGCGGCGCCTCCGGCCGCTACGGAGAGAAGCGGCTTCTCTCCCTGATCGGCCGGCCCGTCTCCTCGGCGGCCTCACTCCTGGGTGCGATCGAGGCGGACGTGAACGCGCACGTCGGCGGCGCCGACCAGGCCGACGACATCACTCTCCTCGCCGTCCACCGCTCACTCGAGGCTCTGCAACCTTGACGAGCGGTATGCTCGATCAGCCAAAGGAGGCTGACCATGGCAAACCCAGCCCACGTGGCTTCCGGTTCGGTGGTGTCACTCTGGCGCTATCCCGTCAAGTCCATGATGGGAGAGGAACTGAACGCCACCGTGGTTGGGGAACGCGGGCTCCTCGGGGATCGCGCGTATGCTGTCGTCGACAGCTCCGACGGGAAAGTGGCGACCGCCAAGAACCCGCGAAAGTGGCCGCATCTCTTCGATTTTCGCGCCGCCTTCATCGAACCGCCCCGTGCGGCTTCGAGAGTGCCTCCGGTCCGAATTGCCCTCCCCGACGGCACCACTGTCACCAGTGACCAGGCTGATCTCAACCTGATNCTCTCGGAAGCGCTCAACCGTGAGGTGACCCTTGGTGCGGCCCGGCGTGGAGCGGTCAATGCCGAGGAATACTGGCCGGACATGGAAGGCCTCGACCATCGGGACACGGTCACCGATTTCACCCTGCCCGAGGGGACATTCTTCGACTGCGCCGTTGTCCACCTCTTGACCACGGCTACGCCCGATCGCCTCCGTGAGCTGTACCCGCAAGGCCGCTTCGAGGTCCGGCGGTTTCGTCCAAACATCGTGGTGCAGCTCGCCTCGGGTGAGAAGAGCTTTGCGGAGAATTCCTGGATCGGCCACACGCTTTCGATCGGCGACGAGGTTCGCTTGAACGTCACGGGGCCCTGCGCCCGGTGCGTGATGACGACCCTACCCCAGGGTGATCTCCCCGGGGATCCAGGCATCCTGCGCACGGCGGCACAGCACAACCATGTCAACGTCGGTGTCTATGCCGCCGTGCTCCGCGGCGGCAAGATCCGCCGCGGTGATTCGGTCAGCCTCGAGTAGGACATTTCCGCGTCGGCGCGTGGGGCGAGCCACCCGGCCGCGCGCAGGAGCTGCAAGAGCCTCCGGAGTCTCATGCGACGCGGCATATGATGCGCGGGATGCGGTTCGTCCTGCGCCTGCTCATCAACGCCGCGGCGCTCTGGGTCGCCACGAGAATCGTGCCCGGGGTCACCCACTCGGGAAGCGGGGGAAGCCTCCTTCTCGTCGCGCTCGTGTTCGGCCTCTTGAACGCGCTCCTGCGCCCCATCCTGGCGCTCCTCTCCTGCCCGCTTCTGATCCTGACGCTCGGTCTCTTCACCTTCGTGATCAACGCGGTGATCCTCCTGCTGACGAGCGCTCTCTCCGGCTCGCTCGGTATCGGCTTCCACGTGGACGGCTTCTGGGCGGCCTTCCTGGGCGCCATCGTCGTCTCCGTCGTGAGCATCCTCCTCTCCATCTTCGTCCGCGACGTCGAGAGGAATTGACGATTTACGATTTGAAGATTGACAATTGACCGGAAGTCCCGTCCTCAATCTTCAATCATCAATCCTTCAATCATCAATTCTTCCAGAGGTGGGCGATGGAGTTCGCGTAATAGGCGAGCAGCGGCAGCTCCGCCGGGTCGGCGGCGTAGAGGCCGTCGGTTTCGAGGACGAGGTGTCGCAGCGTCAGCATCCGCAGGCCGACCGTGATCGCGTAATCCTGGTCACCGCGCGGGACGTAGACGTGGGCGCCGCGCGCCTCGAGCTCGCGCAGGAGATTGAGCACCGCGCCCTTCAACTCGAGCTCGCTCAAGCCCCGGGCCGGGTGCTTCAGGAAGGCGGTCGCGACGAGCGAGACCGGGACCGCGGGAACGACCCGGGCAATCTCCGCCATGAGGGCCCGCCCGAGCTCTTCGACGCGAGCGTAATGATCCTCGCGCGACGTGGACCGCAGATCGATACCCCGCTCCCGGAGGTAACTCTTGAGCGAGACGGGCGTTCCGAAGTTGACGCACGCGTACCCGAAGCGATGCCACTTGTTGCGGGCGAGAAGCCAGAGGTTTCCCGCGACGAAGCGGAGCGTGTTGCCGAGAGTCCCGACCGCGCCCGGCCGGGGAGCGTCCTTGTCGAGCTCCTGGAGAAAGCTCCGGTCCTCGAGCACGCGGTCGTAGTTGATGCCGACCGGGACGAAAAGGATGTCGCGCTCGCCGGCGGGATCGAAGGCGCGGACCATGTAGTCGAGGATCCCGAGCCTGGGGCTTCGGAGTCTCCCGTCTCGCGAGAGCCCGCCTTCGGGGAAGACCGCCTGCGTGATGCCGGCCTGCGTCGCCATGCCCACGTAGCGCTCGAGCACCTTCCGGTAGAGAGGATCCTTCGAGTTCCTCCGCACGAAATAGGCGCCCATGGACCGGATGAGCGACTGGAGGGGCCAGATGCGGGCCCACTCGCCGACCGCGTAGGAAAGAGCCGCCTTCTCGGCCGCCAGGTACGAGACGAGGATGTAGTCCATGTTGCTGCGGTGATTGATGAGGAAGACGACCGTCTGGTTTGGCCCGATGGCGGATAGCGCCTGCTCGTCGGAGTACCCGAGCCTCACCCGGTAGAGCGAGCGCGCGATGTTCCGCGCGAGCCAGTATCCAAACCGGAAATAGACGTAGGCGTTGAACGCCGGAACGATCTCCTGTGCGTATCGCCGGATGCGCGCCTGGACGACGTCGCGGGGGGCGCCGGTGGCGCTCGCTTCCTCTTCGGCAGCTCCGGCAACCGCGGGGTCGAAGAGCAGCCGGTCGATCAACACCTCGCGCTTCGTCAGCTTGAAGGGAGGGAGCCGGATCTTCAGCCGGGTGTTGATCTCATCGAGGACCCGGTTGACGCGCCGCCGCAGGATCCAGCGCACGCTCGGGATGAGCAGCCGGTCGAGCGCGGACCAGAGCACGAGCAGGCCGGCCACGATGGCCAGCCAGATGGGGAGTGTGACAGTGACAGCCATCGTGCCTTCCCCTCGTCGAAACAGCTATTCGATTCGACCCCTCGCGGCGATCCGGATCTCGGTATCGGCGCGGCCGGCCCGCACGCCGTAGAGACGGTCGTGGAGGTTGGAGACGACGCAGGCGTGGTTGGGCAGGATGCGAACGCGCTCTCCCACCCGGAAAGAATCGCAGTCCTCCACGCGGAGGACGCCGTGTTCCTCGGAGAGACTCCTCAAGCGGCTGCGGGAGCCGAGGATCAGCCCGTGGCCGTCCGGATGCGGGCGCAGGGGGTCAGAGGAGAGGGTCTTCGAGCCCGCGTCCACGACGGCGCGATCCGGCGCCGGCACGCTCACGACGGTTGCGAGGACGGTCATGGCACAGTCTTCGGGACCGCAGGTTCCCAGCGTAACTTGCGAGCCGTCGTGGTAGACGTAGTTGCCCGGCCGGCACTCGGTCACGCCGGAGACACGCATCGCGTGGCGGGCCGAAGGGGTCGATCCAACGGAAACTTCTTCGATGGAAAGGCCCGCCTCCCGGAGCACCGCGCCGGCGGCGACGAGCGTCTCTCCCTCGTGTCTTCCGATCGCGGCCACGGCATCGGGAGTCTCCGCCTGGTAGACCTGGCCCGCATGCGTGAAAATGCCCCGCAACGAGATCCCGGGCAGATCGGCGAGGCGCAGGGCGATTCCGACCGCGTCCTCCGGCAGGACCCCGACGCGGTGGTAGCCGACGTCGATCTTGAGCATGACCTCAAGCCTTCTCCCCGCGGCATGGAAGACGCGGCCCAGAGCGCTCGCCCCTTCGACGCTGTCGGTTCCCACAGCCAGGCGCAGGCGGTCCGAGAGCGCGAGGAGCCGCTCCGCTTTTCGCAGACCCACGACCGGATACGCGATGAAGATGTCGTCGAAGCCCGCGGCGGCGAAGACCTCCGCCTCCGAGGTCTTGGCCAGAGAGATCCCCGCCGCGCCCGCCGCGAGCTGCATCCGGGCGATCTCGGGGCACTTGTGCGTCTTGGCGTGCGGGCGCAAGCGGATTCCCGCCGCCCGCGCGCGCTCGGCCTGCCGGGCGATATTCCGTTCGAGGACGTCCAGATCCACCAGGACAGCCGGCGTCGCCAGATCTTCGACGGCGATGCTCATGCGGCCGGCTGCTGGCGGGTCAGGCAGTGGATCGTGCCNAGCCCCCAGACGAGATCCACCGCGTGGATGCCGACGACGGCGCGGCCGGAGAAAAGCTCCGCGAGCGTGCCCAGGGCGACGCGGTCTTTCGGGTCGTTGAAGGTCGGCACGAGGACCGCGGCGTTGCCGATGTAGAAGTTCGCATAGGACGCGGGGAGCCGCCGTCCGTCAAAGAAGAGCGGAGCGGGCATCGGGAGAAACGCCGTCTCGACCTTCGAGCCGTCCTCGAGCCTCATGTCCTCGACCCTCTCGCGGTTTTCCTCGAGGGCCCGGTAGTTCTCGTCCGAGCTGTTCTCCTCGCGGCAGAGAACGACCGTGCGCCGGTTGACGAAGCGGGCGATGTCGTCCACGTGGCCGTGCGTGTCGTCGCCGGCAATGCCGCGGTTCAACCAGAGGACGTTGCCTGCCCCGAGAAAGTCGCGGAAGACCTTCTCGTAATCGCGTCGCGTCATCCCGGGATTGCGGACCTGGACCTTCGGATCGAGCAGGCACTCCTCGGTCGTCAGTAGCGTCCCCGAGCCGTTGACGTCGATCGCGCCACCCTCGAGGACGACGTCCCTCCCGCGTAGGCGCGCGGAAAGAAGACGGTTGCCGAGCGCCCGGGCGACCCGTGGGGGAACCGCGTCGTCTTTTCTCCAGTCGTCGTAGCGAGCCCAGCCGTTGAACCGGAAACGGCGGATGGCGACCTCGGCGACTTTTCCTTCGCGCCGCACGAAAGTCGGGCCCGAATCGCGCGTCCACCCCCGGTTGGTCGGCAGGCGGAAGAACTCGACGCGCGGTGCGTCGCATCCGGTGCGCGCGAGAACCCTGCGCGCGGCGAGCTCCGCGCTTTTCGAGCCGGCGAGCACGCGCACAATCTCCCCGGGCGCGAGCTTTCGGACCATCTCGCCGTAGACCCACGGGATCGGGCCGAACCTTCCGGGCCAATCGGTCCGGTTGTGAGGCCAGCCGATCCAGGTCGCCTCGTGAGGCTCCCACTCCGCCGGCAGCCGCCACATTTTCTAGCTGCCGCCTCCGCGTTTTCCCGACGGGTCCACGTCGAGAAACCGGCGGGTGATCCCCGCGTAGGCGTCGATGCGGCGGTCGCGCAGGAAGGGCCAGTTGCGCCGCACGTCTTCGATGCGCTCCGGATCGATCTCGGCGAGGAGAACTTGCTCGCGGTCGGTCGAGGCTTCCGCGACGAGGACTCCCTGCGGGTCCGCCACGAAGGACGTTCCCCAGAACTCGATGCCCGCGCCGCCGCCCTCGGGCTCTTCGAGGCCGACGCGGTTGACTGCGGCGACATAGAGCCCGTTGGCGATGGCGTGGCCGCGCTGGACCGTCCTCCAGGCGTCGCGCTGCGCGGCGCCGTGCTCGTCCTTCTCGCGCGGGTGCCAGCCGATCGCCGTCGGATAGAAGAGGACGCTCGCGCCGGCGAGCGCCGCCAGGCGCGCCCCTTCCGGATACCACTGGTCCCAGCAGATGAGCGTCGCGACGCGCCCGGCGGCCGTGTCGAAAGCGGGAAAACCCAGGTCGCCGGGAGTGAAGTAGAACTTCTCGTAATACGCCGGGTCGTCGGGGATGTGCATTTTCCTGTACAGCCCGACCAGCCTTCCGTCCGCGTCGATCACGGCCGCGCTGTTGTGGTACAGGCCGGGCGCTCGCCGCTCGAACACCGGGGCGATGACCACGACGCCGTTGTCCCGCGCCGCCCGCTCGAGCGCCTTCGTCGTCGGCCCGGGCACGGGCTCCGCGAGGTCGAAGATCGCCGTGTCTTCGCGCTGGCAGAAGTACCGCGAGCGGAAAAGCTCCGGCAGGCACACGATCCGAGCGCCGGCCCGCGCCGCCTCTGCGACCTTCGCCACGGCTTTCTCCAGATTCTCCGCAGGATTGGCCGAGCAGGCCATCTGGACGAGACCGACCGAGAACTTCTCCGTCATCGCGGGGAGACTACCCCACGTCGCTACGCGACTGCGCGGGATCTGGGCCTTCGGCCCACCGGCGTGCGGCTCGGCCGGAAGCGGCCTCGACCGCACGCCTGATCCCGCGCAATCGCTTCGCTCCCGCGGCGCGCGCCTCCTCCCTTCCGGGAGACTACGCGCGCCGCGAGCGTAAGCCCTGACGCCTCGGGAAATTGCCGGTGCCGCGATCGAACGCCGAGACAGACCTAGATGGACCCACCATCGCCGCGGGAGCGAGCGGACTGCGAGCGACGTGGGGTCTCGACCGCTCGCCTGATCCCGCGCAGTCGCTGCGCTCCCGCGGCGCGCGCCTCCTCCCTTCCGGGAGACTACGCGCGCCGCGGGCATAAGCCCTGACGCCTCGGAAAATTGCCGGTGCCGCTATCGAACACCGAGACAGAACTTGTTTGCCAAACATCGCTCAGTAGCTCGCGGCGTGAGTAGTCTCCCGAGCGAAGCGAGGGAGGAGGCTCACGCCGCGGGAGCGAGCGGACTGCGAGCGACGTGGGGTCACGAGACTCCGCGGTAGAACGGGATGACTTTCAGAAGGAAGAACGCCGTCTCGTTGACGAAGAGAGCCGCCAGAAGCGCGAGGAGTCCGATGTCCCTGCGCCGCCCCTTCGGCAGGAGGCCCGCCGCCGGGAAGACGAAGGCCAGGACGAGGAAGGGGAGCACGGCGAAGAAATAGCGTCCGTTGGTCGCGCGCATCTGTCCGTAGATCTGGAACGCCTCGTAACTGTTGGCGAGGTAGGCCAAGGAGAAAACGAGGAAGACGAACTGCGAGCCGACGAGGATCGCTTCGCCGGCCGGCCTCCGCCGGAAGGCGAGCGGCAATGCGAGAAACGGCACGGCCGCGAGCAGGCTGTACACGACACGTTTCAGAATCTCCGCTCCATCCGCTCGCGCGAAGAGCCAAGAAAAACAGACGCCGAAGACAATCGCCGCCGCTGCCCCGGCGAGCCCGCGGCCGACTCCCGGGCGCGGCCGCCAGAGCCAGACGGCCGTTGCGGCGGCCCCCGCGAGCGCGAGGAAGAGG
>JGI12682J13319_1000013_pt1 | contig 16656 bp, 15 predicted proteins | sample BlaSpr_A8_OM3_M2_FD_13319 | JGI IMG/M metagenome (IMG submission 13319)
GCGCCGGCTGGATCCGCGCGCGCGCGATGTACCGGTACTTCCAGGCGCATTCCGAGGGGAACTCGCTCTTCGTGACGTGCGACGGACGCACGCTCGCGAGCTTCGCGTTTCCCCGCCAGGTCGCCGGCGAGCGCCTCTGCCTCTCCGACTTCGTCGGGCCGCTCGGCAAGGGCGGCCCTCCCGACTCGATCGCCCTCCTCATCACGACGGCCGGCGAAGGCGTCCGCGACACGGCGGAAGACCTGAAGAACCGCGGCGAGTACCTCCTCTGCCACAGCCTGCAGGCGCTCGCCGTCGAGACGGCCGAGGCCGCCGCGGAGTGGATCCACCGGGTGATCCGCGAGCGCTGGGGCTTTCCCGATCCGCCCGAAACCACCATGACCGACCGCTTCCAGGCCCGCTACCGCGGCAAGCGCTACAGTCCCGGCTACCCGGCCTCCCCCGACCTCGCCGACCAGGCCACCATCTTCAAGCTCCTGCCCGGCTCAAAGATCGGCGTCGACCTCACCGAAGGCTTCATGATGGACCCCGAAGCCTCCGTCTCGGCTCTCGTCGTCCACCACCCCCAGGCCCGTTACTACGCCGTCTAGGCCCTCTCCTGGCCGTCCCTTGTTTGGCATGCCGGGGAGTCACTCCCCTTGTCATTCTGAGGAGCGAAGCGACGAAGAATCTGCCCCGCCTCTCAAGGGTTCCGGTCTTCCGGCCCAGCCAGGCGCGCGCCTACGCCCGATCCGTGTTACACTTTATTCTACACTTTCTAATGTGTAGAGAGAGAGTCGGCAGATGCCAACGAATCTCGCGATCGACGACAGATTGATCGAGGAGGCCAAGAGGCTCGGGCGCTTCAAGACCAAGAAGGCGGCTGTGACAGCGGCCCTCGATGAGTTCATTCAGCGCAGGAAGCAGCTTCGGATCTTGAAGCTCGAGGGCTCCCTGGACTTCGTTCGAGGCTACGACTACAAGGCTGCGCGCCGGGCCCGGTGAGAGTACTCGTTGACACGACGATCTGGTCGCTCGCGCTGCGCCGCCGCCCGGCCGGCCGAAACGACGAGGATGACCGCCTGGTCAGGGCCTGGGAAGAACTGGTCCGCGACGGCAGGATCGTCCTTCTCGGGCTGATCCGGCAGGAGATCCTTTCCGGAATCGCGGACCGACGCCAATTCGAACGGCTGCGCGACGATCTCGCAGCGTTTCCGGATGAGATCATCCTGACCTCCGACCACGTGCGGGCCGCCGAGCACTTCAACCGCTGCCGATCCGGCGGTGTCGCCGGCTCTCCCGTGGACTTCTTGATCTGCGCGATGTCGGAGCGCCTCGCCGTCCCGATCTTCACAACCGACCTCGACTTTCCCCGATTCGCGCGCCACGTGCCGATCCGTCTCTTCAGCCCCTCGAATTCGCCATAGCGCGATGGCAAATCACTTACTTGTTTTTGACACTGTGTCAAAAAACAAGTGCCTCAGTGCAGGTGGGCGGTCGGGTCGCCGGGGGGCAGGGCTTCGAAGGCGGGGTGCTCGGAGTTTCCGCGGGTCAGGACCATCGCGTAGAGGAAGGGGCCGAAGCTCGTCCCCTTGCGTCCGTTGATGGCCACGATCGGCGTCCCGTCGGAGTCGAAGAGCCCGGCGGCGGTGATGTCGTCGTCGAGCTTCAGGCGAGTCGAGGCGGAATCCATGCAGGCGGTCAGGGCCGGGCGGGGCATGAAGGGCGCCGCGATCTCGAACACCTTTTCGCGAGTGAGGCCCTTTTGCGCGGCGAAGAGCGCGGCGGCAAATTGCGGTTCCTTGCCGGTCGGCTCCATGCAGATCCTCGACTTTGCCGCGACGCACCGGACGTTGTCCCCCTTGTTCTGGCCCACGAACGGATTGCACCGCCCGTCGAGGGGAAACTGCCGCGCATCGACGCTGAAGCTGCCGGGCGGCGAGCTCTCCCGCAGCGTCTGCAGAGTCTCTTGAAGAGCGGCGCAGTGCTCGCAGAGGATGTCGGTGAACTCGGTGATCTTCACAGGCGCCAGATCCGATCCGACGAGGGCGCGCGGCGGCGGAACACGCTGGGTCTGCGCGGCGCGGTAGATGGCGAGCGAGTCGGCGAAGGTCTGCTTGAGCGCCGGCTCGAGCGAGGCGATCAGGTCGGCGAGAGCCTTGTCGGACCGCGCGTTGCCCGTGCCGACCGATCCTTTGCCGCCCCCGGACTGCACCGCGGCTTGCGCCACGGCCTTCCGGCCCGCCTCTCCGCTCAACTTCGGCGTTTGCAACCCCGGATAGAGAAGAAGGAGGAAGGCGCCGACGAAGGCGCCGGCCGCGAGCAGGAACCCGCGCGGCGCCTGCGGGAACCCGGCCGGACGCCACTGCAGGAGAGTAATGAAACCGTAGGCTCCCACGACGACGTAGGTCACGACGCACCCGAGGCATAAGGCGCCTGCGATGGCGCTTTCGGCGATCATCAGCGCGACCGCCAGAATCCCGCCGAGCCCGACCAGACGCGCTGCGGTCGAGAGCGGCCCCGGGGTCTTCCCTTCCGCCCGGCGGAGCAGCGCGGCGAGCGGCAGGAGGAACGCCGCCGCGCTCCAGGCCAGGCCCCACCCGGCGATCGGAACGCCCGTGAACCTGTGGATCGTCGAGGCAAACGCCCCGCTCCAGACCGCCTCGCAGTCGAGGTGGCCGCCGAAGCCGCAGAAAGAGCTGCCTCCCGAGCGCACGAGCACGAGCTGTGCCCACAGGAAGAGAGACCAGAGACCCGACAGCACCCCGAGCAGGCACAGCTTCGCCAGGCTGCGCGGCGTAATGGCCGCCGCGGCATCGTCCGGAGCGGCCCGGCGCTCCTTCCGTTCGGACCTCTCGGCTTCGCGACGCTCTTTCCTCGTCATCGGAAGGATTCTGACATGCCCGGAACTTCCAACGGAACTCGGGAGCGCCGCGGCGATATCGTGAGCCCGAGCAGGCTCGATCAAGCCGGGAGACGGCAGACGGAAGATGGGAGACGAGACGAGGACCGTGTGACCACCGAAGATGGCGACAGGAACGACGTCCCGTCGAATTCCGGGACCCTCACGGAGCCGTCCGCCGCCTCGGTCCGATCCGCTTCCGTTGGTCGCGCTGATCCGACCGCAGGGTTCCGGCCCGCTTCTCCCCCTGCGTGTCCCGTCTGTCCCTGTCATCCCGAGCGCAGCGAGGGATCTGCTCACGTCCATGCCGACCCTCGCGGAGCAGATCCTTCGTCGCTTTGCTCCTCAGGATGACAGGGGAATGACAGGGGAGGCGTTGCCTTGCTCCCCAGGATGACAGGGGAGGCGTTGCCTTGCTCCCCAGGATGACAGGGGAGGCGTTGCTTCTCGGGATGGCAGGGCAGGGCTTGTGCAACCTTCTGAAGCGATGGGGGTTTCTGGTCATGCATCTGACTGTAGCCTTGATTACTTGACGAATATTCTCTAGATATATAGATTCTAAGAATGATCGACTTAATTGACACNCAAATACTGAATATTCTGCAGGAGAACGCGCGGACCTCCAACGCGGAAATCGCAAGACAAGTCGGGCTTGCGCCGTCGGCGGTCTTCGAGCGGATCCGCAAGCTCGAAGAGCGACGGATCATCCGGGGCTACCGCGCGGACATCGATCCGAAAGTCCTCGGGCTCGCCCAGCTCGCCTTCACGTTCGTTCGTTCGAACGACCGGCCCGGGGGAGACGAGACCGGGGAAAAGCTGGCCGAGATCCCGGAGATCCTTGAAGTGCATCACGTCGCCGGCGAGGACTGCTTCCTGATCAAGGCGCGCGCGCGCGACGCCGAGGCTCTGGGCAGGCTCCTCCGCGAGCGCCTCGGAGCCATCGCGACGATCGCCTCGACGCGCACCACGATCGTTCTCGAAACTGTGAAAGAGACCGCGACGCTGCCGCTTCCCATGGCGGAAACCGCGCCGGAAGACGAGGAAGTCGCGAGTGCTTGACGTCGAGACCGGGATCGCGCCTGCCCGGGCGAAACTCGTCGCCGCCTTCGCCGCGGTGTACGTCCTCTGGGGATCGACGTATCTCGCGATCCGGTTCGGCGTCGAGACGATCCCGCCCTTCCTCATGGCCGGGACGCGCCACCTGACCGCCGGGCTCCTTCTCTATCTGTGGCTGCGCCTGCGAGGCGGGCCGCGCCCGGACGCTCGCCACTGGCGGACGGCCGTCTTCATCGGCGGGCTGATGCTGCTCGGAGGCAACGGCCTCGTGACGTGGGCGGAGCGGCGCGTTCCGTCCGGTCTCGCGGCGCTCATCGTCGCGTCCGTGCCCCTCTGGATGGCGCTTCTCGACGGGGTCCAGAAGCGGCTGCGGCCGCGGTTGCCGGTCGTCGCGGGACTCTTGATCGGCCTCGCGGGACTCCTCGTTCTCGTCGCGCCGGGAGACTTCGCGGGCAACGGCCGCGTGGACCCGCTCGGAGCCGGTGCGCTCCTGCTCGCGGCCCTCTGCTGGACCGCCGGCTCTCTCTATTCGCGGCACGCCCGGCTGCCGAAATCGATCCTGACCGCCACGGCGATGGAGATGATCGGCGGGGGAGTCCTGCTGTGGATCGCGGGTCTCCTCTTCGGCGAGGGCTCGCGGCTCGATCTCGCGGCCGTATCGGCGCGCTCGGTTCTCTCGCTCGGATACCTCATCGTCTTCGGATCGCTCATCGGATTTTCCGCCTACGTCTGGCTTCTGCACGCGACGACTCCCGCGCGGGTTTCCACGTACGCGTACGTCAACCCGATCGTCGCGGTGCTCCTGGGATGGGCTCTTGCCGGCGAAGCCGTGACGCTTCGCGTGGCGCTCGCGACGGTCGGGATCGTCGCGTCGGTCTTGCTCATAATCCGGTACGGCGGCGCGCGCGCCCGGGAGCGGAATCGAAAGGAGATCGCGGCATGAGGAGCGGGAAGACGGGCCGGCACGGCGGAGAGATCGGTGTTCTCCTTCATCTCCTGGACGAGGCGTACGGAAAGGCGGCGTGGCACGGCCCGAACCTCAAGGGTTCGCTCCGCGGCGTCAACGCGAGACAAGCCGCGTGGCGTCCGGCGAAGGGCCGGCATTGCGTCCGGGATCTCGCCCTGCACGCCGCCTATTGGAAGTACGTCGTGCGCCGGCGCATGACGGGAGGGGGAAAAGGATCCTTTCCGATCGAGGGGAGCAACTTCTTCGATCTTCCCGCCCCGACCGAGAAAGCCTGGCGCGCGGAACGGGAGGTCCTCGATCGCCAGCACCGCGCGCTCCGCGCGGCCGTCGCGGCGTTTCCGCCGGATCGTCTCCGCAAACCCCTGCCCGGGACGCGCGGGCGGACGGCCCTGAGGGAAATCGCGGGGATCGCGCTCCACGACGTCTACCACACGGGTCAGATCCAGCTCGTCAAAGCCCTCCGGAAGAAAACGCGCTAGGAGCCTGTCCGAGTAATGTCGTACCGGGGGTCTGATGGGGGTTTGGTTCGTGGCGGCATCAATAGTCAGCCGGCGATGCGAGCAGATTTAGTTGGGATTGCCGATGCGGAGGGATCGAGAAGGTCGCTTCGCAGGAGGACTTGGAGTTTTTTCTGGTGATTCATGCCTGGGCTCGATGAAGCTTCAGAAGGTTGTGCCCGATACAGACCAAGGCCCATTCCTGTCCGACCGCGGTCAGGCCTCGTCGCAGGAACTGTCGGAACCCACGAGCCTGCTTGATCTGACCGAAGACAGGTTCGACGATCTGTTTTCGTTTTGCGTAGGTCTTCTTGCCCCGGAGGGTTGCCAGCTTGCGTTCCATCTTCTGGCGCGCGGAGAGATTGTCGGAAGGTCGGCCGCGAGGAGCCGGCGCGACGACTTCGCTGTGCTTTAATCGCTTGGTAGCGATGAAGGGGTCGATGTTCTTCTTCTCCATGGCCTGGGCGTTGCTCTCCGACCAATAGCCGGCATCGGCCAGGACTGCCCGGGGCTTTCTTCTAAGGGTGCGCTGGATGGAGGAAACGGCCTGTTCCAGTTGGTTGACGTCGCCGGCGGCCGGGGTGACGTGCTGCGAGACGATGATCTGGCACTGCGCATCCACGGCCACCTGAGCGTTGTAGCCCTGGATGAATCCGTCGGGGGTCTTCTGGATCTTCGACTCCGGGTCGGTAAAGTTCCTTTGGGCTTTCTGCTCGGGCTTGGCCCCCTGGCCGTCTTTGCCTTCGGCCCGTGCTTGTGCTCGGGCCTCCTCCTCCAGAGCTGCCTTGGCTTCCTTTATCTTCTTCAACCGACTCTCCCGCCGGGCCAGTTCTTCGGGCAACTCCTCGCCGGTCTTGTCCACCCCGTAACGCTCATCCTCTTCTTTGTCGATGGCCTCGGCACGCCGCAGCAGATCTCGGATCTCCTGCTTAAGCGCCGTCTCCTTCTCCCTCATCCTCCCGTAGCTCATCGCCTTGTGCTTGGAGGCGTTGGCCTTGATCTTGGTCCCGTCCACCGCCACCTTCCCGAGCTTGACCAGACCGGCCTTCCGGCACATCAAGAGTACCTGCTCGAAGAGCCCGGAAAGAGCCTGCCCGTGCCGCTTGCGAAAGTCGCTGACCGTCCGAAAGTCCGGCTCGTTGCCTGCCGCCAAAAACCGCAACGCCACGCTGTCAATCACCTTCGCCGCGATCCGACGCGACGAAAACGTCCCCGTGCAGTAGACGTAGACCAGCACCTTCACCATCATCCGCGGGTGGTACGGCGGATACCCTCGCTCCTCCCCGTAGCTCTCCTCAATCGCCGAAAGATCCAGCACGTCTACCAAATCCCCCACAAACCGTGCCAGATGCCCCTCCGGCACCCACTCCGACAGGCTCGGAGGCAGCAGCAACAGCTGATCCGGCTCGTAACGTCGAAAGACTTTCGCCATGAATCCATTATCCACGGCGCTCACCAACCTAGAACCTCAAAGATGATTACTCGGACAGGCTCCTAGCCGGCGCGTAGGCGCCGGCCAGCGGGGGCACTACAATCGCCTTGATGATGCAAGGAGGCGAGAGGTGAGCCGCGTCGTGGTGGCGGAGAAGGTGGCGGAAGCGGGGCTGGAGATCCTCCGCAAGGCCGGGCACGAGGTCGTCCTCTTGGACGGCGCCCCGCGCGCGCGGCTGCTCGAAGAGCTCAAGGAGGCGGACGCCCTCCTCGTCCGGAGCGCCACGAAGGTGGACCGGGCATTGATCGAGGCTGCGCCCCGGCTGACCGTCGTGGGGAGGGCCGGGGTCGGGGTGGACAACGTGGACGTTCCGGCGGCCACGGCCCGCGGGATCCTCGTCATCAACGCGCCGACCGCCAACGTCACGTCCGCCGTCGAGCACACGTTCGCTCTTCTTCTCGCGCTGTTGCGCCGCATTCCCGCCGCCGCCGCTTCGATGGAAGCCGGCAAGTGGGAGAAGTCGAAGTTCATCGGAACGGAGCTGGCCGGCAAGGTTCTCGGGATCGTCGGGCTCGGCCAGGTCGGATCGCGCGTTGCCCTCCGCGCGCGCGCCTTCGAGGCGAAGGTCCAGGGTTACGACCCCTACCTTCCTGCCGAACGGGCGAAAGCGCTCGGCGTGCCGCTCCTGTCTCTGCCCGACCTCCTGTCATCCTCGGACATCGTCACGATCCACGCGACGGCGGGGGAGAAGGGAAAGCCCATCCTCGGACCGGAGGAATTCGCGCGGATGCGCCCGGGTGCGATCCTCGTCAACGTGGCGCGTGGCAAGCTCGTGGATCGGGAGGCGTTGCTGGCGGCGCTGCAGTCGGGGCGGCTCGCCGGCGCGGCGCTCGACGTCTTCGACCCCGAGCCGCCCGATCCCGGCGATCCGCTGTTGAAGCTTCCCAACGTGGTCACGACGCCGCATCTGGGCGCCTCGACGGTGGAGGCGCAGGAGCGCGTGTCGCTCCAGACCGTCGAAGCTGTCGCCGACGCGCTCGCCGGCGCGACCTACGTCCCCGCGGTCAACCTTCCCTTCCGCGGCCCCGCCGACCCGACCGGCGCCGCGGCGTGGATGCGCCTGGCCGAGCGCTCCGCCCACTTCCTCTGCTCGATAGGCCCTTCGGGCGTGACGTCCCTGTCGGTCGAGACCTGGGGGTTGCCGGAGGATCTCCTGCGTCCGATCAGCGTCGCGGCGGTCAAGGGAGTCCTCGAGGGGCACACGCCCGGGACTGTCAACTTCGTCAACGCCCTCGTCGTGGCCCAGGAGCGCGGCCTTTCGGTCGTCCAGACGCGGCACGAGCATCCCGGCAACTACGTCCGCTCGATTCGTGTGACCCTCATGGGAGGCGGGTTCCCGGCGAGCGCCGACGCGACGCTCTTCTCCGGGCGCGACGCGCGCATCGTCGAGGTGGACGGCCTGCCGCTCGAGTTCCGCCCGGAAGGGACGATCGTGTTCCTGAAGAACAGGGACGTCCCGGGCGTCGTCGGCAACGTCGGGACGATCCTCGGCGAGGCCGGCGTCAACATCGCCGACTTTTCGCTCGCGCGCGGCGAGAGCTCGAAGGCCGCGGCGGTCATTGCGGTGGATTCCGCTCCGCCGGCCGAGGTGCTCGAGCGCCTGCGCATGGCGCCCGCCATCGAAGAGGTCCGGGTGGTCACCTGGTAAGCCGGCTCCGGGTCGTGGTCCTCTTCGGAGGACGTTCCGTCGAGCGGGAAGTCTCCCGGATTTCCGCGCGCACGATCGTCGGAGCGCTCGACCCTTCGAAATACGAGGTGGTGCCTCTCGCGGTGGACCAGGACGGCCGCTTCCTTGCGCCGGCCACCTCGGCGAAACTCCTCTCCGAAGGAAGGATGCCCGGGAGATTTCTGGCCGGTGAAGAAGAAGCTCCGCGCCGGTCGGAGGCGATCGTGCCCGCGGAGATCGGCCCCTCCCGCGCCGACGTCGTAATACCCATCATCCACGGCACGACCGGCGAGGACGGCACGCTGCAGGGTTTTCTCGAGTTCCTCGGGATCCCCTATGTCGGAGCCGGTGTCGCGGGCTCCGCGATCGGCATGGACAAGGCCGTCTTCAAGTCCCTCCTCCGAGACGCCAACATCTCGACCACCCGTTTTCTCGCTCTCTCGCCGCGGGAGAAAGCCGGGGTGAGGGGAATCCTTTCGGCCCAAAATCCTGCTTTTCAACTCCCCCTCTTCGTAAAGCCCTCCAATGGCGGATCCTCCGTCGGCGTCACGAAGGTCAAGGACTGGTCTGAGCTCGACGCCGCCGTGGACCTCGCCTTCCGCTACGACGACCGCGTGTTGATCGAGGAAGGCATCGACGCCCGGGAGCTCGAGTGCGCCGTCCTCGGCAACGACGACCCGAAAGCTTCGATCGTCGGCGAGGTCGTCCCGGGGCGCGAGTTCTACGACTACGACGACAAGTACCGCGAAGACAACGCGAAGCTCCTGATCCCAGCGGCCATCCCGGAAGAGGTCTCGCGGGATGTGCAGCGTCTGGCCGTCGAGGCCTTTCGGGTCGCGGGCATCTCCGGCATGGCCCGCGTGGACTTCTTCCTGGAGCGGGGCACCGGCCGGGTCCTCGTCAACGAGTTGAACACGCTGCCAGGCTTCACGGCGATCTCCATGTACCCGAAGCTCTGGGAGGCAAGCGGCCTCCCGTTGCCGGGGCTTCTGGACGAGCTCATCCGGCTCGCGATCAAGCGCAAGGAAAAGCGCGACCGCCTCTCCCACGAGCCTCCGGCCGAACTGGCATGACGCCCGTCCTCTTCCTGCCGCTCGCTCCGGCGCTCCTGCCGCCGGACGCCGCGCAGGAAGAAGACGGCGAAGTTCCGTAAGGGAAGAGGAATTCTGAGTCTGGAAGAGCTTCGCCTTCGCGCAGCGGTCCCGGCCGACACCGAGATCCTCGAAGCGATTATACGCGAGTCCGTCCTGGGTCTCGCGAGCGCCGACTACACGCCTGACCAGCTCACGAGCGCCCTGCGGCATATGTTCGGGTTGGACAGCCGGCTGATCGAGGACGGAACCTATTACGTTGTCGAGGCGCGGGGCCGGCCGGTGGCGTGCGGGGGCTGGAGCCGACGGCGCACGCTCTTCGGCGGCGATCGGTACGCGCACCGCGCGGACGACCGGCTCGATCCGGAGACGGAGGCGGCGCGCATCCGGGCCTTCTTCGTGCATCCGGACTGGGCGCGGCGGGGGGTGGGGCGCCTGCTCCTGCACGAATGTGAAAGGGCGGCCAGGGCCGGCGGTTTCCGCCGCCTGGAGCTGATGGCGACGCTGACCGGCATCCCTTTCTACGAACGCGAGGGCTTCGCTGTCCTCGAACGCGAGGAGATCCTGCTCCCCGACGGCGTCCGGTTTCCCCTGGCGCGTATGGCCCGGGACCTCTAAGGAGTCGAGAGTCGAGCTCGGGCCTCTGGCTCAGGGCCAGGGGCCTCGCTCTTCACGGAGCGATCGCCCGCGCGACCCGGTAGGCTTCCTCCCGGCTGAATCCCGCGTCGATGACGGCGGTCTGTCCGACAGCGAATCGAATGACGGGAGCCAGGACAACCCTGCCGTCGAGGAGGACCGCCATCCGGCACCCCGGAAAGGGGCGGGTGGCCCGCCCGCATCCGGACGCCGGCTTCCGGAGTCAGATGAAGAATCACCCGGAACGAGCTTCCCGCTTCCTCGACTTCGACGGACGAGACATCAGCGTTTCGGATGACCGGCTCGCGCAGCAGCGATAGGTCCTCTCCCCGTGGNNCCTTGACCCGNAGGAGGGAGTCCGGCGGCGATGGGTTCGGACTCCTCGAGGCGGAACTCCAGAGAAGCCACGGGATCGCCGGGGTTTCGCCGGACGGGCTTACGCTCGCCGGACCGGGCGGATGGTTCCAGAGGGGCGGTCGGGACTCCCGTTCCCGAATCAGGGTCAGCGCGGCCTCGACGCTCATCACTAGGACGATGCAGACCGCGACAATCGCCGGCGCGAGCGCAAACCAGAATCGACAGCCGGGGCCCGTCCTTCGATGAGCCCCCGATCAGAGCAACCGCTGCGGAGAGGGCGACCAGGCGGCGAGCGACGGCGATTATTGTGCTATTGGGCTTATTGTTCGGCAGCGAAGACTGAGCTGATGGCGGAAATTCTCCGGAGCCGTAGGCGAACCGCGGCACGCAATCGGTCGGCAGCGGCTTGAGCCATCATTCAATAAGGCTACGAAGGTCGGGAGCCACGCCGACATCCCGGTCGACTGCATAGGCCGCCAAGCGCGTCAGCGTTCGCCGCGCGGGGCCATCGACGAGAATCGAAAGACTCTTCACTGCGCGTCCAGAATGGTTCTGGGCCGCAAGCATGCATTCGTCAATGGCTCCGCTACTCTCTACTATATCAAGAATTTCGCGAGGAATCGGTCCGCGGTCGCCTCGGGATCGGAGCAGGTCTCGGACCTTTTCCGATTTCCCGCCCCGGAATGCGTATCGCAACGGTCTGCTATAGAGCCCTGCTGAGGTAGCTCCGGAGAGCACCTGCCCCAACTGGCTGGCACGTCCGTATAACTGAAGCAACTGATCCGTCAGCTGGAAGGCCAGGCCGAGGTTGATACCATACGACCTCAGCGCCGATACGGATTCACCTTCAAGGCCGCCGAGTACCGCTCCTAACCAGCACGGTAATTCGAAGAGGGACGCCACCTGGCGTGCGGCAAGATCCTCGTACAACTCCTCGGATCCATCCGTATCGGCCGCCGCCCTTTCCCCTTGGATTCGCGCCTCGCAGACCACGCCCAGGGACTCTGCGATCATTTGGCTCACAAAATGACCGCAACTAGCGGAGAGTTCGTAGGCTTTGCTCAAGAAGAAGTCGCCCACGATCATCGCAAGCATATTGCCCCAGTTCGCAGGCCGGTCTCCATTTTGACCGGTTTCGCCATGATCCCGGTCTTCTATGCTCAGATGCGCCAGCGCGGCGACATATCCGAGTTCCATTGCGGCCGCGGCCGGAATCAGGCGCGGCTCCCGAGCATCGCCGAATGCAGCGGCCAGTAACAGCAGAAGCGCGGGACGGAATGGGACACCCGGGTCACCACGCCCCGCCGCCGAGAATCGTGCGAGAAACGGCCAGTCTCTACGAACCGTGGCCAGGAGGGTTTCACCCACGGCCAGCAGGTCTTCGCGAACCCGGAGCCCTCCGCGATCGATCAGCGGACCCACATCGTCCAGCAATGCCGCCGGATCGGTCTCGCCGATCGCTTCCGGTAGCAGGGCCGCCCTCCGGCATAGCGCAAAGAGTGGTCGGTCGTTATCGAATGTGCTCTCCAGCACGTGCCAGATCAGCATGTACCGCCGTGCCCCGTGCCGTCCCGCCTCGAAATAACCCATGTACTTCTTCTCGAGCATCAGGACGTAATCGCTCAGGTCGGGCTCATTCCGACCCGGCCGCAGGTTGCGGTCGATCGCTTCGGCTGCCAGCTTCCCCGATTCCAACGCGTAGCTGATGCCTTCGCCCGTAAAGGGACTGATCAGGCCGGCCGCATCGCCCACCAGCAGCAGGCCCGGGGCCACGCATTTCTCCGCCCGAAATTGGAAATTCAGCGGGGCGCCGAGCCAGGCTCCGCACTCCTCCATGCGCTTGAAACGCGGGTCCGTCGCCCGCAGCTCGGCGACGAAGCGGTTCATCAGCGAGCGCACCGTGACGCCGCGGGTCCGCTCAAAAAGGCCCACGCCGATGTTGGCGGATTCCGGCCCTGTCGGGAAGACCCATCCGTACGATGGCAGGATATATCGATCGGTCGGATCGGTGAGCGGCATATAGATTTCGAGCAGGGCGTGCAGGTTCCGAATGCCGCTGTAATACCCACGCAGCGCAAAGCCAAAGTGGGATGAAATCCCCTTCGTCAGCCCCGCCTGCACTGCCAGCCGGGATGCCGCTCCATCAGCGGCCACCACCACAGGCGCACTCAGTCGATGCGAGTGATTCTGCCTGATGACTTCAACACCCGTGAACCGGCCTTCCTGCTCGACCAGCCCCTTCACCAGCGCCCTGTCCCACAACACTGCCCCTGCCTCCACCGCTCGATTGCAAATCGTCGCGTCTAAGCGATAACGGGGGACCACCAATCCGTAATCGGGGTTCGTCTTGCCGGCAGGGTACAGGAAATCGCGGCTGGCTCGCCCCCGCATGAAAACCCGTGCGCCTGCCACCCTCTGTGCGTCCTGCAGGCGATCGAGGATTCCCATCTCGTCCAAAATACGGAGGGCCGGAAGAGTCAGGCCATCGCCACAACTCTTGTCGCGGGGAAAACTGCTTCGATCGAGCAGCAGGACACGCCGGCCGCGCTTCGCGAGGAAGTAGGCCGTGGAGGAACCTGCCGGACCGGCGCCGACGACAATGACGTCAAATTTCACTTGCTGTGCAACTAATGCGATCTCAATACCGTGAAATCAGCGAGCCGGTGCAACGACCTCCGGGCAAAGGTATCCTCGAGCGCCGCGATGCTCTGCTGCGCCTGCCGTACATACTCGTTTGCCCGAGCAAGCGTCTCCTCAACGGCTCCGCTGCACCGCACCGAAGCCATCACATCGCGGAGCTCCGCCTCATTCAGACGGGCTTTGCGAAGCGTGCCCCGGAGACCGCCGCCTTCATCGCGGTGGAGAGCGTAGATTATGGGGAAACTGTAGACACCCTCCCGTATATCGGTGAGCGTCGGCTTGCCCAGGAGGCTCTCATCACCGGACACATCGAGTGCATCATCAGTCAGTTGAAACGCGAGACCAAGAGCGCGCGCGTAATCCGCGAGGATCCGCGAGGTCTCGTCCGGCGCTCCGGCCAGCAGTGCTCCAAGGCGGCACGGCAACTCGAACAGCGTCGCAGTCTTGCGTTCCAAAATGCCGAGATGATCTGCTTCGCTAATGTCAACGTTGTACGCGTTTTCAACCTCCTGAAGCTGACCGGTGCACAGGCGTACTGACGCCGCGCTTGCCAACTTGTTTGGCTCATCTCCCAGTGACGCCAGCAGCCTTGTGGCGCGGGCGAATAGAAGCGTCCCACCGAAGGCGGCAAGCAGATTGCCCCATTGGGAGTTCGCGCTCGCGGCGCCACGTCGGGTAAGGGCGCGATCCATGACATCATCGTGATAGAGCGACGCCACATGCAGAAGTTCCATGGCCACCGCAGCCCGCATCAGCGCTGTGGGGTCCGCGGAACCAAACTGTCCTGCCAACAGGAGCAGCGCGGGCCGCAACCGCTTGCCGCCCCTTGCAATCAGGTGGAGAGCCACCTCAGCCGCGAAGCCGGCGGGGGTCTTGACGGCCCGCCGCAGTTCGTCTTCAAGTCCTTCCAGCAACCCGGCAACTTCCGGGCAGACCAGCCACTCACTGGAAACCTGCAATCGCTAAGTCTTCGGCGCGTGGCCGCCCGAACTCGTTGTGGCGAACGTCTCCCGAAACTTCGCGAGCAGGTTCTGCAGCTTCTTGGAACGGAGTGCGGCATCAGAAAATCGCACAAAGTAATCATACGCTTTGTGCAACTCCGCAGAATCGGCGCGTGCCACCAGGTCCGACTTGAAGTATGCCGCCATGGGAGTCAAGCGGCCCTCCAGAATCGCCATCAACGTCTCCGGAGTGGTGGCCCCTCGGCCGGTCGCACTGCCGCCTCGCATCTTGTCGGGTTGGATTTCAACCTCGCCTTTACCCACGGCGATGTTGAACTTCCCGTGCCCGAAAAGAGCGACATCGGCAGACTTGCCACTGTACGCTGCGATCAACTCCTTGAAAGCATCCGGATTCTCCTCCCGGAACGCGCGCACGGCCTCGTTGGCCAGGTCTGCCAGCTTGTGGCTATCATCGGAAGGACGATTGTATGTTTGCGACATAAATTCTTTCCCTTTCAAGTGAATCCGCTAACTAAGATGCGTTGACGGCTACCAGCGCATCTATGCGGCCGGTTCCCATCGAAATGGCGGGAGCACCCAGGTTCACGGTAGACGCCATCAAGATTCCTTTCACCTGCGCAGGCGTCAAAGTTGGTGTCTTGCTGAGCATCAGCGCCGCCACGCCAGCGATGTGGGGAGTCGCCATGCTGGTTCCACTGAGCATGATGAAATTCCCAGCGGGATCTACGACCGGCCCGAGCGCGGTCCCGACAGCCTTGCACGAGTTGATGTTGACACCGGGGGCCGTGATGTCCGGCTTGGTTCGCCCGTCCGGAGTCGGCCCGATGCTGGAGAAACTCGCCATGGCATCCGCTTTGTCGCTGGCAGCAACGGTAATCACGGAGCGCGCCATGCCGGGGCAGCGCAGATGCGTGTCCAGGCCGCCGCTGGAGTCGTTGTCTTCGTTACCGGCAGCGACCACCACCACCACGCCGGCCGCCATGGCATTGTCCGCCGCGGTGCAGAGAATGCACGTCCCGTCGGAATCCGACCACACGCCGTGCGCGTGGGTAAAACCCCAACTGTTGCTGGCCACGTTCGCGCCCGCGGTTACCGCCGCCTGCAAACCGGCGACGCCGTTGGCGGCGGTCATGCTGCCGCCGTTATCCATGATCCGGATGGCGATCAAGGAGGCTCCCGGTGCAATGCCCGTGAATGTCTTGTCCTGGCTCGCAACGATTCCCGCGCAGTGTGTACCGTGACCGAAGCCGTCAGCGTTTCCCAGCCCGGTCAGGTCGATCTGGTTTGTCACTACGGCCGCAAGCGCCGGATGGCTTGCGTCTATTCCTGTGTCGATCACTGCCACCGAAATGCCGGCGCCATTGAATCCCAGGTTATTGGCAACCTGGTCTGCGTTAATCAGCGCCCGGCTGGTATCCAGGCATGTGGCCAATTCCCTTTTCACCGAGTTGAGCGATTTGACATCGCCACGCGAGGCGGCTTTTTCAATCTGGCGCTCATTCGCGCTCGCGTGGACGCTGTGAGTCAACCAGAATGTTTGCAAAATGACCGTGCCGTCCTGTTCCAAATCCTCCGCGATCCGGTGCGTTGCCAACTCGCCTGTCTTGCGCATGGCGGCGATGCGGCCGCGCCTCTTGTTTGCCGGAACCGGAGGCTGCTCGTCAGTATACGGCCGGCGCCCCGAAGCCGCATTGACGAGAATCTCGTGTACCGGCTCGGCCTGCTGCTTTTGCTCGAAGAGCTCCGCGAGTTCTCGTTCCCGGCGGTCATAGATAAGGTCCCGCAACAAGACGCGGTCCATCTTATTCACGATTTCGCTGCCCATTTCCGCGCGAAGTTGCTCTATCTGCTGTCGCTCACGCTTCAGGAAAGTGTCTGAATGGTCTCTGCTCACGCCCGCTGTCATATGTTATTCCTCCGGTTCCGGCAGATCTCGTCAGAGAACCGCCCTGTATCGAACCAACAAGAGAATCTGTTTCACGTCGCTCCGGCTGCCAATCGTGTTTAGTGCGCCAATGGGGAGACGGGCGCTGACCGTAGAATTGATCCAGTACCCCTGGATATCGCGCCCCCCGTGCCGCTCAATGTCCTGCATCAGGCTTGCCGCCTCCTGCCGGAACCTGGCCTCCTTCTGCTCGATAGTGTCCCTCTCCGTCTCGACTTGCCGCTGATCTAAACTCAGCATCAGGTGCAACTCGGCAGCCACGTCTCCCCGCAGCCGCTCGACCTCCTTACGCAACCCACTATCCAGCTTCGCCCANGCCTCATCGCCGATGCCGAAGCGGTTCAGGCCCCCTCTGATCGATTGGGTTTCTAGCGGTTGCAGTGCCAGAACCGGAGGGGCCGCAACGTCGCGCGAGGCCGCCGGGGCAGCCTCGGGGGCCGCTGTACGCGGACGAGCCGGCGGCTTT
>JGI12682J13319_1000015_pt1 | contig 15465 bp, 17 predicted proteins | sample BlaSpr_A8_OM3_M2_FD_13319 | JGI IMG/M metagenome (IMG submission 13319)
CGGGCCAGTTCCACAACCCGAGACCGACCTTGCCGGTGCTGTCGTACATCGGCAGGTCAGGCCGATGGACCACGAAGTCCAGAATCCAGTGAGAGAAGACGGCGGCAGCAACGATGAGCGCCGCGGTCTTGCCACCGCGCCGGACCGCGAGACGGTACACCGCAAACGCGCCGGCCGACCAGAGGAGCGCGGCCACGAGGCTGTGCGTGTAGGGCATGTAGTAGAGGTCGAGCAGATTCGATGCCGTGATTCCCGGAACGATCCTCACCTTTTCGACGCCGAGCAGGACGAGAATGGCCCAGCCGAAATCGAGGAGCTGAACTGCCACGAAGAGCACCCACAGGGGAACGGCCGCGCTTCTTTTCGCGGCGGCGAAGCTCACCCCGTAGTGCCCGACGAACATCTCGAAATTCAGTCGAGAGTCAAGAGGCGGGGAGCCCGGTTCCGGACTCTCAACTCTGAATTCTCAACTCTCAACTCTCAATCTTTCCCTCTTCGGTGCCCACGTTTTACGTGGAGTGTGTCTCGGCGACGGCAGACACACGCGAAACTTCTTCATGCCCGACCTCCTCTTTCCTGGCGAGCGAATCTATTTCAATCGAAGACGACGGTCCGGCTCCGGTGAACGATGACCTTCCACCGGAGGTGGCTCCCGATGGCCCGGGAGAGGACGACTTTCTCCAGGTCCCGCCCGAAACGGATCAGGTCGTCAACCGAGTGCCGGTGCGTCACGCGCAGGACGTCCTGCTCGATGATGGGCCCGGCGTCCAGGGTCTCGGTCACGTAATGGCTCGTGGCCCCGATCATCTTCACGCCCCGCGCGCGGGCGGCGTGGTACGGGCGGGCCCCGGGGAACGCAGGAAGGAACGCATGGTGGATGTTGATGACGCGATTCGGATATGCGTTCACGAAGCGGCCGGAGAGGATCTGCATGTAGCGCGCGAGGACGACGAAGTCGGTCCTCCGGCTCCGGAGAAGGGCCAGCTGTTCCTCCTCGACCTCGGCCTTGTTCTCCTTCGTAACGGAGAAAGCGCGGAACTCGACGCCGAACCTCTTCGCCACCGACTCGAGGTCGGAGTGGTTGCCGATGATGAGGGGTATATCGACCGTCCATTCCCCCGACTGGCCGCGCGCGAGGATGTCGTAGAGGCACCACGGGTCCTTCGACACGAAGACGGCCATCCTCGCGATCTCGTTGGAGTGGTGGAGCGACCATTCGGTGTCGGGCGCATCGCCGATCACGGCGCGGAGCTGCCCGGCCATCTCCCCGTCCGTCATGGAAAAGCTCGAGACGTCCCACTCCAGGCGCGTGTAGTAATGGCCGATCTCGGCGTCCACGTACTGCTCGTGGTAGAGGATGCGCCCTCCGTGCGTGTAGACGAACTGGGTCAGGCTGGCGGCCAGTCCAAGCCGGAGAGGACAGTGCAGGAGCAGGACGACGGAACGGGGCTCCTTCGGTTCGTTCTCGGGGTTGCTCATTCTGCGTTCCTGCGGCGGTTCGCCTGTCCGGATTCTATTGCGGCATCCCTGGAATCCAGGCCGTAAGAGCCAGGCCGTCTACCGGGCCTTGCCTCGAGGGTCAGGCATGACTTGTGGTATTATTGCGCGAATAATACATGATCGCATGACTGACCCCATGGTCTCGAAGGGCCGCAGGCGCCCGGGCGCGCCGTGACGCGCTTCCCTGCCGTTGCCCGCTACGCTCCGAACTGCCGCAGGTGATGGTCGAGGTGTTTGTACATCATGACGCCCCATTCCTCGCCGTTCAACCTCCCGAGGAACGAGTGCACCTGGACCGAGGCCTTCTCCGGGCCCCGCTCGCAGAACCTGTTGACGATGCCGGTGAGCCGCCGCTTCTCCGCCTCGAAGTCCTTCTCTTCGGTCACGATGAACGCCGGATCCGTGGGGGAGCTCCTGCTGAAGGGCTTCTCGCCGAGGAGTGACGATCGGACGAACGGCGCGAAAATCTTTCCGATGAGCTTCTGCTTGCGCGGCTGGTCGCCCGTGGCCACCTCGAGGGCGGCCGAGCAGTGCGCCATCATCTGGGCGGCGGCCATCTTTCCCCACTGACGCTCGGCCCCCGGCTGGAGCTGTGCGAGCCTCCCGAGAACGGACTGGCGGTCGGTGGCATCGAAAAGGCTGTGCATGGCGAAAGCCTATGAAAAAGCGGGGAGCCGCGCAACGAACGCCGTCCGCCGCGCGCGGCGTGGGGAGGAAATCACCTCGGCCAGAGCCAGCCAAACGTGCCAGCCGTCAGGAGCGCGTAGATCAGACCATCCACCGTCGCCTTGATCGTCGTGCTCCAGGAGCGGAAATACCAGATCGACATCTGCCAGAGCGCGAGCGCGTACCCGAGGAACGCGGCCACTCCGGCAAAACGGAAGACGCTCAAATAGGGAGTCCCCGGGGGCAGAGCGCGCCCCGCGACGTAAGCGGCAAAAACCCCGACAGCGGCGCAGTACAGGAACCAGAGCGAGAGGTTCCTCCCCATCGACATCGAATCGTTCGGCATGACCGTGAAGATCATGACGGGGCCCTTCTTCCTCTTTTCCGCAAACTCCGGTGAGGACAGATCCTGCCGGCTCGACGGGCGGGGCATCATGTAGTCGCCCGGCGGGATGGAGAACGGGCGCAGCGCCTCCATCACCTTGTCTTCGTTCGGCACCTTCGGGTAATCGCTCTTATGCCAGGGCGAGAGCATGTGAATTATGGAACTCGCGACGAAAACGAACACCGCCGACAACAGGATGGGAAGCCACAGCGCGGAGAGCCCTGTCATGACGACCTCCTATCGCCGGGCGGCCTGGCGACTCAACGAAGGCGCTTTCGCTCGTCGCGCGCCGCTCGACATTTCTTCTGTCCTCTATCGATGATACATGGGGAGCCGGTGACGGGAATCAGAAGCTCCGCGATCCCGGGGATGGACGGCCGGCGCCCGCATCCATTTTTCAGCAGCCTGCCAGGGCAACTTTGCCGCCAGGACATCGACCTTCTCGATGGCGGGCGGCCGCGAGAAGAGGTCGACGGCTTTCGCCATCAGCGCGGCCGCGACACGGCCGGAAAGGTGTGCCTGCCGCCCGGCTTCGTCGGGAAGCACCGCATACCGGATCTCCGGCTGCGGGAGGAGGAACGTGAGCTGGCCCTTGACCGGAACGAGCTCGTCGTCGCCGAAGAGGACCTTCACCCCCAGGCCGGTACAGTTGATAAAGACCCCTCCGGGAGCGCCCGGAGGGATTCGCGATCGCGAAGCTCGGTCACGTGGATCGCGGCGCCCGCGGCTCGGACCTCGTCGACCAGCGCCGCGAGATAGATCGGCGGCTCGATCATCATCCCGCCGAACTGGCGGACGTTCTTGAAGCCCGCGAAGGGATGCTCGGATGGCGAGAGGTCGCAGAGCTCCGGGAGCATCGCTCGGAGAGGTCCGTGGCGGCCGAGGAGACCCGTCTCGGTCCAGCTCTCGTTTCCGAGCATGTAATTGCGCATCCACCGCACGCCGTACTTCGCGCCGGCGAGGAGCTGGTAGCGGCGGTAGGCGAACTCGGACGCGGCCACAAACTGCTTCAGGAACTCCGGGGTGCGGCGCGCGGGCTCGGAGACGAAAAAGGGGAACCACTGTCCCCCGGCGATATCCGAAATGGTATTCGGCGGCAGGTCCTTCGCGTAGATCGTCACGGCACGCCCGGATTCCTGGAGGAGACGCGCCGTGGCGAGGCCTACCGCGCCACAGCCGAGGACCCCGACCCCATCGCGGTGCTCCGGCGGGACCATGTCCACCGCCAGCCGCGCCGTCCCCCACGACAATGTGATGCCTCCGCCGCCATGCCCGTAGAGTTGTGAATGACGATCCTGTCCCCGATCCGCTCCGTCCGGACGACGAAACCGGAGGGCCGATACGGACGCAACCCGACGACCGTACGGATCTCGCGCTCCGCGGAGACACGGACGGGCGGCAGCCCGCACCCGGCGGGCGCGAGATCTCCCGGGACGAGATCCACCACACGCGTGTGCCGGCAGCCGGCGACCGCCGCCGCCGCCGCGGAGGCCGCTGCCGACTTCAAGAAGAGCCGTCGATTCATCGCCACGAGCCTCCCCTCTCCCCGGGACCGCAGGAAATGCCCCCCGGCAGGCCAACTCAAACGAAGTATCCGGCCCACGCGGGCCGCTGCCGAAGAAAAATCGACTTCCTCGCCGGCGGCAACGACCGCCCGAATGACTCTTCGCTGCTCTAATCTCGCCTCGCGGAGACCGAAAAGGAGACCGAAACAATGTCCGCACAAAGTCTGAGATCGTCGATCTCGATCCTGCTCGCGGGCGCGCTGGTTGTGGCCGCCGGATGCGGCCGGAAGCACGAAGAGGAGATATCCGACGTCGAGAGGGCCGGGAAGGCGGTCGCGGAGGCGGCCAGGGACACGGCCCACCAGGCCGCCGACGCCGCGAAGGACGCCGCGAAGAAGGCGAAGACGGCCACCAACGAACTGCTCGATCGCATCAAGAGCGAGATGGAGCAGCTCGATCGCTCGCTCCCGGACCTCGAGAGAAAAGCCGGGGAAATGAAGGGCAAGGCCGGGGCCGCCTCGCGCCGACAGCTCGACGAGCTCAAGAAGCAAAACGAAGAGCTCCGGAAGTCCGTGAGGGACTTGAAGACTCAGGCCGCCGACAAGCTCGAGGCCGCCCGCGCGGAAATCAACCAGAAGCTCGAGAAGCTGAAGAAAGCCTACGAAGCCGCGGCGCGTGAGATGAAGAGGTGATCAGCGGGAGATCTCGTCCTGACCCGAGCGCCGCCCCGCCGGCCCGGCATGATGCCACAGTAGAAACCCGCCACGAGGGCCGCGAGCATCCGGGCGCGCCTCGCCCCGGGCGCAGAATCAGTCTCGGGAAAACCTCCGAACGGCGAGCGCCATCGGCAGGCCGATGAGAAACATGTGCGCGAGGAGGGCGGGAACGAGAAGTCCCGGCGGGAAACGGGGCTTCCACGGAATGGCTGAGAGCGGCAGGACGACGAAGTTCATGAACCCGTAGATGACGATTCCGTAGAGAATGCCGCTCACGACCGGATGATTTCTCACTGCGGAGATCGTCCGATCGAAGCCGAAATACACCGCCGCCGCGACGGTCGGTATGAAGAGCTGAAAAGCGGCGCCGAGCGCGGCGGTGCCCGCTGCGCCCTCGAAGGCCTTCTTCCCGAGGAGCCCGCTGGCGACCGACTGCAGGATGCGAACGGGCGGTGAGCCATGCAGACCGTAGAAGACGAACGCGAAGACGATGTCGAGGACTCCCGCGATCACGCCTCCGGCGAGGATCCCTTTCCAGGCGCTGGAGGAGCGCGTCGTCGCCGAGCTCACGCCACTCATTCTCTCTCGATACCTTCCTGCATCCCGAAGCTGTACCTGCTCCTCTCCGGCGCAACCCTGGAGATCGGCCGGGCGGCTGACTGACCTCGCTTCATCTCCCTTGACTGCGATCGTCCACGGGCGTATTGAGGAATGACGCCTGCCACCTGGCAGCAAGAACAGAAGGAGGTGACGGAATGGCGAAGAAAAGCAGAGGCGGCCGAATGACTGCCGCCAAGAAGCGCGCGGCGAAAAAGCCCGGCGGGAAGGGCCGCGTCGCCAAACGCAAAGCGGGCAAGAAAATCATGTCGACCTGAGACAGCGCCCCGGTGGCTTTCAGAACAAAGGCCGTTTCGCGACGGCCTTTGTGTTTAGAACCGGATACGCAGGCAAAGAGGAGCGAGAAGGCTATGGCAGTCGCAAAAGTCACGGAGATCACGGCCTCGTCCACGAAGAGCTTCGAAGACGCCCTTCGCGTCGGGATCGCGCGCGCGGAAATGACTCTGAAGAACATCAAGAGCGCCTGGATCCAGGAGCAGAAGGTGAAGATCGAGCGCGGGAAGATCACGGAGTTCCGGGTGAACATGAAGGTGACGTTCGTCCTCAAAGATTAACGCGCGTCGCCCGGCAGTCGAGTTGCCTCGAACCGACATCATCGGCGACGTCGGCCTTCGGCGCGCCTCCCTGACCTGACCCCTGCCGCTCCCGCGCCCGGAAGCGCTACGCGTGCCGTGTCCGCCGAGTTGGCGGAGGGCGTTGATGTCCCGGGTTTCCAGGATCGGTTTCGGAGCGCCCTGTTTGGCGACCCGGAGCATGGCGCGGCCGACCTGCTCGGTCGTCGTCACGTACTGCGGGAAGGCTCCGAGCAGCATGGACCAGAGCGGCCGCGTCAGCGCGTAGGCGACCCGGTAGACCCAGGTCTTCGAGGTGATCCCGTGCAGCGGCACGATGCCGCCCGGACGGAACATCACCGCCTTGAAAGGCAGCCGCAGCAGCGCGTTTTCGGTCTGGCCCTTCACGCGCGCCCACATCGTGCGCCCGCGCTCGCTGCCGTCGGTGCCCGCGCCCGAGACGTAGATGAAGGTCATCGTGGGATTGAGCCGCGCGAGCATCTGCGCCGCCGCCAGCGTGATGTCGAAGGTCACGCGCCGGTAGTCCTCTTCCTTCATGCCGGCCGAGGACACGCCGAGGCAGAAGAAGCTGGCGTCGAATCCGGACAGCCTGGACTCCACGGCCGACAAGTCCAGCAGGTCAGGATGCATGAGCTCGCGCAACTTCGGATGCGCTTGCCCGGTCGGGCAGGGAGAGCCGGCGCGCGTCTCCGGCTGGGCCGTCGATCCGGATCTTTTCTCTACGCTCGGCGCCCGGCCGGCGTTGGGCCGGCTCCTCCTCGCCTCCGACGACCTGGCGGGCGCCGGGCGCGGCGGTCCTGAGCGATGGGCTGTGGAAAGCGCGCTTCGGCGCGGCGCTCGGGCTCCTCCTGATCGCATGCACGAACCTCGCGAACCTTCTGCTTGCACGTGCGCTCTCCCGCCGCAAGGAGCTTGCGGTGAGGATCGCGATGGGAGCGGGGCGGCAGCGACTCGCCCGGCAGCTCATCACCGAGAGCCTGGTTCTCGCGGTCGTGGGCGGCGCCCTGGGTCTCGCTCTGGCCACCGCGGCCGTGCCGATGGCGTCGCGCCTGATCCCGATCTCCCTCCCGGTCTCCGAGCTGCCCGAGTGGGTTTTCCGATCCTCGTCTTCGCGATCCTCTTGACGAGCGTGACCGGCATCGGGTTCGGCGTGGCTCCGGCTCTTCGCGCCTGCGCCGACGCCGAGATGGGCGGTCTGCGAGACGGCGCGCGCGCCGACGCTTCTCGCCGCACAGAGCGGCTCCGGGCTCTCCTCGTCGTCGCCGAGGTGACCGCGTCCGTCGCGCTCCTGATCAGCTCGGGGTTGCTCCTGCGCGCGCTCTGGCGGCTCCAGTCCGTGGACCCCGGTTTCCGATCGGAGGGAGTCCTGACGCTGCGCACGAATCTGCCGCTTCCGCGTTACGGGGCGACAGAGAAGCGCGCGCTCCTCTACCGGCGGGTCCTCTCGGACGTGCGGGCGCTGCCGGGAGTCTCCAACGCGGCCTACGCGAGCGGCCTGCCCATGGTGATGCGAGGAGGAATCTGGGGCGTCACGCCCGAGGGGCAGCCGCAGGACCCCGAGCAAGCGCATTCGGCGAGCCTTCGGTTCGTGACGCCCGGGTTTTTCCACACGATGGGAATTGCCCTGAGCGCCGGCCGCGACGTCGCCGAGACCGATACGGCGAAGATGCCGTTCGTCGTCGTCATAAGCGAGTCCCTCGCCCGCCGGTACTGGCCCGGAGAGAGCGCGCTCGGCCGGCGGCTCAAGGTCGCGTTCAACGACCGCGAGGTCGTGGGCGTCGTCGCAGACGTGCGCGTCCGCGGGCTCGAGCAGGCAAGCGAGCCGCAGGTCTACCTCTCCTACCAGCAGGTTGCGGACGGGTCCATCATCGGGTATATCCCTCCTCGCCGGCATCGGGATTCACGGGCTTCTCGCGTTCACGGTCTCGCAGCGTGCCCGCGAGATCGGTGTGCGCATGGCGCTCGGCGCCCAGGCCGGCTCCATTCTGCGGATGGTCCTCCGGCAGGGCACGCTGCTCGCCGCCGCCGGCGTCCTTCTGGGAGCCTGCCTCGCCTACGCCGCCGGCAAGGCCATGCAGGCCCTTCTGGCCGTCGTCAGTCCTTTGGACGTTCCGACTTTCGCCGCGGCCATCGTTCTCTCCCTCGCCATGACCCTTCTCGGAAGCCTGTTCCCCGCCCTGCGTGCCGCCCGCCTCGATCCCGCCATCGTAATGCGCGCCGAATAGCGGCGCGCGAATCGGGACAGATCGGGTCTCGTCGCCGCGCGACGGCGGGAACCCGTTGACCCTCTACCGCGCGCGGCTCGCTGCGGCAGGCCGATGTTGCCGGGTTCCATTCGTCGAATGATGAAGTCTCATCTGTCGCGCCAGAGAAGGAAGCCATAGGGTCCGATGCGTCGCAGCGGATTGAACGCAGGAGATTCTCTCGAAGCGAGATCGGCGGCTGAAGGAGGAGAAGAAGATGAAGCGAAGTTGGGCAAGAGCCTCAGGCGTCTTGCTGGCCGGCGGCGCGGCGCTCACCGCCTACGTGGCCTGGATTCGCAAATGGCATCTGCGCTGGGGCGCGACCGATGAAGAGATCGCGCGGGCGATGCCGCTCGACAAGGAAGTTCCCGAGCCGACGTACGTCACGAACAGGGCGATCACGATCGAGGCCGGTCCCGAGAAGATCTGGCCGTGGATCGCCCAGATGGGGGAGCTGCCACGAGGGGGCTTCTACAGCTATCTCACTGTCGAGCGGCTCCTGAGGATGAAGGTCGCCAACGCGGAGCGCATCCTTCCCGAGTTCCAGGATCCGAAAGTGGGGGACGCCCTGGACCGGGCGGGCACGATGCTCGTCAAGGCCGTCGTGCCGGGAAGGATGCTCGTTCTGGGCCCGCCGCCCATGCCCGATCTGCAGGTGACCTGGGCGATCGGCCTCTACCCTGCCGGCGATAGGGCGACCCGGCTCGTCTCCCGGTGCCGGGCGCGGTTAGCTCGAGACGCAAAGGGCACTCTGATGTTTCTGATCCTCGATCCGGGGCAATTCCTGATGGAGCGCAAGATGCTCCTGGAGCTGAAGAGGCGCGCGGAATTGCCCTCGGCCATCCCGGAGGTGACTCCGTCCCCGGTCAAGGCCGCGGGCGGTTAAACGCTGCAAGATCCGAGGGAAGAATTCTCCGGCGGAGTCGATGAGTTGCCCTCGGATGGTTCGTTTGCATCTGGCCGCCGGATCGAGGGACCCGCAGACTTAATACAGGAGTCCGTCATGACCGAAGCCGAGTTCATCACTGACGTTCAACTGCCCGAGGGTCCTCTCGTGACCCCAAAATGCCCACCCGGCGATCGAGATCTTCGGGCCGATTGCACAGTCCTGCGGCCGCTCGAAGCCGGCCACCTTCATCCCATGTATTGCCCGCAATGCGATTCATTCCACAGGTTGGCGATTCCGCCGCACGGGGTCGAATTGCCGCCGTCGCCGCTGCACCTTTGGGAGTAGGGGCGTGCGACATCGAGTAACACCGCGCCGACTAGCTCGACGCCCTGAGTAGCAGCGAGCATTCGCGCAAAAAAGAGAAAGAGGAGGATCCATGACGGTTCTCGAGTTGGAGCTGCCCGCGACCAAGTCTCCGGTTGTTCGCGACGTAATGGCCGAACTGAAGGCCAAGAATCCGGCGGAGCCGGAGTTTCACCAGGCGGTCCAGGAGGTCGTCGAGTCACTCGATCTCGTTCTCGAGCGACGGCCGGAGTACCGTGGCGCGCGGATCATCGAGCGATTGGTGGAACCCGAGCGCGTCCTGATGTTCCGCGTGCCATGGCAGGACGACCAGGGACATATCCATGTCAATCGGGGATTCCGGATCGAGATGAACAGCGCCATCGGCCCCTACAAGGGGGGGCTGCGGTTTCATCCCTCCGTGAACCTTGGGATCCTAAAATTCCTCGCGTTCGAACAGGTCCTGAAGAACTCTCTGACAACTCTGCCCATGGGCGGCGGCAAGGGCGGGTCGGATTTCGATCCGAAGGGGAAGAGCGACAACGAGGTGATGCGGTTCTGCCAGAGCTTCATGACCGAGCTGTTCCGCCACATCGGACCGGATACGGACGTGCCGGCGGGTGACATCGGTGTCGGAGGGCGAGAGATTGGATATCTGTTTGGCCAGTACAAGCGCCTGCGCAACGAGTTCACCGGCGTTTTGACCGGGAAGGGTCTCAACTGGGGCGGCTCGCTCATCCGGCCGGAGGCGACCGGTTATGGCGCCGTGTACTTCGCCGCCGAGATGCTCGCGACCCGCAACGAGACGCTGGAGGGGAAGATCTGCCTGGTGTCCGGCAGCGGCAACGTCTCCCAATACACCGTCGAGAAGCTGCTGCAGCTCGGCGCCAGGCCCGTCACTCTGTCGGATTCGGATGGCTACATCTACGATGAAGCCGGCATCACGCAGGACAAGCTGCGCTTCCTGATGGAACTGAAGAATGTTCGCCGGGGCCGCATCCGCGAGTACGCCGACAAATTCAAGAATGTGGTCTACACGCCGATCGATCCGATGCTCGACTACAACCCGATCTGGAACCACAAGGCGCAGTGCGCCTTCCCGAGCGCCACGCAGAACGAGATCAACGTCAAGGATGCCGCGAATTTGCTGAAGAACGGCGTCTACGTGGTATCGGAAGGGGCAAACATGCCGACGGTGCTCGGCGGCGTGCGGCAGTTCCTCGACGAGAAGATCCTCTACGGTCCGGCCAAGGCGGCCAACGCCGGCGGCGTCGCGACCTCAGGGCTGGAGATGTCACAGAACAGCATGCGCCTTTCCTGGACGCGCGAGGAGGTCGACGATCGTCTGCAGAAGATCATGAAGGCGATCCACAGCAGTTGCCGCGAAACCGCCGAGGCCTTCAATACGCCGGGCAACTACGTCAACGGCGCGAACATCGCCGGCTTCCTGAAGGTGGCCGACTCGATGATGGATCAGGGCCTGGTCTAGTCCGTGCGGCGCGTGGCCTGGCGCCGCGGCCGGCTTGCCGGAAGTTCTGGGGGGACCATGGGGTCCCCCCACGTGTTTTCGGGCGGAACTTTCGCTCAGGATCTCTCGAGAGCATTGAATCTTTCCCGCGCCTGAGATTCACTTGCGTTGAGATGCCAGACGCCCGTACCGACGCCCGCACCCGCTCTCAGCAGCCCGTGAGTCTGCCCCGCCTCTCGGACCTGGCCCGGTTCCGCGTCCGCGACATTCTGCTCGTTTCGAGCTTGTACGACTCGTTCGTTCTCGCCGAGGAGGGGGAACTTCAGGAGGTCATTCTCAAGGAGTTTCTCGACTTGAACGTCCGGCACACGCCCGTTGTCACCCACGTGCCGACGGCGAGCGAAGCGCTGACGCTGGCGCAGAACGGGGCCCGCTACGACCTCGTCATCGCCTCGACCTATCTCGGGGACACGTCGGCGATGGCGTTGGCGCGGCGTCTCCGAGAGGCCGGGATCGACACGCCCGTCGTCGCGCTGGCGTATGACATGAGAGAGGTCGGCGAAGTGAAGGCCGAAAGCGCGCCGTCACCTCTGGACCGGGTGTTTCTCTGGCAGGGCGACGTGCGTCTCGTCCCCGCGATCGTCAAGTACGTCGAGGATCGCCGCAACGTCGTCCACGACACCGGCGTGCTCGGCATTCAGGCCATCCTCGTCATCGAGGACAACGTCCGGTACTACTCCTCGTTTCTGCCGACCATCTATACCGAGCTGATGCACCACGCCCACAGCTTGCTGCCCGAAGGCGTCAACCTGTCGCACAAGCTGATGCGTCTGCAGGCGCAACCGAAGATTCTTCTGTGTGGCACGTACGAAGAAGCATGGCAATACTTCGTCGACTACGAGGAGAACATCCTCGGTGTCATCTCGGATATCGAGTTTCCGCGGGATGGCCGGGTCACGGGGAACGCCGGGCTGGACTTCGCGCGCCGCGTGCACGAGCGAGAGCCGGACGTCCCCGTGATGCTGCAATCCAGCCGCGCCGAGAACCACGCGCTGGCCCGATCGGTCGGCGCGTCGTTTCTTCAAAAGGGATCGGCCACCCTGCTCCGCCAGCTGCGGCGGTTCATGGTCGAGCATCTCGGCTTCGGAGACTTCGTGTTCCGGACACCCGACCGGCGCGAAGTGGGCCGCGCCAGAGATCTGCGCGAATTCGAGGAGAAGCTCGCGACCGTGCCCGCGGCCAGCCTGGCCTATCACGCCGAACGGAATCATTTTTCGAGGTGGTTCAAGGCGCGCACCGAGTTCGCCCTCGCCCACGAGTTGCGGCCCCGCAAGGTCTCGGATTTCGAGACCGTCGAACACCTCCGCCGCGAGGTCCTGCGCGCGATCCGCGACTACCGCGAGGAGACCCGCCGTGGTGTCGTCGTCGACTTTCACCGCTCCACCTTCAGCCCGCAGACGACGTTCTGCCGCCTCGGCGGAGGGTCCCTGGGTGGAAAGGCGCGCGGCCTGGCGTTCGTCGATTTCCTGCTTGCGGAATCCCGCCTGGCCGCCCGGTTTCCCGACGTGCGCATCGATGTGCCGCCGTCGGTGGTGCTCGGAACGAGTGTCTTCGACGAGTTTGTGGAGAAAAACGATCTGCGGGAGCTGGCGCTCAACAGCAGCGACGAAGCCGAGATCGGACGGCGGTTTGCCGACGCTCAACTGCCCTCCGCCGTCACACGGGATCTCTCGGAGCTCGTCCGGCTCGTCGAGTATCCTCTGGCGGTCCGATCGTCCAGCCTGCTTGAGGATTCCCTCTATCAGCCGTTCGCCGGAATCTACGACACGTTCATGCTGCCCAACGATGACCCCCAGGTCGACGTCCGGCTCCGGCGGCTTTTGACCGCCATCAAGCGCGTCTACGCCTCCACGTTCAAGCGCGCCGCCAAGCAGTATCTCGCGGGGGGACCGTACCGGCTGGAGGAAGAGAAGATGGCCGTCGTGCTGCAGCGCATCGTCGGCGGCGCTCGGGGCAACCGATTCTATCCTGACCTGGCTGGCGTCGCGCGGTCGCACAACTACTATCCCTTCCCTCCGATGCGCTCGGAAGACGGCATTGCGGCCGTGGCGTTGGGGCTTGGCGAGACCGTAGTCTCCGGTGAGCGCTGCTTCCGGTTTTGTCCGCGGTATCCGCGCAACACCCTGCAGTTCTCATCGGTTTCCGACACGCTCGCCAACGCGCAGCGCGAGTTTTATGCCCTGAAGCTGGGACAGAGCAGCGCAGAATTTGCGCCGGCCCGCTTCGACCTCGCCGCAGCCGAGGAGGATGGCACGCTGGCCCGTGTCGGATCGACCTACTCTCCGGAAAACGACGTCGTTTCCGACGGCATTTCGCGCGCGGGAGTCCGACTCGTCACGTTTGCTCCGATCCTCAAACACGGCTTGTTTCCTTTGGCCGAGATGATCGACGCGCTCCTCGTCGTCGCCGTCGAGGGCACGAGTATGCCGGTAGAGATCGAGTTCGCGGCCCACTTCCCGCGCGATGCGCCACCCGAGTTCGGCATTCTGCAACTGCGGCCGCTGGGCCGTATCCGCGAGACCGCCGACGTCGAGCTCGAGCCGATAGATCGCGAACACCTGATTTGCGAGAGCAACAGCGCGCTCGGCCACGGCACGGTCGAAGACCTCTTCGACGTGATCGTAATTGACGTGAATCGGTTCGATCGATCGCGGTCGGGCGAGATCGCGCAGACGGTGGCGCGGTTCAACGCCCTGCTCCAGACGAAACGGCGGCCGTATCTGCTGATCGGCGTCGGCCGATGGGGCTCGGCCGATCCGCTGCTCGGCATACCGGTGACCTGGGACCAGATCGCCGGCGCCCGGGCGATCGCGGAAGCCGGTTTCGCCGATTTCCGGGTCGAACCCTCACAGGGAAGCCATTTCTTTCAGAACCTGGCCGCCGGCAACATCGGGTACTTCAGCGTGAATCCGGACGCCGGCGAAGGATTCATCGACTGGGAGTGGTTGCGCGCTCAGCCGGCGGTCGCCGAGACAGAGTTCGTGCGCCATCTCCAATTTGCGCGTCCAGTCGTCATCGCGATCAACGGCCGGTCGCACACGGGCGTCATCCGCAAGCCCGCTCGATAGATCCAGCGAACCCGTGGGGTCAGACCTACATTATACACTTCGATCTGGCCTTTCGTCTTCTTCCTTCGTCTCATCAGATAATTCCCGGGTGCTTCGCTCGCGAATCTTCGCGGCTCCCCTGTCACTCCTCGTCTGGGCGAGCTACGTCCTGATCGTCATCCTCTGGACGCCGCTCGTCTTCTTTTACCGGCTGGCAACGATACGGTCCGATCCCGACCGGTACCGGCTTGGCCGGTTTTTCCGAAACTCGGCCGTGCTGGCCGGAAACCTCAATCCGTTCTGGACGTTCCGCATCGTGGACGCTGTTCATCCCGATCCGCGGTGTCCCTACGTGTTTGTCGCCAACCACAGCTCCTCGGCCGACGCGTTCGCTATCGTGCGCCTGCCCTGGGAGATGAAGCTCATCTTCAAGAGATCGCTGCTCAAGATCCCGCTGCTCGGCTGGCAGCTGCGGATGGCCGGCGACGTCCCTGTCGTCCGCGGAGACAAGGAGAGCGCGCGACACGCGATGGAAGAGCTTCGGCGCTGGCTCGGCCGCCGAGTCTCCGTCTTCTTCTTCCCCGAGGGAACCCGCAGTCCCGACGGGACTCTGGGACGGTTCCGCGAAGGCGCCTTCCGCCTCGCGATCGAAGCGGGCGTGGACGTCGTACCGATCGCGATCGCCGGCTCGGAGCGCGGCCTGCCGAAGCGCTCGATCGTCTTCCACCCCAGCACGGTAACGCTGACCGTTCTGCCCCCCGTGTCGGCCGCCGGCCTGACCTCGGCCGACGCCCCCCGCCTGGCCGAGAGAGCCCGGCAGGTCATCGCCCGGGCTCTCGATCCGGGCGGATAGAGCCATGCGCCGAGGCCGAGAACGATCAACTCGAGTGGAAAACTCACAACAACATGCCGCCACAGACCGAATCCGAGATCGCGGAAAGCCCTGTCAGCGATGATATCCGGTAGCGTCGGCGTTCTTCCTTCTCCGCTCGGCAAAGGCGGGGCAGTCTTGGACAGCATCCGACGAGATGGGGAACCTGCTCCTGGCTCCTGTTGACAGCGACAATTTCAGTGGCTTGGATTCCACCGAATCGTCGATTCGCGGCCATATTGGACGGCAGTTGCGCGGCGATGCGGCCTACCTCGCGCGTTACACGGCCGATGATTTTCAAGGCATGGATCCCGCCGGGAGAGCGGTCACCAAGGCGGACATTCTCGCCCGGCTCAAGGCGTCCGACGTGCGAATCGAGTCTCTGCACCACGAGGACATCCGCGTGCGAGTCTTCGGCGATTGCGCCGTCTCCACCGCCTGAACGGTGCTTCGGGCAAGCCATGGGAGCGAAGACGCGAGCGGCGTCTTTCCCTACATGCGGGTGTGGGTCCGTCGCGAAGGGCGGTGGCAGGCCGTTGCCGCTCTCTCGATGAGCCTGCCGAGAGGGTCCCCGAACGAAAAG
>JGI12682J13319_1000016_pt1 | contig 15064 bp, 10 predicted proteins | sample BlaSpr_A8_OM3_M2_FD_13319 | JGI IMG/M metagenome (IMG submission 13319)
GGCGCACGGGAACCCGGCGTTCGACCGCGCCCTCGCCGCCCTGGAGGCCGCCTTTCCCGGAGGCCGCGTCGCGGGGAAGATACTGTCCGAAGAGTAGATAAGGCCCGTCGGAGTAGATAAGACCTTGTCATCCCTTCGCCCTACCTCCCTGTCATCCTGAGCGAAGCGAAGGATCTGCTCCATTCCTCGGTGGAGATATCTTTGTCCGCGAAGGATCTGCTCTCGCATCCACCGGAGCAGATTCTTCGGCCCTGCGGGCCTCAGAATGACGGGGGCGGGAGACGGAATATGAACAGACTCATCGACCACCTCGCCGGGGAAATGGCCAAGCTACGGGCGGCGGGGACGTACAAGGAGGAGCTTGTCCTCCAGTCGCCGCAGGACGCGCGGGTCAGGGTCAACGGCCGCGAGGTCGTGATGCTGACCTCGAACAACTATCTGGGGTTTGCCAATCATCCCCGCATCCGCGAGGCCCAGAAGAAGGCGATCGACAGGTGGGGCGCCGGCATGGCGTCGGTGCGCTTCATCTGCGGAACGCAAGAGCTCCACCGGGAGCTCGAGACGGAGATCGCCTCCTTCTTCGGGACGGACGACGCGATCCTCTACATGACCTGCTGGAACGCGAACGAAGGCCTCTTCGCGGCGATCCTGGACGAGCCGGACGGGCTCTACTCGGACGAGCTGAACCACGCCTCGATCATCGACGGCGTTCGCCTCTGCAAGGCGAAACGCTACCGCGTTCCACACAGCGACACGGCCGCCTTCGAGGCGATGCTCGGGGAGGACACGACGTCGCGCTACCGCCTGATGATGACAGACGGCGTCTTTTCCATGGAAGGCGAGGAGGCTGACCTGCGGGAGCTCGTCCGGATCTGCGGGGAGAAGGATGTCCTCCTGGCGGTGGACGACTCGCATGCGACGGGAGTGCTCGGCGCAACCGGGCGCGGAACGGCCGAGGAACAGGGCGTAATGGACAAGGTCACGGTCACGACGGGCACGCTCGGCAAAGCGATGGGCTCGGCGGCCGGCGGGTTCACGACGGGGCCGAAGGCCCTGATCGAGACGCTTCGCCAGCGCAGCCGCACCTATCTCTTCTCCAACTCCCTGCCTCCGTCGGTGGCGGCCGGCTCGCTCGAAGCCTTCCGGATGCTGCGCGAAGACCCGGCGCCCGTCCGCGCGCTCCGCGAGAACGCCGCCTACTTCCGCAAGGCGATCACGGAGGCGGGTTTCAGGATCCCCCATGGCACCCATCCGATCGTCCCCGTCATCGTCGGCGATACGGCGAAGGCCCTCGCCATGGGAAAAGCCCTCTTCGAGGAAGGCGTCTACGTCTCCGGCTTCGGCTTCCCCGTCGTCCCGCAGGGCCAGGCGCGCCTGCGCTGCCAGGTCTCCGCCGCGCACGAACGAAGCGACCTCGACCGCGCGGTCGAGGCGTTCCGAAAGGTCGGAAAGAAGTTCGGAGTGGTCCCGTAGGGTCGTGTCATTCTGAGGAGCGGAGCGACGAAGAATCTGCTCTGGTGGATACGAGGAGCAGATCCTTCGCGGAGCCTGTCCTGAGCGTAGCGAAGGGCTCAGGATGACAGAAGCGGGAAACTCGATGACAGAGGCGGGAATCTAACCTTCGAGCTTCTTCCTGGCGTTCCGGACGAGAAGAATGCAGAGAACGGCGAAGACGAGCAGGCACAGGATGTCCCCGGCGACTCCGTTCTTGAGCGCCGGGTAGAACTTCTCGCCGAGGTCCAGTTTCTCGATCAGAGTCGGCTTCTCCATGTGCAGGAAGAAGTCGCCGATGAAAGCCACGAGCGCGATCAGCACGCCGCCGAGCGAGCCGCCCGCGACCAGACCCGTCGAGTAGAGCATTCCCGAGGAGAGCTCCGACTCCTCCCCGGCCGCTCCCTCCTTTTTCCGGCGAAGGGAGTCCACGAGGGCCTTCATCTGGCCGCCGATCCAGATCGGGAAAGTGGTCGAAAGCGGCAGGTACGCGCCGACCGCCCAGGAGAGGGCGTGCGCGCCCGCCATCTGGGCCATGAAGGCGAGAAAAACGCCAACCAGGACGGGCGCCCACGGCAGGTTCTGCGCCAGCAGGCCCTTGATGATCGTGGCCATGAGCGTCGCCTGCGGCGCGGCGAGCTTCGGGCCGCCGATGCCGTGCGCTTCGCCCATCGCGTAGGTCCTGTCGAGCAGGAAGAGGGTTCCTCCGATGACGAGCGTCGAGGTCAGGACGCCGATGATGAAACCGATCTGCTGGCTGCGCGGCGTGGCGCCGATCAAGTAACCCGTCTTCAGGTCCTGCGACGTCGCCCCCGCGTTGGCGGCCGCGACACAAACGATCGCGCCGACGCACAGCGCGACGGCCTGGTACACGTCCCCCGTGCGGCCGAGCGCCACGAACACCACGCACGTCGCCATGATCGTCGCGATCGTCATGCCGGAGATCGGGTTCGACGACGTCCCGATGATCCCGACGATGCGCGAAGACACCGTGACGAAGAAGAATCCGAACACGACCACGAGAAGCCCCATGACGAGCGAGCCCGGGAAAGGGCCGTGCGGGAAGCCCGGCAGGACCGTGATGAGGAGGGCCAGAACGATGGAACCGATGACCACGACTCCCATGCCGAGATCTCTCTCGGTCCGTTTGACGCTCTTGCCCTCGGAGCCCGCGCCGAACGACTTGACCGATTCGCGGAACGCCGACACGATCGTCGGCAGCGTCTTGACGAGGGTCATGACACCGGCGCAGGCCACCGCGCCGGCGCCGATGTACCGGACGTAGGCGCGGTAGATCCACTCGGCATGGGAGTGGCTGGCCATCCACGCCTCGGTGAAACCGAGGTTCTTCAGGTCCTGGACGATGCGCCCGTTCGCGACAAAGATCGAGATCAGCGGGATGAGCGCGAGCCACGACAGGACGCCGCCGGAGGCGAGCTCCCCGGAGATGCGGGGCCCGATGATGTAGCCGAGCCCCAGGTACTCGGGCGTGACGTCGCAGGAGAGGGTCGCGTCCGGGATCCTGCCCGTCCGCCCGGTTCGAAACCAGGTCCCCGTTTCGCGCCAGAGTCCGATGATCCCGTACAGGAACTTGTAGAGCATCGCCGCGGCCACGCCCTTGAACACCATGCCCGCCAGATCGCCGCCCCGCTCTCCGGCGATCAGCACGTCGGCGCAGGCCACCCCTTCCGGGTATTTGAGCTTTCCGTGCTCTTTGACGATCAGGGCCCGCCGCAGCGGGATCATGAAGAGGACTCCGAGCGTTCCGCCGACGGCGGCCAGCGCGAAGATCGTCATGTACTTGAAGTAGTCGGCTCCCGCCGAGAGGAAGAGAAGGGCCGGCACGGTGAACACGACTCCCGCCGCGACCGACTCTCCGGCCGAGCCGATCGTCTGGACGATGTTGTTCTCGAGGATCGTGGACTTGCCGAGCTTCTTGAATACCGCGATCGAGAGGACCGCGATCGGCACCGAGGCGGAAACCGTCAGGCCCGCGCGAAGAGCGAGATAAACCGTGGCGGCGCCGAAGACGATCCCGAAGAAGACGCCGAGAATGATCGCCTTCGCCGTAAACTCGGGAACGTTCTGCTCCGAGGCGATATACGGACGGAAATCCTGGCCCGACTCCTGTGCCATCTGGCCTCCTAGGGTATTGGTCGCTTTCTAGCACGCCTCCGGCGAAGGAGGAAGCGTTTTCCTTTTAGGAGGTGGTAGGTCGTAGGTGGTAGGTGGTAGGTGGTAGGAGGGGCGCCAGGCTCGCGTCCCAATCACCTACCACCTAACACCAACCACCTGCGAGCGGCGCGCACGGCGCCGCGAGCTAGACCCCTCACGTGCCCCCGAAGCCGACGGTGACCTTACCGCCCTCGACGATGACAGGGACCTGCCGGCCCCCGGAGAGGCGGATCATCCGGTCGAGCTCTTTCTTGTCTGCTTTGACGTTGATGTAGGTGAAGGGGACCTTTCGTTTCGCGTAGTCCTCACGGGCCGCGGTCGTGTAGGGTCACGTGTCTTTTCCGAAGATCTCGACGCGGTCTGCGTTCATCATCTGCCTCCGGCCTTCGATCTTAACTCCCCGAGCAGCCCCCGCGCCCGGCGGGCCGGATGCTATGATTTTTTGACCCGGAACTTGATGATGACGTTCCTCATCCCCCTTCTCCTCGCGCTCCTGTCTCCGCCTCCTCCCGGCGGGACCATCGAAGGGCGCGTCCTGCTGACGCGGGCGGGAGCGCCTGCGCCTGATGCCTCCAACGCGATCGTCTGGCTCGAAGGGGTGAGCGCGGGAAGCGGCCCCGCGGCCGCCCACGGCCAGATGCGGAGCGAGCAGAAGAAGTTCGCCCCGCGGACGCTCGTCGTCCGCAGGAACGCGACGGTCCAGTTTCCCAACGCCGACGCGATCTACCACAACGTCTTCTCCGTGTCCGGCGGAAACCGTTTCGACCTCGGCCTCTACCGGGGCGGCGCCGCCCGGGAAAAGAAGTTCGAGGAACCCGGTCTCGTGCGCGTCTACTGCAACATTCATCCGCAGATGGTCGGATTCGTCATGGTCGTGGACTCGGGCTTCGCGGCCGTCACGGGCCCCGACGGCTCTTTCCGCTTCGAAGGCGTCCCGGCCGGCTCCCTCACCCTCAGGGTGTGGCACGAAGAGGCGGAAGTGGCGCCGGCGCCGTTGACGGTCCGCGCGGGAGAAGCGCCCGTGACCATTCGCCTGGACGCGACCGGTTTCAAGCCGCAGCCCCACAAAAACAAGTACGGCAAAGACTACCCGCCCGGCGCCGGGACGGACGATGAGCGCTACTAGCGCCCGGCTGGCTCCGGGCGCGACGGAGACCGGCCCGCCCGTCCGCGTGGGCTTGAAGCTTCCGCCCCCCGCGCCGCCGCGGTTCTCGCTGCGGCTGAAGATCTTCCTCGCGGCCGCGCTCCTGATCCTCGTCGCGGTCGGCGGCGCGATCGCCATCTCAACCTACCGCGCGCGCCGCGTGGCCGACGCGAAGATCGCCGACGACCTGAAGAAGTCGGGGCCGGCCTGGGAGTCGTTCCAACAGAACCGGTACGGAGAGCTCCACCGCGCGCTCGGCCTCGTCGTCAGCAACCCCGGCATCATCGGCGTGATGACGATCGACCCGCTGTCTCCGGCAACGATGATCGACACCCTGCGGACCGAGCAGGCGTCCAACGCCCACGCGGACTTCCTGCTCGCCGCGGACCGCCGGGGGGTCGTTTTCGCGCGAACCGACAAACCGCTCGGCTATACCGCGGATCTCTCCGGCGTGCCCACGATCGCGGGAGCGCTGCAGAGCGAATCTACTCAGGGCATCTGGCTCTCGGGTGGCAAGCTCTACCACGTCGTCGCCGCGCCCGTCGTCGAAGGGGGCAACCGCGTCGTCGGCGCCATCGCGGCCGGTTTCCAGATCAATGACGACGTCGCGCGCAACCTGAAGTCCCTGATGAACACCGAGGTCGTGTTTCTCTCCGATGGGGCGAAGCCCTCCGAGCGGGCGGTCCCGTCCATTGCCGCCTCGACGATGCAGGACTTGAGCCCCGCCGTGCTCGAGGCCGTCAAACGGCGGCCGGATCTCGTGGACGCGGTCCTCCGGCAGGGCAAGGCCATCGGCCCGCTTCCGCTCGAGCTTTCGAGCGAGACGTATCTCGGCTACATCCTTCCGATCCGCTCCTCGACGGACCATCTCGTCGGCGCCGCGATGGCCTTGCGGAGCCGCGAGAAGGAGCTCGCGGCTTTTCGCCAGATCCAGAACACGCAGGTCCTCGTCGGCCTGGCGGCTTTGCTCTTCGCCTTCATCCTGTCTTTCGTGCTCGCCCGCCGCATCACCGGGCCGGTGGACCGGCTCCTCTCCGCGACCGAGCAGGTCCGCGTCGGCAATCTCGACGGGCTCGACCTGCCCGTGGAGTCGAAGGACGAGATCGGTATCCTCGCCCGTTCCTTCAACGCGATGCTCGAAGAGCTCAAGGAGAAGGCGGCTCTCGAGGAGTACGTCAGCTCCCTGACGATGAGAGCCGGCGACGATGCGGAGACCGTCCTGGCAGGGCGGCTCGGCGCGGGGTCGCCGTTGACCGGGACGACGCGAGGAGCCTCGGAGCCGGAGGTCGGTCACCTCTTCGCCGGACGGTACGAGATCCAGTCGGTCCTCGGCCAGGGAGGCATGGGGATCGTCTACAAGGCGCAGGACCGCGACCTCGACGACGTCGTCGCCATCAAGACGCTCCGCAGCGATGCGCTCTCGGCCGACCCGACGCTGCTCGACCGCTTCAAACAGGAGATCCGCCTAGCGCGGAGGATTACGCACCCCAACATCCTGCGCACGCACGATCTCGGCGAGACAAACGTCCTGCGCTACCTTTCGATGGAGTTCGTCAAGGGAATCACGCTGAAGCACCTGGTCGAGCAGGATCAGCTGATCCCGACGCCGGTGGCCCTGCGGATCGCCAAGCAGATCTGCGCGGGGCTCGCGGCGGCTCACGAGGTCGGCGTGATTCATCGCGACATCAAGCCGCAGAACATCATCATCGAGCCAACGGGCGGATTGAAGGTCATGGACTTCGGGATTGCCCGCCTGACCCAGGAGCGGGGAATGACCTCGACGGGCACCGTCGTCGGAACACCCGACTACATGTCGCCCGAGCAGGCCCGCGGCATGACGCTCGACTTCCGCTCCGACATCTACTCGACCGGGGTCGTCCTCTACGAGCTCTTCACCGGCACGCTCCCCTTCGAGGGAGACACGCCGCTCGCCGTCGTGCTCAAGCACGTTCAGGAGAAGCCGCCGTCCCCGCAGGCGAAGAACCCGAAGATCGACCCGAAGATTGCGGCTATCATCTTGAAATGCATGCAGAAGGAACCCGACGACCGCTTCCAGAGCGTCAACCAGCTCTACGAGGCGCTGACCAAGGTCACCGCCTAGGCCGCGAGGGCGGTTGAGAGTTGAGTGTTGAGAGTTCAGAGTTGAAGAACGCGGAGCGTTCCTGCCCCGGCACGGGCGAGAACCCTCAAACCTCAACCCTCAACTCTCACCGGCTTCTGACGATAGCCGGACTCTTCCTGGCAGCCGTCACCGGCGCTCAGGAACCTCGGTTTTTTGAGCCGGCGCCAGGACCGCATTTGGTGTTCCGGTGGGACGCTCTGGCTCGCTACGACGTGGTCGATCACCTGCATTTTCGCCCCGGGATCGAGCGCCTGCGGCTCGAGGTCCGGCCGGAGCTCGACCTCGTGTTTTCCGACCGCCTCAGGATCGGCGTCCGCGCCATCGGCGACCTCGGCACGGATCACAACGAGGACAACGCGAAGAACTTCGACAACTACCGGTCGCGCGGCGCCGCGCTCGAGCGCTATTACCTGGAGGCGAAACCCGGGCAGTGGACGATCCGCGCCGGCAGCTTCGGGATGCCGCTCGTCTCGACCGAGATGATCTGGGACCGCGATATCCAGAGCCAGGGGCTCGCGGCGGCCTGGGAGGTACCGGCCGGCGGGACTTCCACCCTCACGATCGCCGCGGCGGGCTTCTACGGGCCGCAGAGGGAAGGCGATCGCACACGCATCAGCGCCGGCCAGGTCGTTTTCCGCACGGGCGACGCCAACAGACTCGCCCTCGAAGCGGCGGCGTCCTACTGGCGCTTCGATCCGGACAAACTCAAGGCGCCCTACATCCGCCAGAACTATTCGACCATAATCGGCGGGAAGCGCGACTTCCTCTCGCAGTTCCACATCCTGGACGCGATCGTGCGGCTGCGTTTTCCCGTCGGGAACCTTCCCGTCACCGTGGGCTTCGACGGGGCTGTCAATCTCGGCGTCGCCGAGGAGGCCAGGCACGAAAAGTCGGCCTTCGAAGGGAGCGTGTCGGTCGGCCGGCTGGGCAAGCCCGGCGACTGGAGGGTGTTCTATACCTATCAGTACGTCGAGCGGGACGCGGTCCTCGGGGCTTACACGACCGACGACTGGTGGTTTCATTCCTGGTACCGCGGCAGCCGGGCGGGTGTGGCCGTCACGATCCTGCCCGAGGTCTTCATGCAGACCACCGTGATGTTCCAGAAAAGGCTCGACCTGCCGGTCACCCTGAACCGGGTCACCGTCGATCTGGTGAAGATGTTCTAGGAGTCGTAAAACGTTAAACGTTAAGCGTTAAACGAAGCTGCGCATTCCTTTCGCTCCGTTTTACGCTTTACGCTTTACGCTTTTCGTCTCGCGCTTGGGGATAGAATCCACTCCGCACCCATGAGCAAGACACTCGTTGCATGCGTGGACGACCTGTTCTTCCGATCGAAGATCGAGGCAACCGCGCGCAACCTGAACATCCCGATGCGGTTCATCGAGGCGAAGGACCTCCCCGCGGTCTGCCTCGACGGAAAGACCGCCGCCGTGCTGATCGAGCTGACCGCGAACGGGAGCTGTCTCGACGCGATCCGGAAGCTGCGGGAAGAGCCGAAGACACAGGAACTGCCCATCGTCGGGTTCCTGTCGCACGTGGACCGGGAGCTCGCGCGGGAGGCCGAGTCGCTGGGCGTCACGCGAGTGATGCCGCGGAGCGAGTTCGCGGAAACGCTTCCGGACCTGATGATGGACCTGCTCGCTCCCGGCACCAAGAGAGAGAACCGGGAAGAGCCCGAGCTCCCGGACGAGTAGTTCTTAGTTCACAGTTCTCGGTTTTCGGTTTTCAGTCCCTGGCCTCAGAACTGAAAACTGACAACTTGTTCCCGGAGGATGCATGAGCGGAACCAGCCGCCGCGATCTTCTCAAGAGCGCGGTGCTCCTTCCTCTGGCGGCGCAGGCCAGGACCCCGGCTCCGCGCGCCGCCGGGGCTGCCTCACGGCCCGTTGTGATCTCCTCGGCGAACGGGCTGAAAGCTGTCGAAAAAGCCTATTCGGTGCTCGCCTCCGGCGGGGATCCCCTGGACGCCGTCATTTCCGGCGTCAACATCGTCGAGGACGACCCGGACGACGTGTCCGTCGGATACGGCGGCATCCCCAATGAGGAAGGCGTCGTGCAACTCGACGCTTCGGTCATGGACGGCCGCACGATGAAGGCGGGCGCCATCGGGGCGCTGGAGAACATCAAGAACCCTTCGAAGGTCGCGCGCCTGGTCATGGAGCGCACGAACCGCGTGTTCCTCGTCGGCCCGGGGGCCTTGAAATTTGCGAAGGCGCACGGCTTCAAGGACGAGAATCTGCTGACCGAGAGGAGCCGGAAGATCTGGCTGTACTGGAAGGAGAAGCTCTCCGGCCACGACGACTGGATCGAAGCCGGCGACGAGGAGGAGAAGGACCCCGACATCCGCTGGTTCATCGAGAAGTACGGCGCATCGGACTTCCGGCCCCAGGGAACGATCAACTGCAACGCGGTGACGAAGGACGGCGACATCGTCGGAACGACCACGACTTCCGGCCTCTTTTTCAAGATCCCGGGACGTCTGGGAGACTCCCCTGTCATCGGAGCGGGACTCTACGTGGACGGGGAGATCGGCGCGTGCGGTTCGACCGGCTGGGGCGAAGGCAACCTTCGCTCCTGCGGTTCGCACACGGTCGTCGAGTTTCTGCGCCAGGGCAAGTCGCCCGAGGAAGCGGCGTTGAAGACGCTCGAGCGGATCTCGGCGCTCGCCCGGGAGAACCACGACGAGCAGGGCCGCCTGAAACCCGGCTTCAACGTCAATTTCTACGTGGTGAACAAGAAAGGCGAGTTCGCGGGCGCCGCCCTCTGGTCCGGTTCGTACGCGAAGTCCGGAAAGTACACCCCCGCCCGCTTCGCTGTCGCCGGCGCTTCGGGGGCCCGCCTCGTCGAATCCGCCTACCTCTATAAGCGGGAGAAGAGTTGAGGGTTGTGAGTTGGGAGTTGCGAGAGGCGCCGCCACAGAGCCTGACTCCCAACTCATAACTCATAACTCATAACTTCCCCGATGCGTTCTCCACGGCGCGTCCTCGCTGACTGGTTTCTCGAGCAGATCACGAAGCGGCGCAGGCGCTACCAGCGCTTCGTCTATAACGACCCGGTCAAATTGAAGGCCGCGATTGCGCCGGGTGACGTCCTGCTCGTGGACGGGGACCAGCGCGTCTCGCAGGCCGTCAAGTACCTGACGACGTCCACCTGGTCGCACAGCGCGCTCTACATCGGAGACGCCCTGCTGCGGCGCAACCCCGACCGCCGCGCGGAGATCCAGCGCCAGTTCGGACGTGAGGCGAGGTTCCTGATCGTCGAGGCGCTCGTCGACAGGGGGGTCATCGCTTCCCCGCTCCTGAAGTACATGGACCTGAACATCCGCATCTGCCGGCCCGTCGGCCTCCGGCCCGAAGACCTCGAGATCGTCCTGGACCACGTGATCTCCCGAATCGGACACACCTACGACCGCCGCAACTTCCTGGATCTCACCCGCTACCTCCTTCCCTTTCACCTGATCCCGCCGAAGTTGAAGGAGGACGCGCTGCACTTCGGGAGCGGCATTGCGACAGAGACGATCTGCTCGACGCTGCTCGCCGAAGCCTTCGCGAAGGTCAAGTTCCCCGTCCTGCCAGGCTACCTGCCGTGGAAACCCCACACGGCAGGCGAGAGGTTCCGGCAGATGATTCTGGGACGCCCCACCCGCCGGGCCTACAGCGGCCTCCTTCGCGCGCGCCATCCGACGCTCTGCGTGCCGCGAGACTTCGACCTCTCCCCCTATTTCGACATCGTGAAGTTCAGCGCCGGAGAGCTCGGAGGATTCGACTACAGGAAGCTGAACTGGGAAGAAGCGACTCACTAAGGGATGAGAACCCGCTTGACAGCCGTGCGGCGACCGCGCTAAAAGGCCGATGTAAACGATTACATCCGCGGGGTGGGCCATGGAGAGAAGATCCTCGGCCGTTTCGGAGTCCCGGCAGCCTCGAAGGCCACGCTCTGCGCCGGCGGTCACGATCAAGGAGGTCGCGCGGGAAGCGGGTGTCTCGGTTGCCACCATCTCCCGCGTCGTGAATGATAAAGGTCCCGTCCGCGAAGAGACGCGCCGCCACATCCGCGGCGTGGTCGAGAGGCTCCGTTACGCTCCCCACGGCGCCGCCCGAAGTCTCATCACGCGCCAGACCCACACGCTCGGCGTCCTCCTGCCCGACCTCTTCGGCGAGTTCTTCTCGGAGCTGATTCGCGGCATCGATCTCACGGCGCGCCAGCGCGGTTATCACCTCCTCTACTCGGGCTCCCATGGCGACCGAAGCGAGACCGAGGCGATGGTTCGCGCGATGCGGGGCCGGGTGGACGGCCTGATCGTGCTATCCCCGGACGTGGGCCGAGGCGCGCTTCGCGCGAACGTTCCGGAGAAGTTTCCGGTCGTGCTCTTGAACAGCGCCGGCGGCGGACGCTCGTTCGACACCATCGCCGTCGACAACTTCGGGGGCGCCACGGCGATGGTGCGGCACCTCGTCGGGCTCGGGCACCGGCGCGTGGCGTTCATCGAGGGGCCGTCCGGCAACCGGGACGCCTCGGAGCGCCTGCGCGGTTACCGCGAGGCCATGCGGAGCGTCGGAGAGTGGTCGAAGGACCTGGAGATCCCGGGCAACTTCCGGGAGGAGGCGGGTTACGAAGGGTGCGGGCGCATTCGGAAGCTGCGTCCGCGGCCCTCCGCGGTCTTCGCCGCGAACGATTCGATGGCGATTGGCCTTCTGTATGCATGCCGGGAAGCGGGGGTGTGCGTGCCCGAAGAGCTGGCGATCGCCGGATTCGACGACATTCCCATCGCGCGTTTCATCACCCCGTCCCTGACCTCCGTGCGCGTTCCGATCGCCGAGCTGGGGGCGTGCGCGGCGCAGAGACTGCTCGACGTCCTGGGCGGAAAGCCGGCCGGCCGCCCGCGGCAGGAGGTGCTCCCGACGACCCTCGTCGTTCGCTCCTCCTGTGGCGCGATGCTCCGGCCCGGCGCCCGCGCCGCAGGGCGCGCGGGAGCAAAAGAGTTAGCCGGCTAAACCCGCTGTTGGAAATGAGGAGTGAATTCCGAGAAAACGAGATTCAGGATAGAAAAGTGCAACGTTCGATTCTTTCGTCAAGGAGGGGATCCATGAGGTTAGGTAAGGCGACTCTGGTATTCGCGGTTCTGATGGTGACCATCGCATCCGGCTTCGCCCTGGCGCAGACGACGACCGGCACGCTCCGCGGCAACGTCACCGACGAGACCGGCGGCGTGCTGCCGGGAGTGACCGTCGAGGCGAAAAACGACGAGACGGGCTTCATGCGGAACGCGACGACGGCCGGCGACGGGTTCTTCAACATCTCGGTGCAGCCCGGGCCGTACACGGTCACGGCCACGCTGCCGAGCTTCCGGACCGAGACGCGCAAGGTGCGGGTCTTGCTCGGGGAGACGCGATCCCTCGACTTCCGAATGATCCTCGAAGCGAGGGCCGCGCAAGCGGTCACCGTCACGGCGGAAGCCCCGGTGATCGAGGCGAAGAGCAACGAGATCGCGACGAACGTGACCGAGGAGCAGATCAAGAATCTGCCCCAGGGCAGCCGGAACTTCCTGAACTTCGCCGCGCTCGCCCCGGGCGTGCGCGTCTCCGACGACATCAACAACAAGCAGGTCAACGCCGCGGGGGCCGAAGGCTTCAACACGAACGTCTTTATCGACGGAACGAGCTACAAGAACGACGTTCTTCTCGGGGGCGTCATAGGCCAGGACTCGAGCAAAGGCAACCCGTTCCCGCAAAACGCCGTGCAGGAGTTCCGCGTGATGACGCAGAACTTCAAGGCGGAATATGAGAAGGCGGGGACCGCGGTGATCACGGCCGTGACCAAGTCCGGAACGAACACGTATTCGGGCGACGTCTTCGCGTACTACCAGAACAAGAACCTCGTCGCCCGCAGCCCGTTCATCGGCCCGCGGCAGAGCTGCAACGCGGCCGGGGTCTGCACGGGAACTCCGGATCCGGACTACACGCGCTGGCAGGGCGGGGTGGACTTCGGCGGACCGATCATCAACGACAAGGTCCACTTCTACGCGTCGTACGAGCTGAACGACCAGAACCGGGCGAATACCGTCATCCTCGGGGGGCAGCCGCTCCCGCCGGCCCTCACGCAGCGGCTGAGCGCGTTCACCGGCACCTTCACGAGCCCGTTCCGCGAGAACCTCGCTTTCGGAAAGCTGTCCTGGCAGGCCGGCTCGAGCGACCTCCTCGACGTCTCCGGCTTCTATCGCCACGAGACCGACGTCAAGGACTACGGCGCCCAGACGAGCTTCCAGTCCGCGAACAACATCCTTCAGAACATCTGGAACGGGCAGGTGAGGTACACGCGCTCCGGGTCGGGCTTTCTCTCGGAGACGACCCTGTCCTACAACAACTACCAGTGGCATCCGACCCCGACCAACGCGGGCGTCGCGAGGGAGAACTACTTCGGGGCGCTCCTGATCGGCGGCGGAAACAACAATCAGAACTTCAACCAGAAGCGCTTCACGGTCCGGGAGGACTTCTCCTACCTCGGCTTTCACCTCGCGGGCGACCATGTAGTGAAGTCGGGGGTGTACGCGAACTTCGCCAAGTACGACGTGCAGAAGTTCCAGGACACTCCGCCCACCTTCAATTTCCGCTCCGACGAGAACTTCGCCTTTCCCTTCGAGGCGCACTACGGCGTCGGGAATCCGGACCTCTCGGCGACGAACAATGAGTACGGCGTCTACCTGCAGGACGATTGGACGCCGACTCCGCGGCTCACGGTCAACGTCGGAGTCCGGTGGGACTACGAGACCGACATGCTGAACAACAACTACGTCACGCCCGACTCGGTGCGGCAAAACCTCTCCAGCCTGCTGCCGGCCTATTTCTTCACGGACGGGTCGCAGCGGCCCGCCTACAAGAACATGTGGCAACCCCGGGTGGGGGTTTCCTACGACCTGACAGGCAAGGGGACGACGGTCGTCTTCGCGGGCTATGGCCGCTACTTCGATCGTGACGTCTATAACTTCGTCCTCGACGAGAGGTTCCGGCTGCAATACGCCGATCGCACCTTCCGGTTCTCCGCGGACGGCCTCCCGCGCGACGGTTTCACGACGATCAAGTGGGATCCGTCCTATCTCTCCCAGGCGGGACTCAACCGCCTGATCGCGAACGGCACGGCCCCCAACCCGGAAGTGTTTCTCATCAACAACAACACCAAGCCGCCCCGCACGGACCAGTTCAGCGTCGGCGTGCGCCAGGCGTTCGGTCCCGTGGCGACGTCGGTGTCCTATGCCGCGATGCGCGGCGACAACGGCTTCACGTTCATTAGCCCCCGCGACGCCAATGGCAACCAGATCATCACGCCGGCCTACCAGGACATCGTCGTCTCGGATGCCTCCAAGAAGTTCTGGTACGACGCCGTCTACGTCACCATCGACAAGCCGTACACGGCTGCCTCGAAGTGGGGCGCTGGACTGGCCTACACCTACGGGAAATCGGATCAGACCGGTAACGATCTCTTCAGCTTCGACTTTCCGTATACGAACGAGCCGCGCCACCCGACGGTGAACGACGAGCGGCACCGGATCGTTTTCAACGGGATCGTGGGTCTGCCATTCGACGTCCGCGCGTCGACGCTCATCACGCTCGGAACGGGCCTTCCCTACACGATCCTCGACGCGAGCCTCGGCTTCGACCGGCCTCAGTTCAAATTGACCTTGAACGGAGGCCGGCAGCCGGGCACGTTCCCGTACCAGTCGTGGGACCTGCGGCTCCAGAAGGACATTCCGATCGGCCGCGCCCGGATCGGTCTCGTCGCCGAGGGGTTCAATCTGACCAACCACAACAACTACGGATGCTTCGAGGGCTTCATCTCCAAGCTTCCGGAGGTGAACCCGAACTTCGGCAAGCCCAGTTGCCTCGTGACGGACGGCCGGCGGGCGCAGTTCGGTGTGAATATCGGCTTCTGACCCGGACGCTGTTCCGTGCCGCCGCGCGAGGCTGATCGTCCCGAGAGGGAGGGGAAAAAAGTCTTTCCCCTCCCCGGCTCCGGCGGCCGCCGCGGCGGCATGATTCGTTCTCCCGCCCGGTATCTTCTGCTTCTGGCCCTCCTCGCCCCGGGGTGCCGGCCGGCGGCGGCTCCCCCTCCCGCCTCCCCGCACGCCCCGCCCGCTCC
>JGI12682J13319_1000019_pt1 | contig 14435 bp, 16 predicted proteins | sample BlaSpr_A8_OM3_M2_FD_13319 | JGI IMG/M metagenome (IMG submission 13319)
AGCGATACCGAGTTCACGCACAAGTTCGAGCTGAACATGAAGGGCCAGTGGAGTCCCATCGTCGACGAGACCTGCAAGAAGGCAGGCGCGGCGAAGAAATAGTCCGGTCTTTCACTTCTCCAGGTCAGAATTGAGGTGGCGTGTCCCGCGTGAATGAGGGGCGCGCCTCATTTCCTCCGCCTCGAGCCGCGGCGGGCCAACCTCACCCAAGAAGAAGTAGCGAGACGCCCGCAGTCCTTCGTCTCAAAAATGCGAATGAAGCGAACCAGCGACAGCGAGCTTGGCCGTGTACCCCACTTTTGGCTGGCGTCATCGGCCGATGCCGGCAGCGGCAAGAAAGCCGCCTCCTCGGGTTGTGAGATGTTACCGGCGCTTGGCTTCGATTGTTTTGGCCTTGCTTCCCGCGCCAGCTGCTTTGATGGCGATCTTCACAGCACCTTCCATCGGATCTTTGAAGGGCACCTCGATTCGGAGCAGGCCGTTCTCGTAGGTCGCTTCGGCTTTGTCAGGTTTCACCGGCCAACCTAAAGCCAGTGCCGAAACATACTCGATGTCCCTTGCTGGCGCTGTCAGGTGGACGCTGTCTTCCAGGATCTTCACATCGATGGTATCCGTTGGCGCTCCTGGGATGGCAAACTCCACTACTAACTTGTGGTTCTCTTTGTCAGCATACGCTACTGTATTGGGCGCAACCCTAATCCGATCTTCCGGCATCTTGGCACCTTCCTTCTATAACATATTATTCCGGAATATTGTTTTGAACATCCGGGACACCCACAGTATACACGCTGGCGTATCGGAGCCGTCCGACGCGGACGGGTGGATATCCCCATCCGACCGGCATCCACGACCCGTGTTCTTACGATCCTGTGACCCTATTATAGGACGCCCGACCCCCGTCCGGTCGGTGGCCCAGTGGGATACCCGAATTGGCTTCCGAGAAGTACCATACTCATAAGTGATTCGGAAGCGTTTTCCGAGGCTCTTTCGTCCGTGTTTCGCCCGTGTTTTTGTCCCGCGAAGCCACAGGCAACCGCAAGAAAGGCACGGCTAACGGGTCGGTTTTACGGCGTTTCAGGGTCTAAGCGGGGACGGCTGGATATTCCGGTTTACTTTTCAAATCCTACCTTATTAATAGGAGCCATTTTCCTCTGGGAAATCCCTGCATCTGGATTCGGCGTTCCCTGCGGCGTCCCGCGTCCGACATGACTCGCAGGTTGACCGGGTTGCAAAGCCCGCCAAAGCGAGAACGGCGCGCATTCCGCCTTTGCGCGAACGCTGCAGTCAAAGGAAATCCCCCTGCCCAGGGCGGGTCTCTCTTCGCGTTGTGCTGCTCATCTCGGCCTGGAGTTCGGCAAGCGGAGGCTCTCAGAACCGGACTTGGCAGCGGGAACCCCTTGTCCCCTCCCCCTTGGCACCTTTTTTGGGTCCGGGGTCTTCCGGCGTCAACGCGCCACCGAAACCCGACCCGGTCACCGGTTCCGGCCTCGGGGCACCGTCGTGTCCGAGCGGTTCAACAGCCGGACCTCGATCTGAGTGACGACACGAAATCCGGGCAGTTTCAGCGAGCTATGCGGCAAGCTGTAGCAGCAGCATTTCACGAAGCCAGCCGCCAATCTGGTTCCAATCCGGCGCGGTTTGGGGAGCCATCCTTTTCCGGCGAGACGTCTCATCGGGGCGGGACGGTCACGCGAGCCCCTGACTTCCTGGGCAGGGATGGCGGAATGATGCAAATGAATCTGGGCCGGGGCGTGGTTGGCTCCATCATCGCTCCGACAATCCGAGGCGGCGTGCTCGGTGAGACGGAGGGACGTTCATTGGGGACTGAGTCTTCAGGGAAATCGAGCTCCGAGATGATCTTGTCAAACAACAATTCCCTCAGGATTCGAGCTCAGGCCGAACGCCTTCAAGTGCACGTGGAGCGGCTCGTGGGTCCGCTGCCGGAAAGGCGCCAGAGATGGGACCGCAGAGCGGTCAAGCGAGCTTTTCTACGGGGAAGACGCGAGACGGATTAGATCAGGGCTTTGAAGTCGACGGCGCTCCCTCCGGCGCGGCGGTCTGGGATGATCCGGCGCTTGGTGACGCGGCGCTCTCGTTGCCGCGCCTTCCATGCGGATGCGAAGCCGGCCGGTGGGTGCGGCAGTTCTGTCATTCGCCGTTCGCCGTGAATCCGCCGTCCGAGACCGCTCCGGCGCGGGCCCTCGCGTTTCTCCTCTGAAAGACTGTTCTGCAGGTTGTTCATTGGTGTGTCCGTGTCTCAGCGGTGTCCGCCGGAGTGACTGGAGTGAGAAGCCGCCGCCGGGGCGGAACGGGCTCCCGCGTTCGGGCAACTGCGGGCGGAGGCCGAACGATTCCCGCCCATAGGAGCGGCGGCGGACCGGGTGATGACGCGTGTCGAAGTGCGGCGATCCAACTTCGCGATCAGGGCTCTTGCGGGCAATGAAGGCTGGACGGTGTTACCGTAAAAATACGCTTGCCGGTAGTACCCGTCGTTGCACCCGTAGGAGTAGAGACAGTCGTCTGCGAAGTAGCCGCCGCCCCCTCCGGCGTAGCCGCCTTGCTGATGGGCGCAGCCGGCAAGAGGCAGAAGGAGCAACAGGGCGAGAAGCGTCTTCTTCATGTCCGAGAAACCATCGGTGAAAAGCATAACCTCAATCGCCCGTCCGAGCATGATGAATCCGACTAAGCAGGCCTAGCCGGTGAAATCGAGCAGGAGGCCTTTTCCGGCTTGCGCGGCCTTCTCGTAGACGACGGCGGCCGCGGCAACGTCCTGGAGCGCGGTGCCGGTGCTGTCGAAAAGCGTGACCTCGTCGGACGTCGAGCGGCCGTGTTTCCTGCCGGCGGCCAGATCGGAGATCTCGGCGTAGACATCCGACTTCTTCATCGCCCCCGAGGCGAAAGCGTGGTGAAGCTCGCCGATTTCGGCGCATTGATCGAGACTGTCGGCCACGACCTTTGCGGACGCGAGGATCCGCGGATCGAGCTCCTGCTTTTCCGGGCTGTCCGATCCGACCGCGGCGAGGAATGTCCCCGGCGAGACGTCGCTCGGCTCGAGAAAGGGCCTGCGCGAAGGAGTGCAGGTGACGACGATGTCGCTCCTGCGGACGGCCGGGCCTGGCGCGAGCGCCGTTTCGATGCGGATGCCGAGCCGCGACGACATTTCGGCGGCGAACTCCTCGGCGCGGCCGGAATCAAGGTCGAAGGCGTAGGCGGTTTCGAGGCTTCTCACGCGGGAGAGAGCCTCGAGCTGGATCCGTCCCTGACTGCCGCAGCCGCAGATCGTCACGACGCTCGCGTCCTCTCGCGCGAGGTACTTCGCGGCGACCGCTGTCGCCGCGCCCGTGCGCCGGATCGTGATCTCGATCGAGTCCAGAAGCGCGAGCGGATAGCCGTTCTCTCCGTCGCAAAGGAGCACGACGCCCTGGATAGTCGGCATCCCGAACCGCTCGCGGTTTTGAAAAAAGTTCCCGTTGATCTTCGCGGCGAACCAGACTCGCGAGAGCGAGAGACCGGCGGCCTTGATGTGAAATCCTCCGCCCGCGACCGGGAACCCGAGGATCCCGGGCGGCGGGGCTTTTCCCTCTCCGCGCAGGCGGAAGGCGGTCTCGATCGCGGCGATGCACTCGTCGAGGCCGAGCAGGGACGCCACGTCCGAGCGGGTCAGGAGCAGCGTACCCGTGGGTTTCATGCCGCGACGACCTTCTCGAGGAGTGTGCCCGGCGGGACCTCCAGGGGGTCCTGTCCGCGGCGAAAGATCCGCGCCGGCGCCGCTCCCAGGAGGCGGACGGTATCTCCCTCGATCCGCAGCATCGTCCCTTCGCGCAGGCCGACGACGGGCGTCGCGTTCTCCTCGTGGAACTGGCGAATCCGTTCTTCGCGCGTCTCTCCTATGTGCGTCGAGGACGGGTCCGGATCGAGGTAGTGCGCGTTGATCTGGAAAGAAACGAGCCCCAGAGCCTCGAAGGACGAAGGCTGCACGATCGGCATGTCGTTCGTTGTGCGGATGGTGGGGGCGGCGATGACCGAGCCCGCGCTCGATCCGATGTAGGCCATTCCCTCGAGGACCCGGCGGCGGACCGGCTCGAGAAGCGAAAGCTCCTGGAGGGTTTTCAGGAGCCGGAAGGTATTGCCGCCGCCGACGAAGAGGGCCTTTGCCTCGAGGACCGCGCGCCGCGGGTCAGAAGCCCGGTGGATCGCGTCGAGGCGGAGGCCCATCTTCTCGAATCGTCCGCGGGCCTGTTCGGCGTACGCGTCGCGGTCGAACAGCGCGTAGGGAACGAAGAGGACCGGGGGAGGCTCCGCGAAGAAATCGCGGATCTCCGCCTCGGCGTGATCGAGATAGCCACTCCCGTGGAGCGTCGAGTTGCTGATGAGCAAGAGACGTCTGCCGGCCGGCCGCACCTGGGACATGGAGACCTCCGTTGTCAAAGTCTATCAATTGACATATTTGTATAGCAACTGATACAAGGCTCTCGAATGGCATCGCGCGGCCCGGCTTCCTGGCGACGACGGCTGGGACTCGAACGGCGGGTCGCGGCGCTGGCGTCGGCGCTCCTCGTTTACGGGTTCGGGGAGGAGCTCTGGTCCCGTTTCCTTCCGGAATACCTGCGTTCCCTGGGAGCGTCAGCGCTCCTCGTCGGGGTCTTCGGGACGGTGCGGGACCTGCTCGACGCGGCCTACGCCTATCCCGGAGGCGTACTCTCGGACCGCCTCGGGACTCATCGCTCGCTCCTTCTCTTTGGCGGGATGAGCACCGCGGGGTTCGTGATCTATCTCCTCTGGGGGTCGCCGGCGGGGGTCTTCGCCGGGCTGGCCCTGGTAATGGCGTGGCGTTCGCTCGGCCTGCCGGCGACGTTCGCGCTCATCGGAGAGGAGCTCGACGTCCGGCGCCGGATCGTGGGATTCACGGTCCAGGCGGTCGTCAAGAGGGTCCCGATCGTGCTGGCGCCGCCCCTGGGCGGGCTGCTGCTCGAGCGCCTTGGCGTCCGGTCGGGGATGAGGGCGGGCTTCGCGATATCGATTCTCCTCTCCCTCGTCATGCTCGGCCGGCTGGCGCGCTCGCTCCGGCCCGAAAGAGAAGCCCCGGCTCGCGGCAGGCCCGCCGGCGCCGCGAAAATTCGTCTGCATTCGTCGCTCCGTCAACTTCTCGTCGCCGATTGCCTCGTCCGGCTCTGCGAGGGGTTGCCGGACGTCTTCCTCGTGCTCTGGGCGATCGAGGTGGTGAAGGTGTCGCCTTCGCAGTTTGGCCTCCTGACCTCGATCCTCACGGCGACGGCGATCGTCTCCTATTTTCCCGCCGCCGCGCTCGCCGAGCGGGCGGAGAAGAAGTCGTTCGTCGTTCTCACCTACGTGTTCTTCTCGCTCTTTCCGCTCGCGGTCGTTCTGTCGCGTTCGTTTACCGCGCTGGCTGCCGCTTTCGTGGTCGGAGGGCTGCGGGAGATCGGCGAGCCGGCCCGCAAGGCGCTGATCGTGGACCTTTCGGACCCGAACGCCCGGGGCCGCGCGGTCGGGCTCTACTACGCGATCCGGGGATTTTCCGTGGCGGGCGCGGCGATCGTCGGGGGAGCGCTGTGGACCGTGCGGCCTTCTCTGACTTTCTTCGCGGCCACGGCCCTCGGGCTCGCCGGAACGGTCTGGACCGCGCTCTTTCTTCACCCGCCACGGGCTCGCTGAACCGGCGCTGGTCTATGCTTGACGCCGCGTGCCGAAAGCGCTGGCGGTCCTGTCGCTCCTCTCCCTGCTCGTGGCGTTCCACGCGCCGGTTGTGATGGCGGGCTCGGGAACGGGCATGGAGTGCTGTCCCGGCGGAATGTCGGGAATGTGCTGCCCCCCTTCGGGCTCCTGTTCCCTGCGCAATTGCGGAACTTCCGAGCGGGAAGCGCAGCCTTCGGCGGCGGGCGCCTTTCTCGTTCCGGTCTCGTTTGCGGTGATGATGCCGGCCATCGCCTCGCTCGCTCCGGCGTGCGAGGCTTCTCTTCCTTTTCCCGGGGCCTCCCGGGTTTCCGATCCTCCTCCGCGCGGCTGACGCGACTCGCGCTTTCAACCGGCGTCCCGGAGAATTGAGAGGAGGAGGGCATGAGCCCTGTCTTGCGGATCGCGCGCCATCTGCCGGCAGTTCTGTTGGTCTGGAGCTTCGCTCGCACGGCGGCAGGCCAGCAGGAGAAACCCGTGGACCCCGATTCTCTGGGAAGCTCCGGCGGAAAGTTCGGCCTGGTGATCAGCGGCTTCGCGGCCGGCAACTTCAACTACAACTTCAACACCAACGAGAACAGTTTCGACTCCTCGGTTCTCGCCGTTTCTCTCTACCGCGCCTTGTCGGATCGGGTCTCGTTCTTCGGGCAGGTCACCGTGAGCCGGGAAGAGTCGGGTCCCTTCGTGGCCGACGCCCAACCCGCCCGCATCCGCTCGCTCGCCTCCCGGCGCGTGGCGCAAGCGGACACGAACTCTTTCCAGGCCTCGATCGACAACCTCCAGGTGTCCTGGGCGGCCGACCCCGCGAGCGGCCTCTCGATGGTCTTCGGAAAGTTCGACTCGCCGCTCGCGATCGAGAGAGACGACGCGCCCCTGAACTTCCAGGCGACGCCGTCTTTCGTCTTCGACTTCGGGCGTCCCGTCAAGTTCACGGGCGTGATGGCCCGGGACACCTTCTCCCCCCAATTCGAGGGCTACGCGATCCTCGCGAACGGCTGGGACGTGTCCTCCGACAACAACCGCGCGAAGACGGGCGCGCTCTACGGGATCTGGAGCCCGTGGCCGATCGCGCACTTCGGCCTGGGCGTCATCCACGGCGCCGAGAAAGACGACTCGACGGGCGACCCGCGCACGACTGGCATCGCCACGATCCTCGTCCAGCAGACGGACTCGTGGGTGTATGGCGAAGAATTCGTGTACGGACGCGAGGCGCATTCCGCCGGGGACGGCGGCGAGGCGAAGTGGTTCGGCGACATGTTCTTCACCCACCACCGGCTGGCGAAGCACTGGGCGGTCACCCTGCGCACGGATTACTTCGACGACATCGGAGGATCCCGAACCGGGCGCCGGCAGATCCTGCGTTCTTTCACTCTGTCGCCCCAGTACCTGATCGGGGGCGGATTCTTCGGCCTGTACCGCACGCTCGACCGGACGTCGCTGCGCATTCCGGAGGTCGCGGTGCGCCTCGATCTGCGGTTCGACCGCTCGACGGAGCCTGTGTTCGGCTCGAAGACCGGGCGGGCGCGGCGGGACAATCGGTCGACCACCCTGCAGGTCGTCTATGTCTTCTGAACGACGAGCCCCACTCATCCATGAGCGACTCCAGCCATGAATGACCCGGGCTAAGGAGGAGGCCATAATGGGCAGACTTCCAGAGAGTCCCCTCGAGGTCCGGTTGGCCGTGACGTTGTTTCTGGCGCTCCTGGGCATTGCCGATTTCTTCAGAGCCTGGCAGGTCAGGAACTTTGCCGCGTTCACGCCGCGGGGGGTGGCGGCCACCGTGGCGCCTCAGACGCAACATTCGATGGCGATGGAGTGTTGCAGCGTCACCGCGACGGAGGAAATGTTCGTCGAACCGGCGAGCCTGGATCGGCCCTCCCATCGGATCGCGCGGGAGCTTCTCGTCCAGGACACCCACGTTCACGTGCCCGTCTACGCGCTGGCCGCCGGTTCGCTCGCGCTCGTCCTTTTTGGACTGCGTCTCCCCTCGCGCGCGAGGGTCGGCCTGGTGGTTTGCGCTTTCGCCGCGCCCTTTCTGGATTTTGCGGGTCTCTGGGGCGCCCACCTCGATCCGGGCCACGGAGCGCTGTTCGGCGCGCTCGCGGTCGGTGGAGGGTTCGCCATGGGGATTTGCTTCGTCATCGTGTTCGTCGTGGCGATGGCCCAGCTGTGGTTACTCCGGAAGGACAACAACAATGCGTAAGACACTTCTCACGCTTGCAGCTTTCCTCTGCCCGCTCGCGCTCCCGGCGCACATCACGCCCAACGTCGAGCTCGTTCGCCGGGGAGAGTTCCTAAGACAGGGTCTTCCCGAGGCGACCCGCTTCTTCGAGAAGCAGATGATGATCTCCCGCGGCGACGGCGCCGCAATCCGAAAGGCGACCGGCTGGGTTCCCTCGGAAGAGGACACGAAGATCTACGTGGGGCGCGACGCGCGGAGTCAGCTCGTCGGCACCGTCGTGTTCCTCTGGATGCCGTCGCAGCACGGTCCCCTCGGCATCGGCGTCGTTTTTCGCGCGGACGGCGCCGTTCGCCGCGTCGCGGTCACCGACGTGGGGAGCGAGCCGCTCGCCTGGGTGCGGCCGCTGATCGACGGGGGGGGCATGGCCGCCTTCGAGGGACTCTCGGCCGACGCGGCCCCCGACCCTTCGCGCGTCGCTCCTCTTACCCGTGGCTCCATGAGCCGTTATTACGCCAGAGTGATCGCCGACGGCGTGACCCGCGCCCAGGCCATCCAGAGAGTCGTGGCTCAGGCGGCGAAGTCGTGAGGAGCGAGTGGAGCGCCGAAGAATATATCGTCGCGGCGGGGAGTTGAGAAGCTGACAGAATGAGCCGGCGCTTCAATTGGACGAGAATCGCGATCCTGATCCTGGCGGCGGTCGTCTGCGCCGCCGTCTCGAACCTCGCCGCTCCCCGGGAAAGAAGGATGGCGTGGGTGGGAGATTACTCTCGGGCGCTTGAGATCGTTTCCGCTTCGAGCGCTGCCGCTTCCATCCCCGCCGCGGTCCCGACCGCCGCGACGGGAGCGCCTGCCGCTCCCGAGAATGCTTCCGCGACCCGGCCTGCCGCCGCCGTTACGGAACCGCCCCGCGCGGCGCCCGCTGCCGTTGCCGCGCCAGCCGGCGTTCCGGCGCGCGTTCCCGCGGAAGCGGCGAAAGTCGCGCCGGCTCCGGCCGCGGCGGCAAAGACATTCGCTCCGCATCCCGACCGGGCTTCCGTCGAGATCACCACGGAGGACGCCGAGGCCCTGTTCCGCCAGGGAAGGCTCTTCCTCGACGCGCGCCGGACGTCCGTGTACACCGATGGGCACATCCCGGGCGCGCGGAGCTTCCCCGTGTGGGAGTCGGACATCGCCGATCGCGTCAAGGCGTTCTTTGAAGAGGGGCTCGAACAGAACGCGCCGATCGTCATCTACTGCAGCGGCGGAGACTGCGAAGACTCCCACATGCTCGCCGAGAAACTCTACATGGTGGGGTTCAACAATCTCCTCGTCTACAAGGACGGGTTTCCCGGCTGGCAGAAGCGTGGACTCTCCTCGGTCAAGGGAGGCAAGCCGTGACGAGTTCTCTCCCGGCGTGGCTGACGCAGCCGTGGCTGACCGTGCGGGTCCAGATCGGGCTCGGCGCGATCTTCGTCGTGGCCGCGATACCCAAGATCGCCGACCCTCCCTCCTTCGCCCACATGATCTACAACTACCGGCTCGTGCCGGGCTTCGCGGTCAATGCGCTCGGCCTTGTCATGCCCTGGGTCGAGCTCCTGACCGGTCTCGCGTTGATTCTGGGGGCGTGGCCGCGGGAATCCGCGGCGCTCGCCGGGCTCCTGCTGCTGGTGTTCATCGGGGCGATCGGCTTCAACCTCGTCAGAGGCCATGCGGTGGACTGCGGATGCTTCGACCTCCATTCCGCGGGAAAGAGCAGCCTGGAGCTTCTGAGCGACATGCGCTGGGTCCTCATCCGGGACACGGCGATGCTGCTGATGGTGGCGCAGGTCCTGGTGGCGTCGAGAAAGACGGCCGAGGCGACGCGCTGAATAGAAAAGCAATGATCCGGAGCAGGCGCATCGCCGCGCTCGCGAGGAGCATTTCCCTTGCAATATTTTTCGGATTCCACGTTCTAGGCGCGGCGGCGGCCGCCGCGCCTGCGCTGAGGTTCGAGCTTTCTTTTCCGGCGAGCGTGCGCGGAGAAGCGGCGGACGGCCGCGTCTTCGTGGTGATTGCCCGGGAGGGGGAGCCCGAGCCGCGCCTCCAGTTTGGCAAGGAAGGGGAGCAGTATCGTTCGACACCGTTTTTCGGCGAAGACGTCGAGGGGCTGAAGCCGGGAGAGCGGGCCGTCGTCGGAGGCGCCGCGCTCGGGTACCCGATCGCGCGCCTGGCGGACCTGCCGCCCGGCGACTATTACGTCCAGGCGATGTTGAACGTCTACACGACGTTTCACCGGGCGGACGGGCACACGGTCAAGCTGCATGCGGACCAGTGGGAAGGACAGGTCTTCCAGGTCTCTCCCGGCAATCTCTACAGCGACGTCAGGAAGATGCGCCTCGACCCGCGCCGCGGAGGGGCCGTGCGCCTGACGCTCGAAAAGAAGATCCCGCCGGTCGAAATCCCGCCCGACACGGCCTACGTCAAGCGCGTTCGCTTCCAGAGCCCGCTCCTGACGAAGTTCTGGGGGCAGCCGATTTTTCTCGGGGCGACGGTCCTCCTTCCGCGAGACTACGAGAAGGAGAGGAGCGTTCTCTATCCGGTCAACTACGAGCAGGGACATTTCTCGACCGGCGCTCCCGGGGGCTTTACCGAGCGATTCGAGTCGCCGGCCGGAGCGACGGAGCAGCAGAAGAAGAGAACGCGTGCGAGAGAAGAGTTCTCCCGGGCGTGGCTGTCCGATCATTTCCCGCGGATGCTCTACATCACGTTCCAGCATCCGACGCCTTACTACGATGATTCCTACGCGGTCGATTCCCCCAACAACGGCCCGTACGGCCAGGCGATCCTGACGGAGCTGATCCCGTATATCGAGACGCACTTCCGCGCGATCCGCCGGCCCTGGGCGCGGATTCTTTCGGGCGGATCCACGGGAGGGTGGGAGGCGCTCGCGCTCCAGATCTTCCACCCCGACGACTTCGGCGCGACCTTCTCCGCGTGTCCCGATCCCGTGGACTTCCATAGTTTTCAGATCGTGAACATCTACGACTGGGACAACGCCTGGCATCGGGACACCGGCTTCCTTCGCGTGCCCCTTCCCGGCGAGCGCGACACGGAGGGCGTCGTGCGCTCGACGATGGAGCAGCAACTGCGATACGAGCGGGCCCTCGGACCGGGCGGGCGCTCCGGCGAAGACTGGGACTGCTGGCAGGCCGTGTACGGGCCGGTCGGAAAGGACGGCTACTTCCAGCCGCTCTTCGACCCCGAGACGGGAGCGATCGACAAGAGCGTGGCGGCATACTGGCGCGAGCACTCGGACCTGACTGCCTACCTTCAGGAGCGCTGGAGCGAAATCGGCGGCAAGCTCGCCGGAAAGTTCCACATCACCGCCGGTGAGATGGACACCTACTACCTGAACAACGCCGTGCACCGCCTGGACGACTTTCTCTCGACGACGACGAACCCGCCCTGGGGCGGCACGATCCTCTACGGCCCGCGAAAGCCCCACTGCTGGGCCGGACCCCTCTCGCCCGCCGAACGCATCAAGCAGATGGCACAGCACGCCGCCGCGCACGCACCGAAAGACGCCGACCGCTCGTGGTGGCGGGACTGATCAATCCAATCAGTCCAAGGTCCAAAGTCCAAAGTCCAAGGTAGTCAGGAGACCGGAGCCGTTCCTCGGGCTACGTTGGACCTTGGACTTTGGACCTTGGACATTGGACCGCGCCCGGAACGAGCGTCAATGCGTTTCGCGAATGTTTCCAATGAAGCACTGGTGGACGAACTCGGTGGTGTAGCGCGTCACTGTGGGCCCCGGGATGTCTTGCTCTTTGATCTCCTTGAACTCGAAGCGGACCGACCCGTCCGCGCCGGCGTTGCCCACAAGGTACCCGTAGACGTTCGTCCTGGCTTCGGCGGCTTTGCCGGCATCCGGCGGCAAGGCGTACCGGATCGCGCCGGCCGTTCCGATGATCCAGCCCGGAAGGACGCCGCCGTGGGCGCGCCAGTAGGGCGAATCGAAGATACCGCTCATGTAGAAGTGGGAATGGCTCGCGAGGACGTACACCTTCTTGCCCGCGTTCTGCGCCTTGAGCAAGGCCGCATAGACTCTGCGCCCGCTCTGCTCTCCCTGCGCCCAGTTGCTCATGCTGTGGTCGGAGGCGAGGCTGTCCGGCAGGGCGGCGTGCATCCCGGCGGCGACCGCCGTGACGGAGGGGTCGGATGCGTCTCGGGCCAGGACCCGTTCGAGCCAGGCCACCTGCTCCGCGTCGAACTGGTCGTTGGTGGCGTTGTCGAGCGTGATGAAGTCCACGCCGTTCTGGATCCAGTGGTAGTACGTCTTGAGTCTGCGGTCCTTCGAATTGTCGCGCAGCCGCTGGCTCTGGATCGGCGGGGCGTTCAACCAGTCGACGAATTGCGCGAGGAACTCCCCGCGTGACTTCGGCAGGACAAGCTCATGGTTGCCGATCGCGAGATATACGGGCGTGGCTCCGAACGGCGCGATCTGGCTCTGGATGAAATCGTCCCACGCCGCTCTCTGGTAGTCGGCGATCGCCAGGGGCTGCGTCTCGCCGGCGGCCCGGCGCGCCGCGAGCATGTCCTGGTCGAAGTCGTAGAGCGCGCGAAAGTCGCCGAGGTGCCAGTAGAACGACGCGGCCTCCGACGCGGCGCCGGCGGCGACCGCCGGCATCACGACGTCCCCGCAATTGCGCGAGTCCCCTCCCACCACGAACTTCCAGGTGCCGGCCGCCGCGGTAACGGAGGGCGTCGGGGTCTGCGCCGCCGCCGCGTACCCGATCCCGGCGAGAAAGAGCGCGCAGGCGACGAGGGCGGCGGAAAGCCTCGGCCGGATCTCCATGAGGCTGAAACGATACCAGAGCCGCAGGACGGCCGGTCGTCGGCCGCGCGCGGGTTTAATTATGTCAGATCTGATATAGTCGATCCGGACTTCCGGCCGCTCGTCTGCCGGGTCCGGACCGAAGCGGCGCTGGCGCGCGTCCTCGCGGATGCGTCGGCAAGCCAGACGCCGCCAGCCCTGCTCGGGATGGGCTCAACGCCGAGACAAATGCTTGGCGACGCACAATGGCGCAAATCGATGGACGAGTGTTCCTTCCACGTCGTGCGCGGAGCGAGCGGCTCGTCCTCCTCGACGCTCCCCTCGTCCGCCGCGAGCGAGATCTTCACGGCCACACGCCGAGAAGAGACGCTCCCGACGATCCCCCACCCCTCGGGCAGGTCCTGGAGCCGCCAGATCACCCCCGGCTTCCACACATCGAACAGACGAAAGAGAAAGAAAGACGCCGCCCAGGCGAGCGCCTCGGCCCGGAGACTGGGGTACCGGAAGAGCGGCACGGCCGCCGACGCCAGGAACTGTCCGGCGATCTCGTCGATGACGATGCACCCCGGGTCCTTCAAAGAGAGAGAGCGCGCGGTCCTCGTCGAGAGGGGAACGCCCGCGAGCCCGACGAGAAGCCCGGACATCAGTAGTCCGACCGCCGCCGTCATGCTGGGAGCGGTAGTCGAGAGCGAGCGGGCCAGAAGCCAGGCTAGGACGAGCGCCAGCGCGGAGCCGGCGGTGCCGGGAGCGAAGGGCGAAAGTCCCGTGCCGAGACCCGTCGAAAGGAGAGTCGTCACGGGAGAATTTTCGAAGGCGCGACGGAGGTCCGCCGTTGACACCCTGTTGCGCCCGGGAGATGATGACTCCGTCCTCATCGTTTCGAAAGCCCGCCCGGAGTCTGTAGTCGCGCTCTCCCGGGAAGCCGGGAAGCGTCTACGCGCTCGATCGTCCCGCTCTCCAGGCAATCAGGGTCGGTGTCGAGCAGGTGCTCGTCGGGCATGGGAGACGCTGCCACGCTAGTCGATTCTGGGGATGAAAGCGCTCGTACCGCGCACCGACGCATAGAGCACCAGGGCCGTCCGTAGGATCCGGCGCTCCTCGTCCATCTCCAGCCGCGCTCCATCCGCGATGCGGCTCAGTGGTTTCCGAAGACTGTCCGGAAACGCGCTCTCTTCCCCGCCGTGCTCGTCGCAGGTGGTCGGAGTCACGGGCAGTCTTCGAGCCTCTTCTCGTGCTGCCCCCTGCGAATCGCACAGGGGACAGGAGGCGTTGTGGAAAGCGGAAGGGTCCTCGTGCCTCACCGCGAGCGCCCGGAGAAGCCATCTCGCCAGCTCCCGCGGAGCCGTGAATCCGACCACGAGCGGAAGGTGTTCCCGGCAGACCCGTTGCGAGAATGTCTCCTTGCGTGCGATGGTTTCGCCGAAGATCTGCGCGGCCTGGATCGCGGACCGAGCAAGCCGGTTACAGGCTGGACAGGGGTCCACGACGTCAAACGCTTCGGAAGCCGGAAAAGAAAGCCCGGTCGGCGAAGCGGGCGTGGGCTCCCAACTCCTGCTCGATTTCGAGAAGACGGTTGTACTTGGCGACGCGCTCGCCGCGGCAGGGCGCTCCCGACTTGATTTGACCGGCACTGGTCGCGACCGCCAGGTCCGCGATGAAGTCGTCGCATGTTTCCCCCGAGCGGTGAGAGACCTGCGTCCGGTAGCCATTGGCGACGCAGACACCGATAGTCTGGATGGTTTCGGACAGCGTGCCGATCTGGTTCGGCTT
>JGI12682J13319_1000021_pt1 | contig 14336 bp, 11 predicted proteins | sample BlaSpr_A8_OM3_M2_FD_13319 | JGI IMG/M metagenome (IMG submission 13319)
CGCGGATCTCCGCCTCCCGGCCCGCGTGGCGCCGCTCTCCTTCCTCGAGCGCCTCGCGGCGCGCTGCGAGAGTCGACGCCTCGGATCCGAGAGCGGAGGCTTCCGCCCGGAGCGTCTCGAGCTCCCGCGCAAGCCGGTCCCGCTCGGCGCGGCGCTCCTCGAATCGCGCGAAGAAGCCGGAGACCCGCCCGCCGGCCTGGCGCTGCCTCTCGCGCAGCGCCGGCATCTCCGATTCGCGGTCCTGCCGCGCGCGTCGCAGGTCGGCGAGCGCCCTGTCGAACGCCTCGAGGATGTCGCGCGCGCGGGCGTCTCCCTTCTCCAGGTCCTGGATCTCCTTTTCGAGCGTAAAGGGGCCGGACGCTTCGGCCGGCGTCTGAACGGCCCGCACGAGCGAGCCCCGGACGAGCTCACGCCGGCGGGTCACGAAGGCGGTCGAGGGAAACCGCTCCGAGAGAAGAAGGGCCTGCTCCAGGTAATCCACGAAGGCGGCCGGGGGAAGCGCGGCGCGCTCCGCGGCGGAGAGATCGCCGAAGTTGCGCAGGGCGAGCTCCCATCCCCCGAGCGATCCCGGCGGGACGGGCGGGGAGGTGTCCGCCGTCCACTCGGTGCGGATGATGCGCGCGGCGGGGAGGTGCCGCGAAGCCTCGACTCCTTTCGATGCGTCGCCGGAGACGAGCAGCGCGTCCAGGTCCTCGCCAAGCAGCAGATCGACCGCTCCCTCCCAGCCTTCCGCCGGGCGAAGCCGGCGCGACAGCGTTCCTCGCTCCGTCAGTCCCGCCATCGAGAGCGCGGCGCCGACCGCGGCGACGTTTCCCTCCCGGCTGCGAGCGATCTCCTGCAGGGCGCCAAGACGGTGCTCGACGGATCCCAGGGCCTCGCGAGCCGCGTCGCGCAACTGCTCCGCCTCGAGCAGGGCGGCGGCCAGGCGGGAAAGCTCCGCTTCCCACGCCTCGATCTCGAGCTCGGCCGCGCGGGACTCCAGAGCGAGTCTTCCTTCCTCTTCGCCCGCTCGGGCGACTTCCTGGTCGCGTTCGGCGAGCTCGCGCGCGATCCTGGCGCCCGATTCTTCCAGGCGCGCGAGCGATGCCGCGGCCCGCGACGCCTCGACGTCCACCTCGTGCCGGGAGTTGCGCGCCGCCACGCGATCCCCGGCGGCGGTCAGGGCCTCTGCACGCGCGGCTTCCAGGTCCTTTTCAAGGAGGGCGAGCGACGCGGCGGCGCCGGTGGCCCTCTGGTCGCTCTCTTCCCGGGCGAGCGAGCGGCTCCGCGCTTCGGCGACCGCCCTCTGGAGGCGTTCTTCGAACTCGGCGAGCTCGCGCGCCGCGTTCGCCTTCTCAACGGAGAACTCGCGGCCTTCGCGCTCGAGAGATTCCAGACGCGCGAGAAGTTCCGCCAGCGAGCGGCGGTTGGCCTCGAGCACCGCGTCGTCTCTCTGGATCGCGGACTCGAGCGCGGCCACGGTCTCGCGGAGCCGGTCGCGCGCGGCGGCGGCCTCGGCCTCCGTGAGTCGCGACGCGGTCAGGTCCGCTTCCGCCCGCGCGAGGGCCGCCGCGGCCTGCGCCTCGACGTCGCGCTTCTGATCGCGGAGTTTTTCGGCCCGGGCGACGGAGGCGAGCAACCGGTCGTGGCGCGCCCGCGCGAGCGCTGCCTTCTTCTGCCGGAGTGACTCGGACTTCTCCTTGTAGCGCGCCGCCCGGGAAGCCTGCCGCTTGAGCGAGGCGCAGTTGCGCTCGATCTCCGTGATGATGTCGGAGATGCGGAGGAGGTTACCCCGGGTCTCTTCGAGCTTCGTCTCGGCCAGCCGCTTCTTCAGCTTGTACCGCGTGATGCCGGCGGCCTCTTCGATGAGCCGGCGCCGGTCCTGCGGCTTCGTCGACAGGACCTGATCGATGCGCCCCTGCTCGATGACCGAATAGGCGCGCACGCCGAGGCCGGTTCCGAGAAGCTGGTCCTGGATGTCTTTCAGACGGACCTGCTTGTCGTTCAAGAAATACTCGCCGTGTCCCTCGCGGTACACACGCCGGCCGATGCGGAGATCCTGCGATTCCGCGGCGCCGTGGCCGTTTCCGCCGCCGTTGCCGTTGCCGCTGCCGTTGCCAGTCGAGGTCAGCGTCAGGGTCACCTCGGCCATGCCGAGCGGGCGCCGCCGGGCCGATCCATTGAAGATCACATCGTCCATGCGCTCGCCGCGCAGGATCCTGGCGCTCTGCTCTCCCAACGCCCAGGCGACGGCGTCGCAGATATTGGACTTGCCGCAGCCGTTGGGCCCGACGACCGCCGTCACCGAGCCGGGAAAGGCCAGATCCACCTTCTCGTAGAAGGACTTGAAGCCAAGTATCTCGACCCGCTTGAGTTTGAGCATCCGTGTTCGTCAATTTAACAAAACACGGGCCGCTCTTCCACAAAATCTTGTGGGTCCGGCGCCCGATGGCCCTAGATCTGGCCTCCGAGGGTTGCGCGCACCCCGGCCGGTCGCGGTTTTGGGACTTTCCGCCCCTCGTGGCCGAATACGGGTTGTGCCTCACCTTTCTGTTTCGATAGGAGCGTGAGACACAATCCAGCTTGCTCTTGACAGGATCCGGGTATAGATTGCTTGTCGCAGCTACAAAATCGAGACAAATAGACTGATTCTGGAAGTCCGTAAAGAAGCGGGTGGGGCCGAACTTTATGTTAAGTCTGGAAGTCCGAAAGAAATCGGGTGGAGCCGAGGTGCATCGCGTCAACGGAGACGCTTTGACCTTGGGCGCGTCTTCGGGGAACGAGGTCGTGGTGAGAGCTCGCGGCGTCGCGGGCAGGCACGTGCGCATCTTCGAGAAGGACGGCGCGTATCACCTCGATCTCTTCAAGGGCGTTGACGCTATCGCCGTCAACGGGCAGGCGTTCGTCGGAGGACCGATCTCTCCTGGCGACCGCATCACGATCGGCGAGGCGACGATCACCATCAACGCCGCGCGTCCTCCGACGCGGCAGACTCCGATCTCGGAGCTGCGGGTCAGCGACACCGCCACGCCTCCGGCGACCCCGGCCGCTCCCACGACCGAAGTGGAATATCGCGGACTGCGTCTGAATCTCTACCGGATCTGCCGGGAGGCTCGTTCCGCCGAGCATCTCGCGACCGAGCTCGTGGATTTTCTCGACCGCGAGTTTGCTCCGTCCGAATGGGCCGTGGGAGAGTTCACTCCCGCTACGGGCTTCCGGCCTCTCGCGTCAACGTTCCTGGAGAGTCCGGCGCTGCCTCCGAGGGTCATCGAAGACGTGGAGGCGGGCGAAAGGGTCGCGCGGTCCGAGACCGTGGCCGGTGTTCTGACGGTCATCGTCGAGCCGCCGCGCGGGAGCCGGCCCTCTCTGGGAATTCTCGTGCGGGAGTCTCCGAGGCTCGCGGCGCGGGCGATCCTGCTCCTGGAAGAGCTCGTGCAGACCGCCGGCATCGCGGTCGCGACGGGAGCCTGGAACGAGCCTCCGCGCGAACGCGAAGGAGTCCCGGTGCCCGTCGAGGTGCAGGCGCGGCCGTCGGATTCCATGAGCGCCGCCGCGCTCGTCCTGCAGGAGACGGACGACCTGAAGAAGATCATGGACACGGTCACACGGGAAGTCATCGACCGCGCCATGCGCCGCGCCGAGGGGAATCAGAGCCGCGGGGCCGCCGTCCTGAACATCTCGCGCGGATCTCTCATCGCGAAATTGAAGGAATACCAGATCCCGGACTACCGGTATCTGCGCCGCGAGCGCTCTCGCCGGGTGTAAACGCGGGGCTTTTGACCGCGGCGTTCGCTTCGCGAACAGGCGGTCGAGAGAGTCTAGCTGTCAGGGCACTTCGTCAGGAGCCCGTCGATCAATCTTGGCGTCCCCCGTCCCTCGCCCTCGTTTGTCATCCTGAGCCCTTCGCCCTCCCTTGTCATCCTGAGCCCTCTCCCTCCCTTGTCATCCTGAGCGCAGCGAAGGATCTGCTCTCATCTGTGTATTCCCCGGGGCAGATTCTTCGTCGCTCCGCTCGCGCCGTCGCCCGAGCGGCTCCGGCGCGTCGGCGACCTCAGAATGACAGGGGAATCGACAGCTCCCGGCTCACTAAGTTCTTCTCTTCTTCTTGCGAGAGGGACCGCGCCGGGCTTCCGCCGGGGCGGCGGGATCGGGGCGGCCGAAGAGCCACCAGATGGCGAAGGGCGCGGCGAAGCGGCCGACTATCTGGTAGAAGTGGAAGCCCGCCGCCCAGAAGTTTCGCGCTAAGGCGCCGTAGTGCGCGGCGCTCCATTCCCCAAAGCGCGTCGCATAAAGGGACTCGATTCCAAAGATAAGGAAGACGACGTGCACGAGGTACAAACAGAGCGAGGCAGCCAGGAGTCTGAGGACGCGGTCGCCCTGCCACGGGCGCGGGTGAAGGGCGAAGAGAGCTCCGAGCAGCACGAAGTTGAAGTGGATATCGGCGGCCGGGACGCCGGGATGCTTCGCCCCTGGAGGAATATCGGCACGCTTGATCTCGAAGTCTCCGCCGGGCGCGTCGATGCGGGTGACTGCGGGGCTCTCGCCCAGCCGCAGGAAGAACTCTGCTGTAGGGGCCACAGCGCGCTCGTAGGTCGTCGCAAAGAGAAGAAAGACAGCCAGGGAGACTAGGAACCCGACGAGGAGCCGGAAAGCCGCCCGGCGGTCGAGCATCAGCGCCCGGCCTTCTCCTGCGGGCTCGCGGCCGGGCGCGGTCTCTGGCGCGAAGCCCAGAGCAGGAAGAGCAGGACGCCAAACAGGACGACCGCCGACTGCCAGATCACCGTGTGAGAAGAGTCGAAAAGCGCGGGGCGGTGGCGGCCGATCCAGACCAGGGAGACGACGCGGATGATGTTCAGAACCTGAATCGCGAGGAATCCGAGGAAGAAGCCGGTCAGCCGCTGGCGCCATCCGGCGGGGAAGGCGAGGACGGCCGCGGCCAGCAGCAGCGCGGTTTCTACGCCGTTGCATCCGTTCTCGATGTTCACGCCGAACGAGCCCGAGCGGATCGCCGTGCCCGACACCGTGACGCGCTCGCCGAGCACGTTCAGGACCTTCCCCGAAGCCGACGCGATCCAGCCGGTGAAGGGGACGATCACCTTGTCGTTGACAGGCTTCGACGCGACGACGAAGTAGAAGACGACCAGGAACAGCACGAACCGCACGAGGAATCCGAGCGACCGCTCCCGCGCCCCGGGGGCGCTCTTCGAGGCAAAAAGCTTGAACTTCACGGCGTCCGCTCCATTCCGTTTTGAAATTCCAGGATCGCCTCCGCCATCTTTCGGAGGCCGGCGGGGAGCGTCACGAGGAGCTCGCCGGAAGACCTGACGACGACCTGCTCGGTCGAGGCGTCCGCGAGCAGGCCGCCCGACTCGCCTCGAACCTCGTAATCGAGAAGGAACCGGGCCACCTCGGGCGGGCGAAGGCGCGCCGTCACGAGAACGAACGAGTCGGCGAATACCGGCGCCCGGTAGCGGATCTCCATCCGCGTGATCGGGACGCGGTAACCCATCGCGAGGGCTTTCGCGGCCGTGAAGCCGAACCGCGCGGTCAGCGCTTCCCGGGCCTGCTCGAGATAGAGGGCGTAGTGCCCGTGCCAGACGACCCCGTAGGCGTCGCATTCCGCGAAACGGACGGGGATCTGCACGGAGAACCCGCGCAGCGGCTCGGGACGCGGGCGGGCGCTCACGCCGCCTCCATGACCGCCGCGAGGAAGTTCCCGCCGGCGCCGAAGGAGTCGATCAGGACCCGGCGCGGCCGCGGCCCGCGGGAAAGAGGCCCCTCCGCATCGGCCACGGCGCGGCAGGCGGCCACGATCTGGCCGCCGCCGGCGGCTGCCATCTCGCCGATCGCGTCCTTGACGGAGACGGCCGGGGGCGCCGCCGCAAAGACGCGGTGAAGGACCTCCTCCTCGGCGCGGTCCATCTCGGTCACCCCGTTGCGGGAAGGCAAGAGCAGATCGATCTGGCCGGGGGAGACGCCGGCGTCGTCCAGAGCGCCCCGCACGGCGCGCTCGATCGCCGGCAGGTCCGGCGTGAAGCGGTAGGGTTCGCACGGCGCGCCCGCCATCGCGAGGCCGGACAGACGCGCGAGCGGACGTGCGCCCCGGCTCCGGACGCTCTCTTGCGTTTCGAGGAGGACAGCGAATCCGCCCTCTCCCTGCACGATGCCCGACGTTCTCTTCTCTCCCCTGAGCGCCCCAACGCGGTCGAAGCCCATCGCATAGACGGGGTTCCATTCGTCCACCCCGCCGGCGAGCATCGCGCGGGCGCGGCCCGAGCCGAGCGCGATCGAGGAGAAGATCAGCGCGTTCAATGCCGATGGATCCTTCTGGGTGATCGTGACATTGGGGCCGAGGAGTTTCAACTCGATCGAGACCTGCGAGGCGGGGGCGTTGGCGACGGTGTTGGGAAAGTGGAAGGGGGGCGCGGCCTCGGGAGACTCGGTCAGGAGCACGCGAAGGAACTCCGTCAAGGCACCGGCTCCGGCGGAGCCGGTGCCTAGCGCGATGCCGATCTCCTCCGGAGCCTCTGAGATGGGATAGCCGGCTTCGGCGATCGCCTGCGCGGAGGCGATGATCGCGAACTGGCTGCCCCGGTCGAAGCGGCGCGCCTTCATTGCCGGGATCTCCGGCTGGGGCGTGAAGCCGTCGCAGCGGGCCACGTGAGTGGCCTGCAGGGAGCCGCGCTCCTCCGGCGTCATAAGCCGGATGGCGGTCTCGCCCGCGAAGAGCCGCCTCGCGAACTCCGGCGCCGTGCGCCCGAGAGGACACACCGCCCCTGTTCCTGTTATGTAGCCGTGGTTGGCCATGGAGGAAGGTTCAGAGTCGGGAGTCGGGAGTCGAGAGTCGAGGCCCCGTCTTCGACTCACAACTCATAACTCACAACTCACAACGTTCCCCCTACGCGTCGCGGCCGAATACGACGACCGAGCTGTTACCGCCAAACGCGAAGGAGTTGGAGATCGCCACCCGGACGTCCGCGTCGCGCGTTGCGTTGGGGACGTAGTCGAGATCGCAGGCCGGGTCGGCGTTCTCGTAATGGATCGTCGGCGGGACGAGTTGGTCCCGCAGCGTCAGCACCGTCGCGACGGCTTCGATCGCCCCCGACGCGCAGAGGCAATGGCCGATCATCGACTTGATCGAGGAGACCGGGATCTCCCGGGCGCGCGCCCCGAGGGCGTTCTTGATCGCCGCGGTCTCGGCCGAGTCGTTCTGCGGCGTGGCCGTGCCGTGCGCGTTGACATAGTCCACGTCGGAGGCGTTGACACCAGCGCTCGCGAGGGCGGCGCGGATGGTCCGCCCGCCCGCGGACCCGGACGGGTCGGGAGCGGTCATATGAAAGGCGTCGGACGTCACGCCGTAGCCGAGGAACTCCGCGAGGATCGGCGCCCCGCGGCGCCGCGCCCGGCCGCGCTCCTCGAAGACGAGGATGCCGGCGGCCTCTCCGATGGAGAGGCCCTTGCGTTCGCGGTCGAAGGGGCGGCACGGCCCGGGATCGACCGAGCGCAGCGAGTTGAAGCCCCCGTACGTCAGCCGCGCCAGCACGTCGGAGCCGCCCGTCAGGACGACGTCCGCCCAGCCGGCCATGATCGCGTCGTGGGCGTACCCCATGGCGTTGGCCGAGGAGGAACAGGCCGTGGTGACGGTGGACTTGATGCCCTCGAGCCGAAAATGTTGGGCCACGCGGTCGGTGATCGCGTCGGGCATGTGGTTCAGGACGCGCGAGGGCCGCGCCGGCCGGCCGTGGAGGTGCCGCGAGAAGAAGTCCTCCGAGTCCAGGAGCCCCGACGTACCGCCCCCGAGAATGACGCCGACGCGCGTCCGGTCCTCGCGCGACAGGTCGAGGCCCGACTGCAGGACGGCCTCGGTTGCCGCGGCGAGGCCCATGCGGTCGGCCCGGGACATCCGGCGCTTTTCTTTCGCGGTCAGGAACCCGTCGGGGATCTCCCGGACCTCCGCGGCCGTCTGTGTGCGATAGGTCGAAGCGTCGAACAGGGTGACGGCTCCGATCCCGCACCGTCCTTCGAGCAGGCTCTTCCAGAACTCCGGGACATTGCCGCCGATGGACGTGACCGCGCCGATTCCCGTGACGACGACGCGGCGGTCTTTGCTCATGGAGCGGACATTCTGACACGTAAAGCGGAAGCCGTAAAACGTGAAACGTGGCAGGGATATCGACTCAGAAGTGTCACGTTTTACGTTTTACGGTTAACGTTTGACGACCCTCGGGCATAATCGCCGCCATGCCCGACCGAGTGGACTGGCACACGTACTTCATGAACATCGCGCGGCAGGTCGCGACGCGCGCGACCTGCCCGAGGAAGCACGTGGGCGCCGTGATCGCGCGCGACCGGACGATCCTCTCGACCGGGTACAACGGATCGATTCGCGGTCTGCCGCACTGCGAAGATGTCGGGTGCGTGATCGAGGACGGGCATTGCGTCTCGGCCGTGCACGCCGAGGCGAACGCGATCATCCAGGCCTCCCGTAATGGCGTTTCGGTCGCGGGGGCGGAGCTCTACACAACGGCCAGCCCGTGCTGGCCCTGTTTCAAACTGATCGCGAACGCCGGGATCAGCCGCGTCTATTTCGGCGAGTTTTACCGCGACGAGAAGTCCCTCAAGGTTGCGAAATTGGCGGGGGTAGAACTCGTGGATCTGGGAAGAGAGTCGTGAGTTGACGGCCTCGTAGCAACTCCCGACTCGACCCTCTCCGCGTGCCCTTGATGGCGCCAGGTCCCCGGCGGCGGGGCAGGGGTCACTCCTGTACGCTCCCCTTGCTGTCCCGGCGCCCGGGCGCCGGCAGGGTGTCGTCGTCTTCCAGCGCCCGAAGGCACTCTTCCAGGCTTGCGCGGGACCCGACGGTAATGCGGAAGAAACGGCAGCCGAGGCCCTCGTCGGGTTCCTGGCCGATCCTCACGACGAGCGCCTCCGCGACGACCGTGCTCGGCTTGTCACCCGGCGCGTCGAAGGAGATCTCCAGCCGCGCTCCGACAGGCTGGCGCACGGGCGTGCGGATGAAGAAACCGCCGCGGGAAAGGTCGCGAAGCCTTCCGCGGTGCTGGACGCCGTCGCGCCAGAAAGTGACGGCCCACCCGGCCGCGGCGCGTTCGTCGTCGCGGGGAAAGAGATGCAGATGCCTGCGAATGCTGTCGAAGATGACGGCCTCGTTGAAGGGCTTGGGGAGGCACTCGTCCGCTCCGGCGCGGCGGGCGTCCTCGAGAGCGCCGGGCTTTTCCGACAGCACGACGATCGGCGTCCGGGAGAAATGCGAGTCCGCCTTGAGCACGCGGCAGACGTCGAACCCCGTCATCCCGGAGAGTTCCGCGTCGAGAAAGACCAGGTCGGGCCGGTCCCGCCGGACCGCGCCGAGAGCCTCGCCGCCGCTGCCGGCCGTCAAGACGCTGCAGCGCGTGCGGCGCTCGATCTTCTCGGCGATTCCCCGGAAAAGGCCGGAATCGTCGACCAGGAGAATGGAAGGCATAGTTTGCGCAGCGATTATACGACTCAGACCCTTGGCCGGATCACGATCTCGCCGTACAGGACGTTCGGTGGCGATGTCAGGACGTTCATCAGGGCCCGGACCGCGTCCTCGGAACGAAGCATGCGCGGCCGCTCTGTCGTCGGCCGGAACGTGTCGAAGAACGGTGTGTCTATCGAGCCGGCGCAGAGCGTCGTGACGCGGATGCCGGTGGGCTTCAACTCCAGGGCGAGAGCGCGGGAGAACGCGACGAGCCCGGCCTTCGCGGCGCAGTAGACGGTCCCTTCGGCGAAGCTTTCGAGTCCCGCGATCGAGGCGACGTTGACGATTTCGGACGGAGCGCTTCGGGAGAGGGCGGGCAGAGCCGCCTGGGTCAGGTAGATCGCCGCGTTCAGGTCCGTGTCAATCATCTCGGAGATCTCGGAGCGCTTCAATTCCGACAGCGGCGCGCGGTAGCCGAGCCCCGCGTTGTTGACCAGGATGTCGAGCTTCTTGAAACGCGAGAGGACGACGTCCACGAGATCGTAGAGCGCTGGCACGACGCGCACGTCGGCGACATGGTAGGCCGCATCTGCGCCCGTCCGCGTGATCGTCTCGACCGCCTCGTGGAGCTTTTCCTCCCGCCGCGCGACGAGCAGCACGCTCGCTCCCGCCTTTGCAAGCGCGACGGAGAGGGCGCGCCCGAGACCAGACGAAGCACCGGTGACGAGAGCCACCTTCCCCTTGAGCGCCGACATCGCTATAAGTTATCAGTTGTGAGTTGTGAGTTGTGAGTTGGAACTGAGAACTGAGAACTGAGAACTCTCCTCGATGGATACGATCACCCACGGCATCGCGAGTTCGGCCCTGACGCGTTCCCTGACCGGGCGAGCCGGCGCGCGGGCGGCTTTGCTCGTGGGCGCCGCCGCCGGGATATTTCCGGACTGCGATTTCCTCTTTACGCCCGACCGGCTGAGCTACCTGCGCAACCATCGGGGCTGGACGCATTCCTTTGTCGCGATGCCTGTCTTCGCGCTCGGCCTCGCCCTGATCGCCCAGCTGGTCTTCCGGCGCGCGCGGTTGCCGGCGCTCTGGCTCTTCTGCGCGGCGGCCATCGCGAGCCACATCCTGCTCGACTGGATCACCTCTTTCGGCACGATGTTCTTCGTGCCGCTGTCGCGGACCCGCTTCGCACTCGATTGGGTCTTCATTCTCGATCCCTTCCTGACCGGCCTCGGGATGCTGACGTTTCTCGCGGCGCTCCTCTGGCGCAAGAGCGGCCGGGCGGTTGCGGCGGCGGGTACACTGCTGCTGTGCGGCTATGTCGCCTTCTGCGCCGCACAGCACCGCAGGGCGCTCGCGGCCTGGGAACGGATCGATGCTCCAGCCGCCGGCGCGCGGCTCGCCGTCCTGCCCCAGTTTCTCTCGCCCTTCCGGTGGCTCGGTCTTTCCGACTACACGGGGGAAGTCCACGCGGCGTTCTTCGACATCGGCCCGTTCGCGCGCGGCGTCCCCAATCCTCGGACGCCCGAGCGCTTCTCGGAGCTCTTCTCGAGCCTTTCGGACTTTTATCCGCCACCCGAGCGCGCGGTCCTCCTGTGGTTCGTCAAGCCCCCGGAGACGGCGCCGCTCGCCGCCGCGCGCGCTCTTCCGGATGTGCAGACGTACCTCGCCTTTGCCCGCTTTCCGCTGGCAACCGTGGATAGGGTTCCCGGCGGAGGCACGGCCATTACCTGGGAGGACCTTCGGTTTCTCCCCTGGTTCTCCGGCCCCTGGCAGACCGACCGCAAGACGGGCGTGCGGCGCGAGCCCTTCCTCTACCGCGTGCGGCTAGATGCCGCCGGCCGGGTTATCGATCGGACCTTCGTCGCGAGCCCCCGCTTCGGGCGGGGCAGCTGACGGCGCGGGTGCCGGCGAAGCCGCGTAGGAGTATTCCGGCGAGGGCACGCGCGTCAACGCCTCGGAGATGCCGGCGTAGTAGCCGACCTTCACGAGCAGGCGGACGAAGACGAAGACCTGCTGCGTCAGGATCAAGGGCACGAGCGCGAAGCGCGCCTCTCCGCCGGCCGACGGATCGAGCCACAACCAGACCGTGTAGAGCGCCGCCGTGACGAGCGCATAGAAGAGGAGAACGCCCAGCAGACGCGCGGGATGCGAGAGGGCGGCTGCGATGCCGGCGAAGAAGCGCGAGATCGGAGGCAGGTCCGGGCGCGCCACCCAGATCGCGCGCACGGAGTCCGCGAGGAGCTTGATCGCGGCCAGCGCGAAGAGAAGGGCGAGGACGCGCAGGGCATTGATCGCCAGCGCCCTTCCCTCGCTGTCGAGCTCCATCATCCGGTTGCGCAACGCCTCGCCGCTCTCGAGGTAGATCCACCGGTAAGCGGCGCCCGCTGCCGCGAGCGCCGCTAGGGTAAAGAGAAGAAAAGGAGGGAAGCGTCTCATGCCTTCGCGGCCGAAAGTCACGAGCGAGGCCTTCGGCTCGCGCAGCGTCCCGAACACGCCGCCGAGCGCGAAGGCGTGGAGAACGACCGCGAAAAAGGCGAGCGAAACGGCGGTCGCGCCGATACCGCGGAGCCCCGAAAGCTGCGAGGACTTCACTCCCTCAGGCGTCAGGAGGCCGGCCGTCAGGTCCGCGAAGTTGCCGAGGAGCTCCGGGTGCTCTCGCTGCAGGGTCTCCCACCACCCGTAATCGGGATTCGCGACCATTCGGCTGCCGGCGACGGAATTGTCGAGCAGGTCATGGAGGGTGTTGGAGATGGGAAGAATCAGGACCGCGGAGAGAAGGAGCTGAACGAGCCAGAGCGAGACGGCGAGATAGGGCTTGGAGAGCGAGAGCGCCAGCCCGCGGAGGAAGCAATGGAACGGATGGCGAGGGCTCACCAGGCCACCGTCAGGAAGTCGAAGAGGTTCTGCGCCCAGAAGACCGTTCGCGAAGTCCATCGCGCGGCCGCGCGCGGATCGCCTTCGACCCGCCGGCCGTTGTTGAAACGGTCGGCGTCGAGCAGGATCTTCTCCTCGGGGTCCACGATCGCTTCGAGGAGCTTCGGGCCCTGCGAGACGGTGAAGCGCGTCCAGCGCGCCTCGCCATCCCAGGACGCTCGGTGGATCCGGCCCCCTTCGAAACGCAGCAGGATCTCGACGGGGAGAGCCGTTGCGCCGCGGCGCGTGACCGTGACGACGCTGTCGTAGCCGCGGGGCTTCGCAAGCGGGGCGGGCGGCCCCTCCGCGAGCTTCCCGTCCTTCTCGAACAGCCCCTTCGGGGCCTTCGCGGGAACGCTCGTCGCCTCTTCGACGGCGTAATCGACGTCGTTGGAAGAGAAGAACGTTCGGTCGAAAAACCAGGTCCAGTCCCGGCCCGCCGTGTCGTTGACGGCGGCGATGAAGTCCCGGATCGTCGGATGGCGGAACCGCCATCGGTCGGCGTACAGGCGGAGGGCCCTGTCCATGGCGTTAGTCGTCAAGAGGCGCTCGAGCGTCGCGAGCGCGAGAGCGGTGTGGGAGTAGCTCATCGCGCCGTACGCCGCGCGGTCGCGGAATCGCCAGCTCTCCGCCGCGTGAATGTCCCGGGTAGCCTCCGCGAAGTACCGCCGGTTGGCGTCCACCGGGTAATGGAGATCGATGCCGAGCGCGAAGCGCAGGCCGAAGATCGAAAGGTACGGATGGTCCGGCCCGAACGCGGCGGCGAGGACGCGGTCCGTCATGTAGGTGTTGAACCCTTCGTCCAGATACGGCTCCTCGAACTCGTTGGAGGCGAGCAGGCCGTAGAAGAACTGGTGTCCGAATTCGTGGATCGTGACGCCCTCGGGACTGTGGATCGAGGCGGGCGGCGAGATCGACGTGCCCGCCGTGATCAGCGTCGGATACTCCATTCCCCCGGCGGCGCGGGCTCCCCAGGGCGGGTCCACGATCGTGAACGTGTCGTATGGATAGGCGCCGAGCACGCGGCCGTAACCGGAGATCGCCGCCCGGACGGCACGGAAGTGGCGCTCCGCCTGGCGGGAATGCTCGGGCTGCAGGAGGAGCGTCAGGTCCACGTCGTGGAGCCCCGCCTCGTGGAAGCGGTCGCGCAGGACGAGGTACCCGGGATCCGCCGTCCAGGTGAAGTCGTGGACGCCAGCCTGCCGGAACCGGTATACGACGCGGTCTCCCGCCGTCGAGACCCGCTCCTCGACCTGGCGGCCGGTGGCGCCGACCCTACCCTTGTAGCGCGCGGGCACGTCGACCGAGACGTCGTAGTCTCCGAAGTCGGAGAAGAACTCGCTCCACGCGTGGAACTGGTGGCAGTTCCATCCGCTCTCCTGGAGGACGCCGATCTTCGGGAACCACTGGGCGACGAGGTAGAAGTCCCCCTTGTAACCGGTGCGGCGCGAGACGCGCGGCAGCTTCGAGCGGAAGTCAATCGCGACGCCGATCGTCTCTCCCGGCGCCACGGGCCGCGGCAGCCGGATTTCCGCGACCGTCCGGTCGTCGGGATTGCCGTCGTCGGGAGAGATGTACGAGAGCATCGGGAGAAGGTCCGTGTTGTCCTGGAGAGTGATGCGCACGATCTCGACCGAGCCCCAGGATTCGAGGAGCCGCCCCTCGCGCGCCTCTCCCCGGGACTCCTTCCAGAGCGTGGAGCGCGTGTTGCGGAAGGCATTCAAGTACAGATGGAACCGAAGCGTGTCGGCCGGGCGCGTCGTGCGGTTGGTCCAGGTCAGGAGCTCCGTCCCCTCGACCGTCTTCNTGTCCGTGTCGAGCCGGCAGGAGATCTCGTACGACGCGATCGGCGGCGGCGGCGGGGTCTGCGCCGGCGAGACCGCCGGCAACGCGAAGGCGGCTAGCAGGCTGCTGAAAAAGGGTGTGAGGCGGCGTTGCGAGCGCCGCGGGGCCGGATGCAAGGAGGCGCGACGAGGGCGAT
>JGI12682J13319_1000022_pt1 | contig 14268 bp, 13 predicted proteins | sample BlaSpr_A8_OM3_M2_FD_13319 | JGI IMG/M metagenome (IMG submission 13319)
GCAGAGCGTCGCCAGCCAAAATACGAAGCGCCTGCTGCCGGCTGCCGCTCGTTTCGTGAGCGTTACCGGCCTCCAGGGCTCCAGGGCGCCTGTGTCCGCAATATGCGAGGCCATTACCCGGACCGTTCCGGCCGCGAGCGGACAGGGCGACCAGGCTGAGAAAGAGAAGGACGCACAGGGCTCTTCACTTCAGGACGCATTGCCATCTGGTGACGTCGCCGGAACACGCCAAGTGGCGGGAAGACCGAGCGCGGCAGACTACGAGTTGGCATCGTGGAGAGTGGGCATGTGGAACGATTCGATGAGAACTCTGATCTCCCCGGACGTTCGGGTCAAGAGCAATTCGAACCAGTCAGTCGAGGTTTGGCCGCCGCTACTGGAAGTAGCCGTTGACGTCGAGAATGAAGTGCACCGAGCCGGAGGCCTGAGCGCAGGACACGACGAAGTCTCCGGCTGCGCCCAGAGGCAGAATCGCGTTGTTGGCCCGGGTTTGGCCCGCGCCGTAGTTGATGGTGGAAACGAGGGGCGGCGGCGCTCCCGCCGCGTAGAACGTCAGCAGCCCCTGCGCCGTCGGGCCGGTGACCGTGACGTTGATCGAAACCGAAGTCGCGCCGGCTGGAATCCCGCATTGATTCCTGATCGCGAAGGTTCGGTTCGCGCCGCCGGCCAGGGCGGGGCCTCCCAATGGTCCGTTCGAGTTCCGCGTGTCGATCACGCGGCATGGAGTCAAAGTGAAGTAGTTCGCGGGCGGCGGCGAATTGATGCGGTAGATCTTTCCCGAGCCGATGGCGGCGTAGTAGATCGCGCCGTCCGGGCCCATCGCGAAGTGCACGGGATTCTCCGCGGAAGTCGCGAAGTCATGGAGCGTGCCGACGACGGTGTCGCCGGAGGAAAAGTCAAGATACTTGATCCAGCTCGAGACTTCGTCCCCGAAGACGTACTTGCCCCGGAGAAATTCGGGATAGGCGACCCCGGTGACAAAGACCCCTCCGATGATGGCGTGGCCGACCGTGTGGTCGTATTCGAAGACCGGCGGAATGCAGCCGGTACAGCCGCCGAGCGTGCCCTCGGCCATGGGCCAGCCGTAGTTGCCGCCGGCGGTGACGACGTCAATCTCCTCGAAAGTGTTCTCACCGACGTCGGCGACGTAGAGAGAGCCGTTGGACGGGCGGAACGTGAACCGAAAGGGATTGCGGAATCCGTAGGCCCAGATGCGCGGCTCCTTCGTCGCGTCCGCGAGGAAGGGATTGCCCGCGGCGGCCGAACCGTTCAGCTCCATCCGAAGGACCTTGCCGTTCAGGCTGCCGACGGTCAATGTCTGCGACTTGGCGCCGCCCGTGCCGGAATCCCCCGGCGCGGCCCAGAGCTTTCCGTCCGGCCCGATCAGGATGTTGCCCCCGTTGTGGTTACCGTTGGTCGCGTCGATACCGTCGAGGATGATGGCCTCGCTCCCGGAATCCAGCGAGTTGCCGGACATCGTAAACCGCGAGACGCGGTTCTTCGGAACGAGATTGGTGTAATAGAGATAGACAAACCCGTTCGCCGTGAACCCGGGATCGAGGCAGATCCCGAGGAGGCCCTTCTCCGAACCCGAATCGACGGAGGCCGAGATGTCGAGCGCCGGGGTTCCCTGAAGCGTGCCGCCCAGGACGATCCGCACCCGCCCGGCCTTCTCCAGGATGAGCATCCGCCCGTCCGGCGTCCAGGTGAATGCCGTGGGCTGGAAGAGGCCGGACACCACAGCGTTGTCCGAGAACCCGGCAACCGAATACGTGGCTGCCCGGCCGNGAGCCACCGCCAGGAACCCGATCAGGACGGCGAGGAGAAAAGAGCGTCGCGCCGCCGCGCCGCTCGTCCCTTCCCCCTTNNGGGGCGCGGGAGACTTCATGGACAGACCGAGTGTATTCCTGTCTCTACCCTCCCTTCAAGCGGGAGGGCGGACCGCTCAAGATCCCCTCAATGAGTGAGTCAGGAACCGAGACGGATGACGGCGGCCCTCAGGCGAGCGTGCCGCTGCAGGAGATGCAGGTAGCGGGATTCGCGGGGTCCCGCCTTCGCGCGGACAACTTCGACGAGGGCCTGCTTTTCGTCTCTCTTCCAGCGCGGGAGGTCCGGGACCAGGCCGAGCACGAGGGCGAATCCCGCGAAGGCTTCCCGCTCCTCGCGGCTCCAGCGCCGCGGATTGACTCCGAGCGCGCGGGCGACGCTCGCCTCGGAGGCGCGGCGGATCTTCTCCGCGCCGCCGCCGAACTCCCGAGCCATGCGGCGGGTGACAGCGAGGGCAATGTTGCGGANGTGGAANNNATCCCAGGNGNGNTGTGAGTTGTGGGTTGNGAGTNGTGNGTTNCGGACNGGAGCNGATCCTTCGTCGCTTCGCTCCTCAGGANGACAGGGAGGNCTGNTCNTCAGGATGACTGGGGGGNNGCGCCACCTCGTAGAGGAGGTTGTGGGTGGCGAGGCGGCGGAGGACCGATGCCGGAGTCCGGTAGGAGGGATCGGCGGCGAGCTTCTCTTCCTCGCGGGCGGTCAGATCGCTCAGGCGCGCGTCGGTCGAACGGAAGCCGAGCTTGCGATAGAACCAGAATGCGCCGGAAGAGATGGCCTCCTCGTTCTCGTAGCCGATCTGGTAGGGGTCGAGCGCGAAGGACGTCACGCCGAGCGCCTGCCGGAGAAACTTCACGGAGCGGGCGAAGATCCACGCGGACTCCCCCTCTCGGAAGGCGTAATACAGATTGAAGCCCAATTCCATCCGTTCGAAGAAGGCCAGCGCTTCGAAATAGCCGATCGGGACTCCGTTCTTGACGAGAAAACCGCCGTATCCGGAGCGGAGCGGGAGGCGGCGGCCCCGTTGGGTCCCGATGAGGTAGATCAGGAGTCCCCGGCCCGCGTCGGCCTGCAGGACGGCCGAGGGATCGCCGAAGGTGAAGGCGTAATACTCGCGGTAGCGCAGCGCCGTCGCTTCACGCGTTGTTTCCAGGACCGCGAGCGCCTCCTTGCGCGGCAGCCGCCGGATCGGAAGCGGCGCCGAGGCGACCTCCGCCTCGAGAGAGACGTCCCGCCGCGTGATCAGCGGCGCGTCGTGAAAGAAGATCCTTCGCGCCGGAGAGCGCATCCGGGTGCGCGTCACGATGCCGGCGGCAAGCCGCCAGCATAGAGAGAGCCCCATGGCGTCGTAGCGCTCGGCTCTCTCCGCGGGCGGCAGCCGCATCGCCGCGATGCGCGAGAGAAGCCACGAGAGATCGTCCTCCCCCCGGGCGCGTGCTTGCCCCAGATACTCGCGATAAGGGACGTTGGCGTCTTCGATGGCCTCCTCTTCGAGTAACGGAAGCCATGGCGGCAGGGCCGTTCGGAGGCGGTCTGCGCCCTCGTATCCCTCCCAGTCGATTGCGACGTGGCGGCCGAATCGCTTCTTCAGCCACAGCACAACGTCGTAGGAGTAGTCGGTCGTGACCGATGTTCCGGCGATCCCCGAGACCTCCGGATGGTCGAAGGGGGACAAGTCCGCGCCGGAGGCCGCGAGGCTCGCGACCCGCGAGGCGAAACTCGAAAGGATGTCTTCGGCAAGTTTCATCACGGTCCCCGAATGCGGGTACGCGCGCAGGAAGAGAAGCGTGTCGTGGAATCGGATCAAGGTCCCGGCGTCGGAGAACCGGCGCTCGCGAAGGGATCGCAACAACTGAGCGACTTCGCCCGCCCCGGAGCGCCGCCTCTTCGCCTCTTCCAGGCGCTCGAGGTCCGTCAAGACCGCGAAGCCCCGAGGACCTCTTCGACCGCGGAGAGATTCGCGTCGATCTCGATCGGGCGATTGGCGCGGGAGGGAGGCGGGTCCGTCTCCTGGTGATAGCGCAGCAGGAGTCCCGGGTCCTTCAGGATGTGCCCCGTCAGGACCGCGACGACGCGCTGACCGGGCCGGATAACGCCCTCCGCGACGAGCTTGCGCACGCCCGCGACGCTCGCGGCGCTCGCCGGCTCGCAGCCCGCGCCCGACGCGTCCACGACCGCCTTGGCCTCGAGGATCTCGTGGTCGCTGACGTCGGTGACGACGCCGTCGGTCAGTCTGAGGGCCGCGATCGCCCGGTCGAGCGATGCTGGGTCGCCGATCTTGATCGCCGTCGCGACTGTTTCCGCCTTGACGCGGTGCGGCCGCGTGAATCCTTCGCGGAAGGCCCGCGCGAAGGGATTAGCGCCTTCCGCCTGGATGCAGGCGAGGCGCGGCAGCTTCGCGATGAGGCCGAGCTCGCACGCCTCCCGGAGAGCCTTTCCGAACGCGGACGTGTTGCCGAGGTTTCCTGCCGGGAGCGCGATCCAGTCCGGCGGCTCGTAGGACAATTGCTCGAGCGTCTCGAGCACGATCGTCTTCTGTCCTTCGATGCGGAACGGGTTGATCGAGTTCAAGAGATAGACGTTCAGCTTCTCGGCCGCCTCGCGCACAAGAGCGAAGCAGGCGTCGAAGTCCCCCCGCACGAGGAGCGTCTTCGCCCCGTAGGCGAGGGTCTGGGCGAGCTTTCCCAGGGCCACCTGTCCCGCCGGCACGAAGACGAGCGCGGGGAGTCCCGCGGTCGCAGCGTACGCCGCGAGCGACGCGGATGTGTTGCCCGTCGAGGCGCAGGCGACGGCGCGGGCGCCGATCCGGCGCGCCTGCGTCATTCCGACCGTCATGCCGCGGTCCTTGAAGGAGCCGGTCGGGTTCATCCCCTCGTGTTTCAGCAGAAGGGATTCGACGCCGGCCCACCGGGACACGGCCCCGCGAGACAGAAGTGGCGTGTTGCCTTCCGGGTAGGTCACGACGTCTTCCTCCCGAGCGTCGGGCAGGACGAGCTCTCGGTATCTCCAGACGCCCGACGCGTCAAGCGGGCCGGAACCGCCTCGCCGGGCGGCGAAGATCTCCCGCAGCTTCGCCGGCGAGCCGTGGGGAGACGGAGGCCGGTGCCGGACCTCCAGCAACCCGCCGCAGCCGGGACACTGGCTCCGTGGCGAAGACGCGGGAAGCTCCTTCCCGCACCGCGCGCAGACCTGCCACGAGACCGGCCGCTCGGCCGGGCCCCGCTCGCTCATTCCGGCGCCTCCAGCACCCGGGCCCCCCGAGCGTCGATCGAGCAGACCCGCGCGCTCGCGGCGATCCCGCTCCCGCGGTAGGCGGCGACCATCGCATCGGCGATCCCGCGCCCGCTCTCCTCGCTCGCCGCGAACGCGAACGCGCTCGGCCCCGCGCCGGAGATCGAGCAGCCGAGCGCGCCGGCTTCGAGCGCGGCGGACTTCGCTTCCGGGAACCCGGGAAGGAGCTTCGAGCGCGCCGGCTCCGCGATTCGATCCTGGACGGCACGGCGCATCAGGCCGTGGTCTCCCCGGGCTAGCGCGGCAACGAGCGCTCCGACGTTGGCCGCCTGCGCGAGCGCGACGTCCCGGTCCACCGACCTCGGGAGCGCGGCGCGAGACTCCTGCGTCCGCAGGCGCTGCTCGGGCAAAACGAGCACGACGAGAAGATCCTCGGGGAAGCGCAGCGCGACGACGTCCAGCGGATCGAGCGAGCGCACCAGGACCACTCCCCCAAAAAGGGCCGCCGCCGCGTTGTCGGCGTGCCGCCCGGCCACCGCCTCCTCCGCCGCGAGGCAGGCGTCGAGGAGGTCGGCCTTCGCCAGAGGAGAGCCGAGCAGCGCGTTGACCGCCACGGCGGCGGCGGCCGCGGAAGCGGCGCTCCCCCCCTGTCCGCCGGAGAGCGGAAGGCCCTTGACGACGCGGATTGCCAGACCGATCCTGGGCTCACCGGCGCGCGCGAGAACGCGCGAAGCCGCGATGCCGGCCGTGTTCCTCGCGGCGTCGCGCGGGATGTCGGGATGCCCCGAGTCCTCGATCGTGACGCCGGAGCCGGCCGAGCGCTCGACGCGGACCGTGTCACCCGGGCCCTCGAGCGCGAGACCGAGAATGTCCAGGCCCGGGCCCACGTTCGCCACCGTCCCCGGGGCGAAGGCTCGGACGGCGTTCATTCGCCGGCCAGCTCGGCGACGTCGTTGAAGATCCCGCCCGCCGTCACCGCGAGGCCGGCCCCCGGCCCCTGGATGACGAGCGGATTGGAGCGGTAGCGCGCGGTCGTGAAAGCCACCTGGTTGTCTGTCCCCTTGAGACCATGGAAAGGAGACCCGGGCGCGACCTCAAGAAGGCTCACGCGGATCTTTCGCCGCGTGACGGAGGCCACGTAGCGAAGTGTTCGCCCGCGGGAGCGCGCGCGCCGGACGCGCTCCTCCCATTCGCGGTCGAGCTCGGACAGGCGTTCGAGAAATCGCGGCAGCGGGAGCTTCCGGGCGCGCGCGGGCACGAGCGATTCCACCGCGACGTCGGAGGGTCCTCCCGCGAAACCGAGGAGGCGGCCGAGGATCAGCGCCTTGCGCCCCACGTCGGCTCCCGAAAGATCGTCGCGCGGATCGGGCTCGGTGTAGCCGCTCGCCACCGCCCGCCGCAGGCTCGCCGAGAAGCTCGATCCGCCCTCGATCTCCGACAGCAGGTACCCGAGCGTGCCGGAGAGGCACCCCTCGATCCGGACGACCCTGTCCCCGGACTCGACGAGCTTGCGGTGCGTGTCGAGGATCGGCAGCCCCGCGCCGACCGTGGCCTCGAAGCGCATCCGCCGTCCACTTGAAGCCACAACCTGCTCCAGCCTCTGCGCCTCTTCCCGCGGCCCTGAAAGCGGGCGCTTGTTGGCGAGCACGAGATCGAAGCCGGCGGCCGCCGCCTTCTCGAGGAGCGGCTCCGTCGCTTCCGCGGTCACGTCCACGAGGATCGGGCGCGAGAGAGCGTGCTCGGCGAGCGCCGCAATCGCGTCAGAAGCCGCGGCCCTGCGGCCGCGGCTAGTTTGAGCGACAGAGAGTCCCCGCCTCTTCGCGGCGGAGAGTTCAGCGAGGTCGCGGGCAGAAAGTCCGCCGGGACGGAATGTGAAGCCGCCGCGATCGATGATGGCGCAAAGGCGGAGTTTTCCGCCGCGCGCGGAGCGGACAAGTCCGGCGAGCGTTCGGCCTACCTGCCCATACCCGAGGAGCACGACGTCTGCCCGGGGGGCTCGATCGACGGCGCCGCCGCCGATTTTCGAGAGCTGAAAGGACTCGTGGATCAGACGCTGCGCCTCCCCCGCCTGTGCCTCGGACACGACGAAGGAGATGTTCAGCTCCGAGGACCCCTGAGCGATCGCGACGACGTTGACGGCCCCGCGCGCGACGGCCGAGAAGACGCGCGCCGCGATGCCGGGCGTGCCGGCCATGCCGAGGCCGACGACCGAGATCGTCGCGAGACCGGCGAGAAGCTCGACGCCGTCGATCTCGCGGCGGGCGATCTCCTCGGCGAAGGCCTCGAGGAGGCTCCGCCGAGCCTCACGCGCGCTCGCCTGCGGGACGCTCAGGCAGATCGAATGCTCGGAGGAGGCCTGGGAGATAAGCGACACGGAGATACCGTCGCGGTGGAGCGCGGCAAACGTGCGAGCCGCGATGCCGGGCACGCCGAGCATGCCGTTGCCGGTGACCGTCAGGAGCGCCTGGCCGGGGATCGCCGACAGGGCCTTGACGGGGTAGCGCGCGAGCGTTCGGCGCCGGGAAATCTCGGTGCCCGGCTCGTCCGGCTCCGCGAAAGGGCGCACGAAGACCGGGATGCCGCGCCGCGCNACCGGAATGAGCGCGCGCGGGTGNAGGACTTTCGCTCCGTAGTAGGCGAGCTCCGCCGCTTCGCGAATGTTCAGCTGCGGGATGACGCGCGCGTCCTTCACGACTCGCGGATCCGCCGTCAGGATTCCCGGCACGTCCTTCCAGAGGAAGACTGCACGCGCCGAAAGAGCGCGGGCGAGGAGCGCGGCCGTCAGGTCGGATCCGCCGCGCCCCAGGGTCGCGACCCGCCCGTCCGGCGCCGCGCCGAGGAATCCGGCCACCACGGGCACGACCCCGCTCCGGAGCAGGGGCACGAGCGCGCGGCGGACGTTACGGTCGGTTTCCTTGAGAAGCGGGGAGGCTCTGCCGAAGCGGCCGTCCGTCACGATGAGATCGAGCGGGCTGACGCGGACGGCGCGCCGCCTCGCCGCTGTCAGGCCCGCCGCGAAGATCCGCGCCGCGAGCTCCTCTCCCCGAGCGAGCAGCGAGTCGAGCGTCGCGGGGCTCAGGTCCTGAAGGAAGACGGGAGCCCGCGAGAGGAGCGCAAGCTCCCCGAAGGATCGGGCGATTTCGTTCTTGAGCTCGTCCCGGACCGGCCCGGGCGGGACGACACCCGCGAGGCAGCGGCGGTGTCTCTTCGCGAGGAGCTCCGCGATCTCTTCGATCCGGCCTTCCGGCTTCCTCCCGACGGCCCCGGCCGCCTCGAGCAGCGAGTCGGTCACGCCGGCCAGGGCCGACACGACGACGACCCCGGGCCCCGCCGTCCGGCGGACGAGCGCGATGGCGTTCTTCATCCCCCTCCTGTCGGCGAGAGAAGCGCCACCAAATTTGTGGACCGTCAGTCCTTTCGACCGGCCGCGCCTTCGATTTGGCATCTGTTTTGGTCAACGATAACTCAGGGTCAAAGAAGCGCGAAACGGAAGACCGAAGAATTGTGAATTCTGAATTGTGAATTGTGAGTTGGGGCACGGGGAAACCCGGCTTCGGGCCCGCAGCCCGTACTCCATTCGCAATTCACAATTCACAATTCGCAATTCACAATTTCAGGATTGCATCTAGTGCCAAATGGCACTAGAATAACTGCCATATTTGAGGAGGCCCCAGCCGCCATGATCACCGCCAGGCGCATCGTCCGGACCCTCGGAGGGCCGAAGGTCGTGAAGGCCTCCACGCTCGACGGCCTGCGGGCCCGGCGCCGTTGCGGCCTGCCCTACGCCTCGCTCGACGCGGTTTCCGCCGCCTATGCCATCGCCGCGAAAGACCTCGGAAAGATCCTGGACCTTCCCCCGCGCACCCTGGCGCGCCGCAAGAAGGAGCGGCGGCTGCACGCCGACGAGTCCGACCGCCTGTTGCGGCTCGGACGGGTCGCGGCTCTCGCGGAGGAAGTCCTGGGNAGCCGGGAAAAAGCCACTCTCTGGCTNCACGCGGGCAACGCCGCGCTCGGCGACGAGANTCCCCTGCGGCGTCTCGACAGCGATCTCGGCGCGCGGCAGGTCGAGGACGTGTTNGTCCGTATCTCNCACGGCGTCTACAGCTAGCCCTGCCGTCATCCTGAGGANCGAATGTCTTTCGTGTCATCCTGAGGAGCNAATCTCTTCCGTGTCATCCGAGGAGCGAAGCGACGAAGGATCTGCCCCGCGGACGCCGGAAGAAACGAGAGCAGATCCTTCGCGGAGCCTGTCCCGGGCGGACGGGTGACTCGAAACGGCATGAGCAGATCCCTCGCTGCGCTCGGGATGACAAAGGGGGGGCGAGGGGCTCAGGATGACAGGGAGGAACTCTCGTGAGAGTCTGGCGGCTCTGCCGAAGAAAGCACGCCACCTTTGATGGTGAAGGGGCGCGCCTGGCCGGCGGACGGTGGAACCGGCGCGGGACTGCGGTCGTCTACACCTCGGCCACGCTCTCGCTCGCCGTGCTGGAGTACTTCGTCAACCTGCCGGTGGCGGCGGCGCCGCCGGACCTCGTCGCGATTTCCGCGGAGGTGCCCGGGGAAATCCCGATCTCGTCGCTCATCCCGGAAGACCTGCCGCGCGGGTGGAGAAAGTACCCGGCCCCGGAGACTCTCGCGGACCTCGGAACGCGGTGGGTGGAAGAGGCCGGCACGGCGATCCTGGCCGTCCCCTCGGCCGTCGTGCCTCAGGAAAAGAACTACCTTCTCAATCCCACGCATCCCCGGTTCGCGGAGATCGTGCCTGGAAAGCCCGAGCCGCTGTCGCTGGACTCGAGGATGTGGAAGGGCTTGGGGGGAAAGTTGTGAGTTGTGAGTTCGGGAACCTGGCCCAAACTCTTGACTTCGACTCTTCGACTCTCGACCGCCCCGTTTCTGGCATGAAGCATGCTCTACGGAACATAAGGAGGGGTCATGCCACGAATAATGAGTCTCTTCCTCCTGGGGAGCGTTCTGTTCGCGGGTGCGGCTTGCGAGAAGAACAAGGAGCCGCGGACCGAGGTCAAGTCGAGCGTCAAGAGCACGAGCGCCGACGGGGCGAAGACGACGACAACAACGGAAGCCGTCCGGGTCGGCTCGACGCTCGCCGGGACGACGGAGACCACCTCCGACACGTCGCACGGCAAGGTAAAGAGCGAGACGGAGACCGTCGTCGGGACGGTGACCACCTACAAGCCCAACAAGGAGATCGAGATTCTCACGGGTGACAACAAGAAGCACGACTTTGCCCTCGACCAGAAGGACTCACGTGTCGAGGTGGCCATGGAGGTCACCGTCGGAACGAAGGTCCAGCTGACCCAGGAGAAGGACTCCGAGGGCCGCAAGCTGATTCGCGTGGTCGTCGAACCCAACCGCTGACGAACGAGTCGATCCTCAGGGACGCGGAGGGCGGCCTTCAAGGAACTCGCGCAGGCGGGCGTGGCCCTCTCGGCTGACGGGAACGCGGGCCCCGTCGGCGAGGATCGCGACATGGCTGTTCTTGGCGTACAGCTCCACGCGCTGCAGGCGATCGAGGTTAATCACGTAGGAGCGATGCACGCGGAGGAAGCGCGCCGGGTCGAGCGTCTCGGAGAGGCTCGCGAGAGTCTGCGCCTTCCGGTACTTCTTCCCTTCCGACTTCAGGCGGACGCTGTCGTCCTGCGCCTCGGCGAAGTCCAGCTTCTCGACCGGAATGACGCGGATGTGCGGGCCGTCCCTGACCACGACGCGCGACAGGAACTGGCCCGGAGGCCGCGCCGCCGCCGCCAGCGCCAAGGCTTCCGGCGGGGCCTTTATCCTTGCGAGGGAACGCGCGCGCCCGAGGGCCTCGGCCAGGCGCGCCTCGCGGAATGGTTTCAGGACGTAATCCACGGCTCGGACCTCGAAAGCCTTCACCGCATACTGGTCGTAGGCGGTGACGAAGACGACGGCGATCGCGGGATCGAGGAGCTCCATGACCTCGAAGCCGTCGAGTCTCGGCATCTGTATGTCCAGAAACACGACGTCCGGCCGAAGGTCCGCCGCGGCCTTGACGGCTTCCAGTCCGTCGCCCGCCTCTCCCACGATGCGCACGCCCGGCAGCCGCCCGAGCATCTCGCGCAATACGATGCGCGCTGGCTCTTCGTCGTCCGCAATCAGGACGCGCGTGACGGGCTCGGTCATCCGCGGGGAATCGTAAAACGTAAAACGTAAAACGTAAAACGGATCACGACCGACCCGCGCCCCGGGGCCTCGTTTTACGTTTTACGCTTAACGTTTTACGGCCCCGTCGGCCCGGTGCGGGCGGGAATCGAAATGATGGCGAGGTGGCGCCCCTCGTGCCTCCTGGCGGCAAACATCGCGTCACTCCCGTAAAGCGCCGTGAGCCTGTCGCGCACGATCTTCAACCCGAGGCCCCCGCGCGGCCGCGAGGGGGCCTCGGGATCGAACGGGTTTTCGATCACGATCCGCAGGCGGTTGCCCGAACGGCTCGCTTCCAGGCGCACGGTCCCCCCTCCGGCGAGCGTCGAAATCCCGTGCACGACGGCGTTCTCGACGAGCGGTTGCAGCAGGAGCGGCGGCACGAGGCACTCTTCTCCCGAAGACTCGATCGCTTCCTCGATTTCGAGCTTCGCGCCGAAGCGGATCCTTTCGACTTCCAGGTAGCTCCTCGCGAGCCACAGCTCCTCCCCGACGCGGACACTCGTCTTCTCGCCGACCGCGAGGCTCCGGCGAAGAAAATCGGCGAGCGCGAGGCACATCTCGCGCGCGCGCGCCGGATCGCTCGCGGCGAGCGCGGAAATCGAATTCAGGCAGTTGAACAGAAAGTGGGGCTGGACCTGGGCCTTCAGCGCCTTCAGCTGTGCCTCGCGCGCGAGCAGGAGCAGGTCTGCCTCGCGCCGCTCCGCCTCCCGCGCCGCTTCGAATGCCAGGAGAACGTAGTGCAGGGCCACCGACAGCAGGTACAGGAGGAAGCCGACGGCGAAAAGGGGCGGGACCTGAGCGGCGTAGCCCTCCGCCATGCCGGACAGATCGGGCACGAGGTCGAGCAGCCGGCTCATCCCGGCCCCGAGGAGGACCCAGACCGCGCTCGTGACGAGCGCGGCCACCCCGTGGGAAACGAGGAGAAGAGGCGCCTTCGTGCCGGCGAGCGGAAGGCTGCGGCAGGGATACCAGGCCGAGAGGCCGAGAAACGCGTAAATGACGCCCAGCGGAAACGCCACCGCGGCCGCCTGCGCGAGCGAATAGGCGCCCGGCCGCGCGAGAAGCACCGTCAGAACGGCGCCGAGCGGAGCCGTCGCCGCAAGATACGGCAACAGCCTTCGGTTGCGCGCGAGGACAGGATGCATGGCGGATAGTAGTTCTCAGTTTTCAGGTCTCAGTTTTCAGGTCTCAGTTTTCAGGTCTCAGTTTTCAGGTCTCAGTTTTCAGTTCTCAGTTTTCAGTTCTCTCAGCTTCGCGCGTCGCAACTGACAACTGATAACTGTCAACTGACAACTCTCTCAGTTCTTCACCTCGACACCGCCCATGATCGCGGCGCCCTTGATGAACAGGGTCTTCGCGGCCGCGTCTCCCTGGCGGAAGGTCTTCGCAGAGTTGGTGAAGACGCCCAGGATGGGAGCGCCGGACATCACGACGTTCCAGTCTTCCGGGACCTTGAGGTCCACGCCGCCCCAGAGCGTGAAGATGTTGATCGTCGCGGAATCGCCGGCGATCGCGGCGCCGCGCAGATCGATCCCGAATCCTCCCATGATGGCGGTGATCTCTCCGCCGCGGAAGTCCTGCGCTCGCACGATGCGGTCTCCTCCGCCCATGATCGCGAACTCGTTCAAGAAGGAGCCGGCATCCGTCGAGCCCGCGCGCCCCTCTCGCGAGGCCGCGAGACCCGCGCGGGCCCCTTCCAGGACGCGCTCGCCCGGCGAGCTCTCACCGTTGCCGGCGATCGGCGAGCGCCGGTGCGCGATCGCCTGCCAGATGAGGCTCACTCCGACGAGCAGCAGGAGGATCGGCCAGATGTACCGGGCGCGAAACCAGTAAACATCCAACGTCCACAAGAGCAGCATCCCGCCGATCGCGGTGAGGACGATCCCTCCCGTCCGCTGCGAGGGAAGGCGAGCCTGGGAAACTTTGGCGATGCCGATGCCGACGAGGATGAGCGGCCAGTACCGGAGGACGTGGCCCGCGTAGAGAACACCGAAGCTGTCGAGCGTGTAGATCACGCCGAGTCCGATCAGGATGGCTCCGGCGATCAGACGGCCCTCGCCCCGGCGCGCGGTCCCGCCGTTCATGACCGGCCTCCCGGCCCTGCCTCCGTTGGCGGAGTCAGGTCGGCCCGGCCGATCCTCCGGCTGATCAGGGAGTCGGCGATCAACCCGAAACCGATCGCGATCAGGAGCAGGGGCCAGAAATGGTGCATCGGCACCCAGATCACGTCGAGCCGGTCGAGTTGGAAAAAGACTCCCAGGAGAAAAACCACGAGTCCGGACGCGAAGTGCCGTCCGCGGCGGGGGCCGAGCATCCGTGACAAGCCCACCCAGACGAGCAGCAGCGGCCAGTAATCCCCCAGATGCCCGGCACGCACCATCCCGAGGTTCTGCAGGGCAAAGAGAACGCCTAGCAACAGGAGAAGCGCGCCGCCGATCAGCCTCGAAGTCTGCCGCCCTTCGCCGATGTAGTTCATATCTCCTCCGTTTCTTCGACAGGAACTTACGAGAGCGGCGGCGGGATGTCCCGCTCTCATCGGCCAACGGTGGCGCGCCGCCGGTCAACGGTAGAACCGGACCAGCGCGCGCCCGGGGAGCGCGCGCTGGGGATGTTATTCTTCCTCCGTCATCCTGAGCGCCGCGAAGGAACTTATCCCGCGGCGCCGGAAACGAAATCCTTCGGCGCGGCGCCCGCCCCGGAATGACAGGGAGACAGCGGAAAGGAGACGCATGGCCACCGACGTCATCATGCCCCAGATGGGCGAGTCCATTGCCGAGGGGACCATCACGAAGTGGTTGAAGAAGGTCGGAGAGCCCGTCAAGCGGGACGAGCCTATCTTCGAGATCTCCACCGACAAGGTGGACGCGGAAATCCCATCGCCGGTCGCCGGGACCCTTTCCGAGATCCTGGTCCCCGAGGGGACGACAGTCGCGATCAACACCGTCGTCGCCAGAATCGGGGAAGCAACGGCGGCGCCCGGCGCCGCCGTTAGTGCGCCTGCGGCGCAGGCGGAGTCGAAGACAGAGGCGGCTG
>JGI12682J13319_1000024_pt1 | contig 14206 bp, 12 predicted proteins | sample BlaSpr_A8_OM3_M2_FD_13319 | JGI IMG/M metagenome (IMG submission 13319)
GGAAGGACTTCCTTCTCGAAGAGATTGTTGAGCTCAGTCTCCTTGCCGCTCTTGATCTGGAAATGGACGTTGCGTGCGAATCTCATGGTACTTCTCCTGGAGCCCTTGAACGGGGGGTCTTCATCGGAGTGTCCGAAACGGAGGGCCAGCTTCGTCAAGGTACCGAAACCGGCTTGGACCTTTGAAGAGATTCATGCTATCACACATCGAGGCATGTTGTGGCGAACGCCACACTTATATTGGAGTTTTCCTCGAATGATTATGAGCCGCGCGATATCGCCCTCACTCGCCGCGCCTTCTCTCCGATGACCCTTTTGGGCGTTATTATGCTCAATAGATGGACGATAACGGCGATTTCATGGTGACTTGTGGAGCGCAGGCCCGTTCCGGCCCTCGAACGGCCACACGGCAATAGCCGCGGAGGTCCGAGCGGGCGAGGAATCCGCGGTGACGAACTTCAGCTGACGCGGCGTGCGAGCTCGAACCTGGCTCGGGCGAGCTTCGACGCGAGGCGAAGAAGCTGGCCGCCGTCAGCCCGTTCCGCATAGGGCAGAGCCGGGGCTGGCCGTTGGAATCCCCCGACAAACTCCCGGCTGTCGATGGACCAGCGGCGAAGAGTCTGACTCGCGATCGTGTGAACTGGTTGGCTGTTGATGAGGGTGCCTGCTTTCTTCCAGAGACCGGAGGCGGGCACTCAGTTGTCAGCTGGATGGGATCCGTCGGCGGCTTTAGGAGCCGTCAGCGTATCACGAGCCGGCGTGGTCTTCACGAGGCAGGCTAACGCCGATCAACGGTGGCGATGATGGCCGTCTTCCCGTCCGGTGAAATCTTTCTGACGCGGGGCAGCCAGTCGCGCCGGTTCTCGGACGCCGTGTGCAGGTACTCGAGCACGTACAGGTCGCTTCCGAAGAGGGCGACGGCGGTTGGCGACCACGGACTCTGGAGCTGGACGAGAGTGGTGACCTTCCGGTCGGGGGTGACCTTCAGCACGCTGCCGCACCCGCTGGCGGCGACGTAGACCGTGCCGCGGGCATCGATATCGAGTCCGCGGAGAAGCGGGCCTGCATTGGCCGCGTTACCGGGAATCGACTCGCAGCTGAAGAGAGCGATGTCCGCTATGACGGTCGAGACCCGGCCGCTCGCGGTGATCCGTCGGATCGCGTTGTTCTCCGTGTAGTACAGGGAACCGTCGGGACCTGCCGCGAGGCCGTTGATGTGACTGAGCGGCGCCCTGGCCGTCGTGGCCGGGAGGCTTGCCAGCGCCGATGTCCGTCCGGACGGCATCAGCGTCACGATCCGCAAGTCCTTTCCTTGCCCGGGCGCGGGGTAATGCAGATTTCCATCCCGACCCATCGCGATTGGAAAGTCGCTGGCGAGAATGAGCGTGGGGTTGGCGCCTGCCCGCGTGATTTCCCAATTCGGGCCTGAAGGCAGCCGGACGTTGCCGAAACGGTCTGTCGCGTCGATGGTCATCCAGTGAAAGGCGGGTCCGGGAACGCGCGTCAGTGTGCCGTGAGCATCGATCTTCCATACGCCTGCGCCCGTGTCGACGAAATAGATCTGGCCGTTCCGGTCGACGACGATCGCAGAGCCTGGATGCGCCGCGGCGGGCGTCGGGAAGAGACAGGCCGCGATAAGAGCCAGAGCGAGCCTCGGGAGGCACGGTAGCCGGCCGCTTCGCGCTGGATTCTCATCTCGGACCGCCACCCCGACATCATCTAGCATCACGAATCTGAGGCCAACCACTAAACAGATCGAAAGGCAGAGCCCGGCAGGGATGCCGGACTCGGGATTGGAGTCAGGTCAATAGCGCGAGTTGCGGTGCGATGAGGACCAATCGCAGCCTCGGTGGCGGCGGATCTCAGGCGCTCGCGGGCTTGACCGCGCGGACGAAGGCGCTTCGGATCTTTCCGTCCAACTCCGGCGCGATCGCGGCGACGTCGATTCCCGCCGACTCGAGGAACTCCCGGGCGTCTTCGACGCTGTAGATCCGGGTCGGCTCGATGGTCACATTGCCGAAACCCGCTGCCTCGAGCTTCTTTCGGTACTCGTCCTCGGAGAGTGCCCCGGCCACGCATCCGACCCACAGAAGAATGCTCTGCCGAATCGCCGGCGGGATCTCCCCCGATACGACGACATCCGACACGGCGAAGCGGCCGCCGGGCTTCAAGACCCGGAACGCCTCGCGAAGTACCCGGTCCTTGTCGGCTGAGAGGTTGATGACGCAGTTGGAGACGATCACGTCCACGCTCGCTTCGGGCAACGGGATGTTCTCGATCTGGCCCTTCAGGAATTCGGCGTTTTCGACACCCGCCCTTTGCTGGTTCTCCCGGGCCAGCTCGAGCATTTCATCGGTCATGTCGAGACCGTAGGCCTTGCCCGACGGCCCGACGCGCTTTGCGGAGAGAAGCACGTCGATGCCGCCTCCCGACCCCAGGTCGAGAACGACCTCGCCCGGCTCGATCTTCGCGAGAGCCGTCGGATTCCCGCATCCGAGCGAGGCGAGAAGGGCCTTCTCGGGAACCTCGGCCCGCTCCGAGATCGCGTACAGGTTCGACGTGATTGGGTCCCCGGACAGCCCGGAAGCCGACGTCTTCCCGCAACACGACGCCTTGCCGGACAGTGCCTGCCGCGCGGCCTCGCCGTACTTCTCTCGGACGACGTCGGTGATGTTCTGGTCCGTCATGGTTCCCTCCAAAAAGACATCAAGAAATTTTGATGTGTTGAATACGCCAAATCACTTCGCGCAGCACGCGGCGGCCTCCGCGGCGCCCTTGCTGTCTCGCAAGGACGCGATCGCGCGCCCGGCGGCCTGCAAGCCATCCGGGTTCAAGGCGTAGTGGATCCAACGGCCTTCCCGCCGGTCGACGACGAGCCCGGCCTCCTTCAGGACCTTCATGTGGAACGAGAGGCGGGACTGTCCGGCCCCGAGCAGGTCCATGAGGTCGCAGACACAACGCTCCCCGTTGCGGAGCCGGCCGAGCACCGCGAGCCGCGTCTCATCGGAGAGGGCGTGGAAGATCCGGGCCACCTTCGACTCCAATTTCACGGCAGCTAATATATCAAAATAAATTGATATGTTAAGACCCGCGCCCGGAGGTTGGGTTCACCTTCGGATGTACGTGAATTCTCCGGACGGGTCCCTCTGTTTCAACGCCGTCGCCTTGCCGTTCTCCATGACGAACTCCCAGACCACGTCCGAGAACTCCGGAATGCGGAATAGCAGGCCCTTGTAGGGGATGAGCTTGCGTTCGGGCTGTCCGGTGAAGGCGAGGAAGAGAGTCCCGTCCTCCTTCAGGACGACCTGGAACTTCGCTCCCGTCGGGGTCTCGTATGTTCCGGCGAGCTCTCTCAGGACGCTCGGGTCGAGCGTCTCGGGCCGGCGCGTGAAAGCCGCTTCGGCCTCGTCCAGGGACATGTTGGCCCTGTCGACGTCGCCCTGCGGGTTGGTGCCGAAGTTGACCGACCACTTTCCGTAGCGCTCGTCGTCGGGCGTGTCGAAGCGGTCGTAGTGATAGTGGGTCATCGGGAAGGTCATCTTGTGAAAGTCGAACTGGAGCTGTCCGTCCTTTTTCGTGATCTTGAGCAACCCGTAGGCGGGGTGCTCGTATTGGCCCACATAGTCCTCGAGCGGGTGTGAAGGCTTCGTGTTCTTCACCCGATCCGCGCCGGCCTTCGTCCGCGATTCCGTCCCGGCCTTCTTGCCCTTCAGCCGGATCTCCAGCCACCGCTTCGTCCACGGAGTCTGGTCCATCCCGAGCATTCGCTCGTAGACGTTGTAGCTGACGAGGTTGTAGAGGATCGCGGCGTGGTCGCCGATGACGGCGACGAGGACGCCGATGCGCTCCCGGGGCAGGAAGGAGACCTGGGAGTGGAAACCATCGAGGTCCCCGCCGTGGTAGGTCAGGAGATGTCCGCGGTACGAGGAGGTCGAGCGCCCCATGCCGTAGGCCGGGTTCAGGATCTCCCACCACCCGCGGACCTCGGCGAGCGTGTTGGGCTGCGCGATCGCGGGCTGAATCGTCGCCTTGAGCACCCCGGCCGGCAGGACCTGCTTCCCCTTGTACGCGCCCCCGTTCATCAGGGCGATCAGCCAGTGGGACATGTCCTCGAGGTTCGAGATGATGGCGCCGGCGGGGGCCATGCCCGCGGTGTCCTCGTAGTAAGGGATTTTGTAGATCTCGAAGCTGTCGCGCTTCTCCGTGTAGGCCACGCCGAAGTCGGGCCGCTTGACCATATCGGCCACGGAGAAGAGCGAGTTGTTCATCTCGAGCGGCTTGAAGATGCGGTCGCGCACGAACTCCTCCCAGGTCTTGCCCGACTGGAGCTCGACGAGGTACCCCGCCGCGGCGTACATCATGTTGTTGTAGAGGAAGACCGTTCGCGGAGGTTCCTTCGGCTCCATGTACTTCAACTTGCCGAAGAGTTCCTTGCGCGAGTCGGGCGCCTGGTACCAGATCGTGTCGTGGCGGGTGATGCCCGTGCGGTGAGCGAGCATGTCCCGCAGGGTCACGGTCGAGTTCAAGGAGTCGTTGTAGAACTGGATCGACGGGACGGACTCGCGGACCGGCTTGTCCCAGGTCAGCTTCCCCTCGTCGACCAGGATGCCCGCGGCGACTGCGGTGAAAAGCTTCGAGTTCGACGCGATCTGGTAGAGCGTGTTCGGAGTGAACGGGAGCTTCTGCCCGTAGTCGCGGTAGCCGTAGCCTTTCGCGAAGACCAGCCTGTCGCCGACGACGACGGCGACGCCGATTCCGGGGACGTTCCAGTCCTTGAGCGTCCGGGCCATCCAGCCGTCGAAGTCCTTGAGCTTCGCCGCGGTGTCGCGGTCCGGGGTCTGCCCCGGGAGAACCCGGACGAGAGCGAGGGCGAGCAACGCCAGGAGCACAGCGCGCGCGCAGTTGCGGACGCTCGGAGAGGACGTTCGTACCATCTTCATGACGCTTCCTCCTCTTCGAGCAGCGCTCGAACTCTACCTCTGTATTGGTTCTTCGAGGGATCTGCTCCGGAGATGCGGAAGTGAGGGCAGATCCTTCGCTTCGCTCAGGATGACAGGGGCGAGCCCCGCCCTGACTCAGGGCCTCTCGGCCGGAGAGGCGATCGCGAGATCCTGCGCGGGCGCGGCGTCGACGGCGGTGAGTTTTTCCGGTGCGGCCTTGCTACCGTTGTCGAGCCACCAGCGTCGGGCGCGCTCCTGGGTCCAGGGCTCGTCCAGGGGGACGCGGGCGAGGCTTTCGGCGAGGTCCTGCATCGACTGGGGGCGCTCGTGGGGATCCTTGCTCAGGCACTGGACGAGGATGAAATCGAGCGCCGGCGGGATCTGCGCCGCGGTGCGTTCCGACGGGGCCGGCGGCTGTTTCTGGATGTGGTCCATGAGGACCTGGATCGGGGAACTGGCGAGGTCGAAGACGGGCCTGGCGGTCAGGAGCCAGTAGCCGACGCAGCCGAGCGCGTAGATGTCGGCTCTCCAATCCACGTCGGGATTGCCGAGGCCCATCTCCGGGGCCATGTAGCCGGGTGTGCCGGCGATGACGCCGGCGACGGTGAGCGGCCGGCCGCGCTCGGTCGGGAGCTCGGAGTTCTTGACGAGGCCGAAGTCGAGCAGCTTAACGAAGTCCCAGTCGAGGCCGTACCGGCAGACATAGATGTTGGCGGGCTTGACGTCGCGGTGGATGAGCCCTCCCTGGTGCGCTTCCGCGAGCGAATGGCAGGCCTGGATCAGGATGTGGACCGCCCGTTCGGGCGGCAGCGCTCCGAACCGCGTGACGAGGGTCTCCAGGTCGAAGCCTTCGAGCAACTCCATGACGTAGTAGAAAGTGCCGTCCTCGGTCGTGCCGAAATCGTAGATGTTCACGGTGTGCGGAGACCGCAGCGCGGCCGTCGCCTTCGCCTCGCGCTCGAAACGCCGGACGAGCTCGTGCCCGTCGCTCCCGAAGGACTCGGATCGGATCAGCTTGATGGCCGCCGAGCGCGCGAGCAGGCGGTGGCTCGCCCGCCAGACCTCGCCCATGCCGCCGCGGCCGAGTAGCTCTTCCAGCTTGTAGCTCCCCATCTCGTGGCCTTTCTCGGCTTCGACGTTCAGCTGGAAAACGAGCCGCGACACGATCAAGGCCGCGGCGGCGGAAAGAACCGTCGGAAGGAACATCTGCACCACGAAGCCGGCCGGCGGCCGTGGGTTGCCGGCGGCGAGCGTGACGAGAAACCCGAGCGGGTCCATCGCGGCGGACGCGAGTGTCGCGAGAATCGTCTTGCCGCGGCTGGCCGGCACGATCAGCGGATAGGCGAGGATCCAGACGGCCACCGCGGTCCATCCGTGCGGGGGGACGTTTCCCTGAAGCGGGACCGCGTGAAAGATGAGCGAGATGCAGAGGGCCTGCGCGACCTCGTACACGAGGCCGATGTCCAGCAGCGCCGCCGGCGCGAGCATTTGTCTCCACGCCATCCAGGCGATCGAGAGAGAAAGCCCCAGCGAGACGACGCTCGCCCCGAGCCAGAGGGTAGCGTTGGGGACCGGTGCGCCGGGCCGGGCGAACATCTGCCAGTCCGCGATGCCGAGGAGAATCGTCACCGACGCGGTCAGGAGGGCGAGGACGGCGAGTCGTCCCGCCCCGGCGTCGACGAGGTTTGCCGGGAGCGAGGCCTCGGCGGCCGGCGTCATGGCGGGCCGGGGCGTCGCCGCCGACTTTCCTTTCCAGACACGGAAACTCATCTGGTTCCTCGGCCTCCCGGCATGATTTTAGACCGCGCGCGTTAGGGTGACCTTGATCCAGCGGCACGACGGGGGATTTGCGGGGGTTCTAAGATGTGGGGAGGGGCTCGTCCCCACCCGCCTACTCGCGATGCGTCAGGACCGCCACGACAATCCCATCCGCCGCCGCGCGCGACTCGACGTGCCCCCGCGCCGTAGGGACGGGGCTCGCCCCGCCCGCCCCTTGCGAACCCGCGATGCGTCAGAACGGCATCACAATCCCATCCGCCGTGCGCGCGTCTCCGATTGTGAGTATCACGTCACCACCTGGAGTATCGCGGTCTCGCCACGCGTGGCACGTTCGTCAGGGACGGGCGGCCGCAAGGGCCGCCCCTGCATGGGGCACGACGGGGGCCGGCGGACGGAGGGAATTAGGAGGGGCGGTAGAATGGCGGGAGGGGAGCCCACTCCGTCCTGGCCCGTTGGGCCGGGACGGACGGCTGAGAGTCCGCTGGAGAGGCGGAGACCCTGACTTGACCTGATGCGGGTAATGCCGCCGTAGGGAGGTTCGAATGAGCACTCGACCGGAATCCCTTCCCTCAAACGAGGTTTCCAACCGCGAGCCGCTGGCCGGCTCGAAGAAGGTGTACGCCGGCGGCCCGCGCGGGATGCGCGTGCCATTTCGCGAGATCACGCTTTCGCCGACGAAGGGGATGCGGGGGGAGACAGAGTTGAATCCCCCGTTCCGCGTCTACGACACCTCGGGCCCTTACACCGACCCGGAGGTCCCGATCGATCTGTGGCAGGGACTGCCGGAGCTGCGACGGCCCTGGATCGCGGAGCGCGGCGAGCTCGACCGCTCGGACCCGGTGCGTACCAACCGGCCGGGGCTCGAGCTCCTGCGCCCGCGGACAGTGCTGCGCGGCCGCGGCAACGCCACGCAGATGCACTACGCCCGCAAGGGGGTCGTCACGCCGGAGATGGAGTACGTGGCGATCCGCGAGAACCTCTCGCCCGAGTTCGTGCGGAGCGAGGTCGCGCGCGGCCGCGCGATCATCCCCGCCAACATCAACCACCCCGAGTCCGAGCCGATGGCGATCGGCCGGAACTTCCTCGTGAAGATCAACGCCAACATCGGCAACTCGGTGGTCACGTCCTCCATCGAGGAGGAAGTCGAGAAAATGACGTGGGCGATCCGCTGGGGCGCCGACACAGTCATGGACCTTTCGACGGGCAGGAACATCCACGAGACGCGCGAGTGGATCCTGAGGAACTCTCCGGTTCCGATCGGGACCGTCCCGATCTACCAGGCCCTCGAAAAGACCGACGGGAAGGCCGAGGACCTGACCTGGGAGATCTACCGCGACACGTTGATCGAGCAGGCCGAGCAGGGCGTGGACTACTTCACGATCCACGCCGGCGTGCTCCTGCGCTACATCCCGCTCACCGCCAGGCGCGTGACCGGCATCGTCTCCCGCGGCGGGTCCATCATGGCCAAGTGGTGCCTCGCTCACCACCAGGAGTCTTTCCTGTACACGAAGTTCGACGAGATCTGCGAGATCATGAAGGCCTACGACATCTCCTTCTCCCTGGGGGACGGCCTGCGCCCGGGCTCCACCGCCGACGCCAACGACGAGGCGCAGTTTGCCGAGCTCGACACACTGGGCGAGCTGACTCAGAAGGCCTGGTCGTACGACTGCCAGGTCATGATCGAAGGGCCCGGGCACGTCCCGATGCACTTGATCAAGGAAAACATGGAAAAGGAGCTCGCGATCTGCCAGGAGGCGCCCTTCTACACGCTGGGGCCGCTGACGACCGATATCGCGCCCGGCTACGACCACATTACGTCGGCCATCGGCGCCGCGATGATCGGCTGGTTCGGCACGGCGATGCTCTGCTACGTGACGCCCAAGGAGCACCTGGGCCTCCCCAACAAAAAGGACGTCAAGGACGGAGTGATCACCTACAAGATCGCCGCCCACGCCGCGGACCTTGCCAAGGGGCATCCGGAGGCGCGCCTGCGGGACGACGCCCTGTCGAAAGCGCGGTTCGAGTTCCGCTGGGAAGACCAGTTCAACCTGTCGCTCGACCCCGAGACCGCCCGCGAGTTCCACGACGAGACCCTGCCGGCCGAAGGCGCCAAGCTCGCCCACTTCTGCTCGATGTGCGGCCCGCACTTCTGCTCGATGAAGATCACCCAGGACGTCCGCGACTACGCCGCGTCCCTCGAAGTCCCCGAGGAAAAGGCGATCGAGGTCGGAATGCGGGAGAAGTCTGAGGAGTTCCTGCGCGAAGGCGCCGAGATCTACAGGAAGGTCTGACGGCGGTGCCATAATCCTTACTCCAAGTAAGGAAGACGATGCCCACAGCCACCGTCACTTCCAAGGGCCAGATCACAATCCCGAAGGAGATTCGGAATCTCCTTCAGGTCGAGGAAGGCGATCGGATCGACTTCCTGGTCGAGGGCGACGATCGCGTCCTCATGAGGAAACCGGTCCGGAGCCTCCGGTCGCTCAAGGGTCTTCTGTACCGGAAAGGCCGCAAGCCCGTGACGCTCGAAGAAATGGACAGGGCAATTGCCCGTTTTCATGCGCGCGAGAACCGGCGGAGCAAGAGTGCGCGGCGTTGACACGAATGTTCTGGTTCGATTCCTGACGCAGGATGATCCCGAACAGGTTCGCCGAGTCAACGCCTTTTTCACCCGGATCGAGAAGGCGGGCGAAACGGCTTACGTCAATACCGTTGTTCTCTGCGAACTGGCGTGGGTCCTCCGGTCGCTGTACGGCCTGAAGCGCGAAGAGATCAGCGGCGCCCTGGATAAGTTGCTGGACACAGTCCGGCTCGAGATCGAAGACCGGAGCGTCGTTCATCGCGCGATCGCGCTCTACGGGGCGGGTGCGGGTGATCTTGCGGACTATGTGAGCGGTCTTAGAAACCGTCTGGCCGGCTGTCAGGACACCCTCACGTTCGACCGAAGACTCGCCGGAAGTGAACTTTTCACGATGCTCTGATCACGGCGCAGGCTTGTTCGGGATCGCGCTTCGGCCGAGGAGGTATTCAATGTCAAACGTCGCTCTCCTTGCCGTTCTTTTTGCCTTGGTTTTCGACGCGCGGCCCGTTTCGGCGGCCACCGGCGTGTTCCGAGAGCAGGCCATCCCGGGGTCTCCGGCGGGCGCGACAGAGGTCGTCCGTGGGCCGGACGGCGGCTTCTGGTTCACGGAGTTCGACGGGAACCGCATTGGCACTCTTTCGCGGGACGGCCAATACCGTGAGTTCAACGTCCCCACGCCGGATTCGGGTCCGCGCGGCATCGCCTCGAGCTTCGATGCGATTTGGTTTACCGAGCTCAAGACCGGCAAAATCGGCAGATTGACCCAGTCCGGCATCTTCACCGAGTACGTCCTTCCGTCGCCACAGAGTGCACCGTGGGGAATCGCGTTCGTTTCCGGGGTGATCTGGTTTACCGAGGCCGGCGCGAACAAGATTGGCCGCATCGGCACGGATGGGACGGTCACGGAATTCTCGATTCCGACTGCCGACTCCGAGCCGCGGGGCATCGCATCAGGAGACTTTGGTTTGTCCNGTCTTGCCGAGTTCAAGGCGAATCAGATCGCTTGCATGGATGGAAACGGGCGCATTGTAGAGCGACCGCTCNCGGCCCAGAATTCCGGGCCCGAGGCCCTCGCGGACATGACGAACCTCGGAAACCTGTGGTTCACGGAGACCCTCGGCAATCGAATAGGAGTGATCNGTTTCTTCAATGCCAGCGGCTTTCTCGACGCTCGCATCGAGGAGTTTCCGATTCCAACTCCCTCCAGTGGAACCGCAGGACTTGCGGCCGAATACTACGAAGGCTCCGCCTGGTTCGCCGAGAAGTCGACCGGCCGGATTAGCTTCATCTCATCGGACGGCCGGATGACGGAGTATCCATTGCCGAACCGGTCGAGCCAACCCACGGGAATCTCGGTTGACGTCGAAGTCCGCTTTCTCGATGCCGCTGCGAATCGGCTGGTGGAAATCCAGCCGGACGCCGTGCTCGTCGCGGGCGCGGGCGCGTCCGGATCGTGGCAGACCGAATTTCGCCTCGCAAGCGTCGAGAACGATTCCGTCACGGCCCTTGTGAGCGTGAACCCGCGTCCCACCTACGTCTGCGGTGTTTGTATCGTTCCGGAAGTCCTTCGGAGGCTTTCGCCCAATGGTTCCGTGGCCATCGGCGCCGATCAGTTCCGGTCGGGGGTGCTCGGGATCGTGTTCGTTCGAGCCTTGGAAGATGGCGTCCTACCTTCCGTAAAGGCCCGTGTCTTCAACGCGAACGCTCCGAGCCAGTCCCTCGACCTGCCGACAATCCGTCTCTCGCGGCTGACGGAGTTGAACCCGAGCCTGCTTTCCTTCCCCGGCGTCGTGAAATCCGGCGCCGCGCGCGCAGCAATCTCTGGCTCGCCGAGGCAGGCAAACGTGAGCCGTTGGGGGTCGTCATCGAGCTGATCGACCCCGATGGACATGTCATCGCTTCGCGCGATGAGACTCTCGGGGCGGGCAGAAGCGTCTACCTGGTGGACGTCATCGGGGGTCGCGGCGTCGGGAGCTTTCCGGACGGACAGTTGCGCGTGCGCAAGAGCGGCGATCGGGGTCTGCTCTGGGGGTATCTGGCGACGGTCGATGTCAACGGAGCGTTTTCGCTTTTCTCCGGCCTGAATCCGTAGAAACCGCCTGAAACATTGAACGGCCTCTCCCGTAGATGGGGCCAGGAGGAAGCTTTATGCCTGAAGTAACCCGACACGAGCCCGGCTCGTTCTGCTGGGCGGAGCTTGCCACGACCGACGATGGAAGAGCGAAGAAGTTCTACACGGCGCTCTTCGGGTGGGGTTTCGAGGACTCGCCGGCCGGCCCCGACATGATCTACACGACGCTCAAGAAGAACGGTAAGAGCGTCGGCGCCCTCTACAAGATGAGGCCAGATCAGAAGGGGATGCCTCCCAACTGGATGACGTACGTGACGGTAGCCTCGGCCGACGAGTCTGCGAAGAAGGCCAAGGGACTGGGCGGCAAATTGATGATGGAGCCCTTCGACGTGATGGACGTCGGCCGCATGGCGATCATCGAGGACCAGCAGGGGGCGAGGATCTGCGTCTGGGAGGCGAAGAAGCACATCGGCGCCGAGGTCGTCAACGAGCCCGGCGCGCTGTGCTGGGCGGAGCTCGACACCACGGACACCGAGTCCGCGAAACGCTTCTACACCGGGCTCTTCGGCTGGGGAGCCAAGGTGAGCGACACCTACATCGAGTGGCAGCAGGGCGGGACGTCGATTGGCGGGATGATGAAGATCCCGAAGGAGTGGGGACCGGTGCCGTCCAACTGGCTCGTCTACTTCGCTGTCACCGACTGTGACGCCACCGCGAAGAGGACCGGAGAGCTCGGCGGCGGAACGATCGTACCCCCGACCGACATCCCTGGCATGGGCCGCTTCTCGGTGCTGCGCGACCCGGAGGGCGCGGTCTTCGCCATTTACAAACTGCCGGGCGCGTAGGCGCAGGGCACGACGATAGGGGCGGGCACAAGGGCCGCCCCTCGTCGTTCTCAAATGTCGAGGTCGTGCTCTTACTCACACCTTGATGAAAATCCTCTTCCGGTAGAGGACGGCGCCAACCGCCATCCACGCCGCGCAGAAGGAGAGGGCGAAGAGAAGGGAGCCGATCCGGGGATCGGCGAAGTGGTCGAAAACCGTCCGGAAGATAGTCCCGTAGAGAGAGCGGCGCTTGCCGTCGTGATCGGTCAGCTTGATCCAGAGAAGCAACAGTGTCGCCAGAGTCGCTCCGACGAAGAGCGCGATCGCGTTGGTGCCCAGCCACTCGAAGGGCTTGGAGCACTTCTTCCATCCCTTCACGTCCACGATCCACAGGCAGAGGGCGAGGCAGATGGCCGCGAGGCCCGACATCAGCAGCGAGTAGGAAGACGTCCAGAGGTTCTTGTTGATCGGGAAAGACGTGCCCCAGAGGAGCCCGAGCGAAAACGCGATCGCGCCGCCGGCCATGAGGCCCGCGAGCTTGCGGCTCCAGCCGGATGGGAGACGGAGCCACTCGCCCGCGGCGATGCCGAAGAGGGTCGTCGCGATGGCGGAGAGACTCGAGAGAAGGCCCTCCGGGTCCCAGCCGGGGTTGTGCTTCCAGGTGTGTGCGCCGAGGATCGCCCGGTCGAGCCAGGCCGCGAGGTTTCCTTCGACGTCCAGGCGGCCTGTCCCGTAGCCCGGCACGGGCACGAAGGTCATGAGGACCCAGTAGACGGCGAGGAGCACTGCCGCGGCGGGGAGGAGCCCTCCGCGGCCGAAGAGAAGGTAGATCAGAGCCGCGAAGAAGAAGCAGACGCCGATGCGCTGAAGCACGCCGGGGATGCGCACCTGCGTCCGGTGGAAAAGGAAGAAGGAGAGCGTGTTTAACGCCAGCCCGAGGCCGAAGATGATCGCGGCGCGCCGGAGCGTGTGGAGGAGAAGCGCGCCGCGGCCGGCTCCTTCCGCGAGCCGGCGCGAGAACGAAAACGCCATCGAGACGCCGACGATGAAGAGGAAGAAGGGGAAGATCGTGTCGGTGTAGGTCCAGCCGTTCCAGTCGGCGTGCAGGAGCTGCGAGTATGCGTGCTCCCAGGTGCCGGGGGTGTTGACGACGAACATGCCGGCGATTGTCGCGCCGCGGAAGACATCGAGAGAGACGAGGCGTTGTGAGCTATGGGTCACAATTCACAATTCACAATTCACAATTTCTCCCTATCGTCCGAACACTCCTGCTAAGCCATCCGGCTCCTTGCCGGCGGTCAGGCGTCCGACCACCGCGAGGGCGTCGAGGTCGATTGCCGAGACGACGTCGGCATTGGTCGAGGCGACCCAGGCGCGCTTTCCGTCGGGGGCGATGAGAAGGCCGACGGGGACGGGGCTCTTGCCGAAGCGGTCGGAGAAGAGACGGGCGTCGCTGCCGGGGACGGCCTCGCGGTCGATCGAAATGCGCTTGATCTCCTTGCGCGCGGAGACGTCGATAACGGCGACGTCGCCGGAGCGGGCGCAGGAGACGAGAGCGCGCTTTCCGTCCGGCGTGATCTTGACGCGAATCGGGAACTGCGGGACCTTGAGCGTTGCCGCCACCTCGAGGGTCTTCGTGTCAAGGATGGAGACCGTGTCCGCGGCGCGGTTGACGATCCAGACCTCGGCGCCGTTCGAGGTCAGCGCAATCCCCTCCGCCCCTTCTCCTGTCGGGATGCTCTTCATGACTTTCCCGGCTGAGAGGTCCACGACCGTGACGGATCCCGAGCCGATATTCGCTACGTAAGCGCGCTTCGTGTCTGCCGACGCGACGACCATGTGGGACGTCTCCTGCGCCGTCGGGATCCTCGCCACGACGCGGCGAGCCTTCGGATCGACGACCATGAGCTCTTTCAAACCCTCCGCCGTGACGAGGAGCCGCCCGTCGGACAGCGCCTTCAGCCCGTGGGGCCGCGCCCCCTCGGGCAACACCACCGTCCCTGCCGGAGAGC
>JGI12682J13319_1000025_pt1 | contig 14180 bp, 9 predicted proteins | sample BlaSpr_A8_OM3_M2_FD_13319 | JGI IMG/M metagenome (IMG submission 13319)
GTGACATTCATCGAGGACCCAAAGCTCCTGGAGCCCTTCGAGGGAGTCGGAGCCATCCTCCGATACCGCCTCGACCTGCCCCGCGACAACCCGGCCTGATTTTCGTTTCGCGATTCCTCTCCCCGGCGTCGGGGTCTCGCTCAGTAACGTCCGCCGACGGGCGCCGGAAGCGTGTCCAGCACTTCAAGCTCCTCGGGCGTGAGATCGAAATCCACGGCGGCGACGTTTTCCTCGAGGTACCTTCGGCGCTGAGTCCCGGGGATGGCGAGGACGTGCTCGCCCCGCGCGAGGACCCAGGCGAGCGCGATCTGCGCCGGGGTAGCGCCGCGGCGGGCCGCGATGGCGCGGAGCCTCTCGACGATCCGTTGATTCTCCGCGACCGCCTCGGCCCCGAAGCGCGGCAGCTTCGAGCGGAAATCCTTCGACTCGAACCGCGCGCCGGCCGTGATCGCTCCCGTAAGAAACCCCCTGCCGAGCGGCGCGAAGGCCACGAAAGAGGCGCCGTGGGCGGCGCACCACGGCACGACGCCGGCGAGGTAGTCGCGCGTCCAGAGCGAAAGCTCCGACTGGACCGTGGTCACGGGATGGACGCGGGAAATTCGCTCGAGCTCTTCGACGGAGGCCTCGGAGATGCCGAGGAACCGGACCTTGCCCGCGGCCACGAGCCCCGCCATGGCCCCCCACGTCTCTTCCACCGGAACCTCCGGGTCCACGCGGTGCAGATAGTAGAGATCGATGACGTCGATGCCGAGACGATCGAGCGAGCCGTCGCAGGCCTCGCGGATGTGTTCGGGCCGGCCGTCGCGCCCGAATCGAAAGGTCGCCTTGTCCTCGACGACGAGACCGGCCTTCGTCGCGATAACGACCCGTTCACGCCGGTCCGCGATGGCGCGCCCGACGAGGGACTCGTTGACGAACGGGCCGTAGACGTCGGCCGTGTCGAAGTGATCGACGCCGAGGTCGATCGCCCGGCGGATGACGTCGATTGCCGCCGCCTCGTCCACGGAGGCATCGCGGTAGCCCCAGCTGAATCCCATGCAACCGAGGCCGACGGGAAAAACCGCGCGAGTTGAGCGGCCCAGCCGCCTCTTTCGCACGCCGGCCCGATCGGCAGAACCGCTCACCAGACGTGGACGCGGTCGGCAGGGGCGAGGTACAGCGCCTGGCCGGGCTTCACGCCGAACACGTCGTACCAGGCGTCGAGGTTGCGCACCGTGTCGGCGCGGTATTCGGCCGGCGAGTGACTGTCGGTCAGGATTCTCCGGCGGATCTCCGGTTCCCGGAACTTCGACTGCCAGCTCTGGGTGAAGCTCAGGAAGAACTGCTGGTCGCCGGACAATCCCTGGACGACCGGCGCGGACTTCCCGCCGAGCGAGAGCTTGTAGGCGTCGTAGGCCGCGGCCAGCCCGGCCACGTCGGCGATGTTCTCGGAGAGGGTCAGTTTGCCGTTGACCGGGAGATCGGGGAAAGGGCGATACCCGTCGTACTGCTTGACGAGCTGCGCGGAAGAAGACTGGAAATGGGCGAAGTCCTCTTTGGTCCACCAGTTGTCGAGCTTGCCGGTCGCGTCGAACAGGGCGCCCTGGTCGTCGAAGCTGTGGCTGATCTCGTGGCCGATCGTGGCGCCCGTGGCGCCGTAGTTCATGGCCGCGGTCCGCCCGGAATCGAAGTAGGGCGGCTGCAGGATGGCCGCCGGAAAATTCAACGCGTTCATGACCGGCAGGTTGACCGCATTGACCGTCTGCGGCGTCATGACCCACTCGGTTCGGTTGATCGGTTGGCCGAGCTTGCGCAGGTTGCGATGGTATTCGAACAATCCCGCGCGCCGGGCGTTTCCCAGGGCGTCGCCGCGAACGACTTCGAGCCCCGAATAGTCGCGCCACTTGTCGGGATACCCGACGCCCACCTTCAGCGTGGCGAGCTTTGCCCTGGCACGGGCCCTCGTTTCCGAGGCCATCCAGTCGAGCTTGTCGATTCGCCGGCCGAACGCCGTCAGGAGGTTGCGCACCATCGCTTCGGCGCGCGCCTTTTCCGAAGGGGGAAAATAGCGCCGGGCATAGAGTTTGCCGACAGCCTCTCCGAGCGCGGCGTTGGTGGCGTCGACGCCGCGCTTCCAGCGGTCGCGGATCTTCGGTGTGCCCGTGAGCACCTGGCCGTAGAAAGCGAAACTCTCCTCGACGAATGCCTTCGGCAGAAGGTTCGACGCGTGCTCGATTGCGCGAAAGCCCAGGTAGTCCTTCCAGGTTTCCAGCGGCTGATCGGCCACGAGCGCGGAAATGCCCGTGACCGCGCTCGGCTGCCAGACCACAAAATCGGACTGGTTTTCGAGCCCGGCCGCCGCAAAGAACGCCGGCCAGTCGAGGCCGGGCGCGCGGGTCTCGAAGTCCTGCCGGGTCCAATGGTTGTTCCCCTTGACGACGTCCTCCGATTCCGCCCGGCTCCAATGGGTTTCCGCGATGCGGTGTTCCAGGTCGAAGATCCGCGCGGCCTTTGCCCCGGCGTCGGCCACCCGGGCGAGTTTCAGCACGGCGGCGATGTGGGCCTGATACCTGGTCCGGATATCGGTCATGCGCGGCGACGGGTCGAGGTAGTACTCGCGGTCGGGCATTCCGAGACCGCCCTGCAGCAGGAACGGCGAGTATCTCGCCGGCTCGTCCAGGTCCTGCGCCACCCAGAGGCCGAAGAGGTTGCCCGTGTAGAAGTTCGTGTTGTTGAACACGTCGACGTCGGCGCGCAAGGAGCCGGCGAGAGTTCGGGCGAGCGCCTGCCGGTCGGCGACCGCGGCGATGCGGTCGAGCGTCGGCGCAAGCGGCTTCAGCCCCTTGCCTTCGATCGCTGCTTCGTCCATGTAGCTCGAGTAGTAGTCCCCGATCTTTCGCGTCTCGGAGACGGCGGCCGCGCGGCGGCTTGCCGCTTCCTTGATCAGCGCGGCGGTCCTTTGATTCGTCAGCTCGGTCAGCATGGGGCCGATGCCGTAGGAGCTGCGGTCGGAGGGAATCTCCGTCGTCTTCAGCCAGGTCCCGTTGGCGTAGGCGAAAAAGTTGTCCCCCGGGGCGACGGATCGGTCTATGGCGGCGAGATCAATGCCATGCGCGGCGGTCGCGGTCGCGGAGGGGCCGGATTGGGAAAAAGCAGACGACCCGAAGGCCAGGCCGAGGACGATGGCAGCGACTCGGGAAGGAGAGAAGCGACGGTCGGTAGTCATGATGGGAAGACGTTTCCTTTCTCGGTTTCGGCGATGATAACGCCCTCGAAACACACTCGATTTCCGGTCATGCGGGCTGGCGCCTCGCCGGCGAAGCTGCTGTAGGCTCGGTCTCGTGGCCGCGGCGGCCGTCAGCTACCAGAAGATCTACGCGGTGGTGAGCCGTATTCCCCGGGGGCGCGTCGCCACCTACGGGCAGGTGGCGCGGCTCGCAAGCCTCCCCGGCCAGGCGCGGCTCGTAGGCTATGCCTTGAGCGCGCTCGAGGACGGCAGCCGTATCCCCTGGCATCGGGTCGTCAACGCCCGGGGCGCGATCAGTCCCCGGCGCGATGAGAGCCCGATGGCCACCGTCCAGCGCCTGCGCCTGGAACGAGAGCGAGTGCGCTTCGACGGCCAGGGCCGGGTTCGGCTCGACACTTATCGGTGGCTTCCGAGAAAGAGCTGACTCGGCAATCCGCTCAGAACCCGGGAGGCCTCTTCTCCGCCACGCCGAACGCCCGCTGGAGTGCCATGCCGGCGCTGCCGAGCGTCCCCTCGGCAAAGAGCCTTCCGACGAGTGTCACGCCGTGCGGCACGCGCCGCTTCGAAGAGAACGTCGGTAGCGGATGCGCCGGGTCCGGAGCCCAGTCGCTCCGGGCCTGGCTCACCTCGACAAACCCGGCCGGCAGCGTCAACGCGGGATGTCCTGTGAAGTTCGTGATCGTCAAGATCTCGTCGCGGAGCGCGGGAACGAGCAGAAGGTCCACCTTCTCGAAGAGGCGGGCCATCTCCTGCGCCACCTTGCGCCGCAGGCGATCGGCCTGGACGAAATCCACGGCGGAGAGGAAGCGCGACTGCCGAAACGTGTTCGGCCAGCCGTCGGAGACCTGCATCTTCAACTGATCCACGCCGCGCGAGAGGGTCAGTTCCTCGAAGGCGGCGGCCGCCTCGGCGAAGAGGATCGTGTTGAGCGACCCGTACGGCCAGTCCGGAAGGCTGACCTCTACCGGGATCATCCCCAGTCGCCGGACCGTTTCGAGCGAGGCGCGGTCCACTTCCGTCGCCGGGCTTTCGTTCATCCATGCCGGGAAGAAACCGACCTTCAACCCCTTCACGGGCGCCGCCGCGTCGAAGTCGAGCCGGCTCGGCACGCTCGAGAGGTCGCCCGGGTCGGGGCCGGAGATCGCCGCGAGGACGAAAAAGGTGTCTTCGACGCCGCGGGCTATCGGCCCGAGCTTGTCGAGCGACCAGCAGAGCGTCATCGCGCCCGTCCTCGGCACCCGGCCGAACGTCGGCCGCAGGCTTGTGACGCCGCAACGCATCGCCGGGTCAACGATGCTGCCCTCCGTCTCGCTGCCGATCGAGAAGCCCACGAGAGCCGCGGCCGTCGCGGCCCCCGGTCCCGCGCTGCTGCCGCCCGAGCCTTCCTCCAGGAGCCACGGGTTCATCGTCTGGCCGCCGAACCAGACGTCGTTCAAGGCCAGCGCGCCGAGGGAGAGTTTCGCCACGAGGACGGCCCCGGCCCGGTGGAGGCGCAGGACGACGGCGGCGTCGGCGTCGGGGACGCGGTCCCTGTACGGCTCGGCGCCCCACGTTGTCCGGATACCCTTCGTGTCCAGGAGGTCCTTCGTCCCCCAGGGAATCCCGTGGAGCGGGCCGCGGTATTTTCCCGCCGCGATCTCCGCGTCCGCACGCCGGGCCTGCTCCAGCGCCAGGTCGCGGGTCAGCGTGATGACGCACTTCAACTTCCCGTCGAAGCGCTCGATCCGATCGAGATAGATGCGGGTCAGCCGCTCGGAGGTCAGGGCGCGCGTTTCGATCCATCGCGAGAGCGCCGAAACGCGCGCGAACGCGATGTCCTCGTCGCGCTTCGGCAGGGTCCCCGGGCCAGCCGCGCTCCGGACGAACCGATCGCTCGCGGGGCCGGCGGGCACGCCCGGGATCATCGGGTCCCACCGTGTCGCCGGAGCGAGCGACGCTTCGAGGGCGACCTTCCTCGGTCCGGTGCGCCTCTCCATGACCCCCGCCATCGCCTGCCGCCAGTTGCCCGCGGCCTGAGCCCGCTCGGCCGTCGTCAGCTCCACCCGCACCAGCTTCTCCGCCTCGGCGAACGTGGCGGCGCTCACCTCTGGCCCCACCGGCGGAGCCGTCCCGAACGCGGGCGGCGTCCCCGCGACCGGCGTGGCCTGTGGAGGCGGAGGGGCCGCCTGGGCCTCCACAGCCACCCGGCTCACAGCGGCCACCCCGACGACTCCCACGGCCGTGCGCGCGAGGAACTCCCGGCGGGATTCAGGCATGGCGTCCCTCCTCGGCCATAATCCTAGCTCGGATGATCCCGGACCCCCCTGAGTGCTAGCATCTCCGACACGTATTAGGAGGCATCATGAACACCGCGCGGCTTTGCGTCATGGCGTTCCTGATCCTGATTGGTGCCGGACCTGTTCTCGCCCAGACCTCGGGGTCCCTCGTGGGCCGCGCAGCCGACGAGTCCGGCGGTGTGCTCCCGGGCGTCGCAGTCGAAGCGAAGAGCCCTTCGCTCCAGGGCGCGCGCGTCGCGGTTACGGACGGTTCGGGCCGGTACCGGATCACGCTGCTTCCCCCGGGGCAGTACGCCGTCGTGTTCACGCTGGCCGGCTTCCAGCCGGAGTCGAAACCGGGCGTCACGGTCAGCCTCGGCAACGAGACGACGCTCGACGCCGTCCTGCGCCCCTCCGCCACCGCGGCTGTCCTCGTGACCGGCGAGGCGCCCGTGGTCGACACGGGCTCGACGAGTCTCGGGACTAACCTGACCGCCCGCGCCGTGGAGACCCTGCCCACGGGGAGAAACTACTCGTCGGTCGTTCAGGTCGTGCCGGGCATTTCGTCCGACGCCGACCCGAGGAATGGGCAGCAATCCACGATCACGGCCTACGGCTCCTCCGGCGCCGAGAACGCGTTCTACATCGACGGCGTCAACACGACGGGCGTCGAGTACGGCTTCCAGGGCAAGGAGTTGAACTACGAGTTCATCCAGGAGATCAACGTCAAGACAGGCGGATATGAAGCCGAGTTCGGCCGCTCGACCGGCGCGATCATCAACGTGATCACGAAGTCCGGGAGCAACCAGTTCCACGGCGACGCGTTCGGTTACCTAGACGAGAAGGGGCTTCGCGCCAGCCCGAAGCCGATCGTCTCGACGGGCGGCACGGTCGAAGGATTCCGCAGGGAGGACTACGGCGCGGATTTCGGCGGATTCTTCTGGAAGGACCGCATCTGGTTCTTCGGCGCTTATGACCGCGTGCACAACACGACGGACAACGCCTTCGGCGACCTGAAGAGCCAGTCGGTGAGCACGCGCAACCTGGGATCGGGCAAGCTGACGTTCCGGCTGTCGGACAGCCATTCCGTCGTGGCCACGGCGTTTCAGGATCCGACGACCGACTCGGGCGCGATCAACGATTCGAACCACGCCTTGAACGGCGATCCGCTCACCTACGAGGGACGCCAGGATCTGGGCGGCCGCGACTACGCGGTGCGCTACGAGGGGTTGTTCGGGACGCGTTTGACCGTGTCCGCGCAGGCCTCGCAGCACCGGGAGCGCAATTCCGTGGGACCGGCGACCGCCGCGGGAGACGCCATCCAGTTCCAGGACGCCGCCTCGGACTTTTTTCAGACGGGAGGCTTTGGCCTCATTCAATTGAAGAACTTCAAGCGCACGGCGTACGGCGCCTCCATCGCGCCCTACTTCGGCGACCACTCGATCAAGCTCGGAATCGAGTACGAGAAGTCGGACGCGGAGGTCATCAAGCGAGAGTCCGGCGGGCAGCTCGTAACGATCCTCGCCAATCCCGTGAACGCGCCCAAACCGATTTACCAGCACTCCTACTGGACGACGCCGGACGCGACCGTGGCCAACGCCCCGATCTCGCAGTTGACCGCATCCCCCGAGCACAAGAACACGACGCTCTACCTGCAGGACAAATGGACGGTGCTGCGCAATGTCACCTTGAATCTTGGCGTGCGCTGGGACCGCCAGCAGATCATCGACGCTTCCGGGACCCGGCAGGTGGACCTGAAACACGACTGGGCGCCGCGCGCCGGCGTGATCTGGGACCCGACGAATGACCATCGCACGAAGGTCTTCGCCTCATACGGGCGCTTCTACGAGGAGATCCCGATGGACCTCGTGATCCGATCCTTCTCCTTCGAGCGGCAGCCCCGGATCATCAACTACAGCCCGACGGACTTCCACCCGAACCCCGCCGCCGAGAATGACCTCGGCACCCCGTCGGCCATCCTGGGCGGGTTCACCGAGCCTTCCGACCCGAAGCTCCACGGCCAGTACCTGACGGAAGTGGTCGTCGGAGGCGAGCGCGAAGTGATGACGGACATCGCGGTCGGGATCAAGGGGATCTATCGCGACTACGGCAACGTCATCGAGGACTTCCTGTGCCAGGACGACGGGACCTACTGCATCGGGAACCCGGGCAAGGGGATCATGCGGCAGGTCTTCGGGCTCGACTACACGACGCTCTATGACGCGCCGAGGCCGGTGCGGATCTATCGCGGCGTGCAGTTGGACGTCACGAAGCGCTTCTCGAACAACTGGCAGGCAATCGCGTCGTACATCTACTCGAAGCTCGAAGGCAACTACGATGGTGAGTACTCCCCCTTCACGCAGACGACCATCAACGATCCCAACATCTCCGCCGCGTACGATTACTTCGATTTCTTCACCGACGGCAGCAACCTCTCCCGGATCACCAACCGCGGGCCGCTCTCGAACGACCGGCGGCACCAGTTCAAAGTCTCGGGCGTCTACATAACGCCCTGGAAGCTGGCGATCGGACTCGCCGCGTACTACCGCACGGGGACGCCGCTGACGCGTTACGGATTCTCCGACGCCTACGGGCGCTACGAATTCTTCCTGACGGAGCGCGGCGCGGAGGGCCGAACGCCCGACAACTACGAGGCGGACCTGCACTTCGGGTACCCGGTCGGCATCGGCCCGGTCTCCATCAACGTGCTCGTGGACATCTTCAACATCCTGAACGCCCAGCGACCGGTCCTCCTCGACGAGCGCTGGGGTTTCCAGGAAGCGGACAACGCGTCCGCGACGCCTGTCAACCCGAACTACGGAAAGCCCGTCTTCCGAACGCCGCCGACCTCCGCCCGGCTCGGGGTGCGCGTCAGCTTTTAGGGAAGGCAGCCGAGAATCGTTTGCGGCGGGCGCGGCGCCCTGCCCTGTCATCCCGAGGTCGCCGACGCGCCGGAGCCTCCGCCGAAGCGGCTACGGCTCTCCAGCGAAGGCGGAAAGCCGCTATGGCGACGGCGCGAGCAAGGCGACGAGGATCTGTTCCGGGTTGGAAGCGCGAGAGCAGATCCCTCGCGGAGCCTGTCCCGAGTGGACGGGCGACTCGAAGCGGCGAGAGCAGATCCCTCGCTCCGCTCGGGATGACAGGGAAGGGCGAGGGGCTCGGGATGACAAAATGTATTTTTGCGGATTTTGCGATTCGACCGGCATGAAAGGAGATCCCATGGCAGACGCTCCGCTTCCACCCGGTGAGACAGGTCTGCCGGTTCTCGGAGAGACGCTCAGCCTGCTCAAGAATGGGTTCGCGTTCGTCGAGGCCGGCGCGCGGAAATACGGACCGATCTTCAAGACGAACGTCTTCGGCCGGACGACGGCGGTCATCACCGGGCCGAACGCCAGTGCCCTGTTCATCGATTCGAGCCGCGTGCAGCGCTCGGGCTCGATGCCATCGCACATCCAGACCCTGTTTGCGGGACGGAGCCTGCCGCTCCTCGACGGCCAGGAGCATGGCGATCGAAAGCACTTCGTAATGGCGGCTTTCACCCGAGAAGCCCTGACTTCCTACCTCCCGACAATGCAGCGGATCGTGAGCGAGTCCATCGGGCAGTGGTCGGCCGGCGGCGAGGTGCGCCTCTTCGATGAGTTCAAGCGACTCGCGATCGAGACGATCGCCGTCACGATGCTCGGCCTCTCGCGGGGACCGACCCTGGAAAAGGTGCTCGCGGACTACGGTCTGGTCGGGGGCGGATTCGCGAGCCTTCCGATCCCCCTTCCGGGCACGGCGTACACGCGCGCGAAGCAGGCGCTCGCGAGGATCCTGGCGGTGCTTGAGACCTGCGTCCGAGAGCATCAGGCTTCCCCGAAGGACGATGGCCTTTCGCGTATTCTCGCGGCGAGAACCGAGGACGGCCGCGGCATCTCGATCGAAGACGCGAAGAGGGAACTTCACCACATCGTCGTCGCCGGGCTGATCGTGTGGGCCTGGTTCGTGGGCGCGATCCTCGAGCTTTCCAGGCGCCCCGATCTGCGCGAAAAGTTGATGGACGAGATCCGGAGGTCGAACCCGGAGGGTCCCCTGACACTCGAAACGCTCGGGACGATGCACGAGCTCCAGAGGATCTCGATGGAGATCCGCCGCTTGAGCCCGGTCGTGTACGTGTTCTTCGGCAAGGCACGGGAGACCTTCGAGTTCGAGGGATTCACGGTGTCGAAGGGCTGGGCGGTCCTCTGGGGACATCGCTCGTCCCACATCCGCCCCGAGATCTACTCGGAGCCGGAAGAATTCGATCCCTCGAGATTCTCTCCATCCCGCGCCGAGCACCTGCGGCACGAGCACGCCTTCGTCCCGAACGGCGCCGGACCGTTCATGGGCCACAAGTGCGCGGGCTACGAGTTTGCCCCGCTGTTCCTCCAAGTCTTCCTCGTCGAGCTGTACCGGGCCTTCGACGTCGTCATCGCCCAACCCCAGGATCTCGGTCTTGACTGGAGCCGCGTCCCGCCCGAGCCCAAAGAGGGCCTCCGGGCGCGCGTCAAACGCCGCCAACAGAAGAAATCATGCTTCACGTGACGCCCTCGATCGTCATTCCCGACCACGAGCTGGACGAACGGTTCGTGCGCGCTTCGGGTCCGGGAGGCCAGAACGTCAACAAGGTCTCTACCGCGGTCGAGCTGCGCTTCAACGTCGCCGCGTCGTCGTTGCCCGAGGATGTGAAGGCGCGGCTCAAGGCGCTCGCGGGAAAAAGAATGGCCGCCGACGGGATGCTTCTGATCGACAGCCGTGAGCATCGCACCCAGGCCCGGAATCGCGCGGAGGCCCGTGCCCGCCTCGCGGTCCTCCTGCGAAAGGCCGCCGCGCGGCCGAAGTCGCGCAAGAAGACCAGGCCCACCGGAGCCGCCCGCGAGCGTCGCCTCGCGGCGAAAGTTCAGCGGGCGCGAGTCAAGGCGCGCCGCGGCCGGGTTCGCGGCGACGAGGACTGATCCCGAGCTCCTCCCGCGCAATGCCACTTGGCAACGCCACTGGGGTCAGTCATGACTTGTGGTATTATTGAGCCGAATAATACATGATCGCATAACTGACCCCAGAGGAGGAGCCCCGTCCGAGCCGGTGCCTCGCCCGGCTCAGCAGTTCTCGTATTTCCAGTTTCGGGACTTTCCCTTCGCGAGCCATTCGAGCGTCGTGGCGAGGCGCTTCTGCCTCGTCTCGTCCCGTTTCGCCTCCGTGATCCAATCGATGTATTCCTTCCGATTGCTGGGGCTGAACTTCTCGAACGTGGCGGCGGCCGCCTTGTTCTTCTTGAGACCAGCCGCGAGGTCCTCCGGCACGACGAGCGGCGCCACGGGCCGCTTTGCCGGCCGCGGCCGCGCGGGCGCGTCGGACTCGTTCAACGCGGCGGCCTTCCGGATGTAGAGCGCCATCTTCTTGTCGGAGGGGAGGTCGTTCACGCTCGTGACTCGGCCGAAGCTCCGCATCGCCGAATCGGGCTTCTGGGCGTCGCCGCCGAGCACCGCGCTCATGCCCTGGTGCCAGAACCCGAACGTGCAGTGCTCCTTGAACGCCGCCATCCCGCCCAGGATCTTTCCGCGGTACACGAACGACGGCATGCTCCATTTCATCGTCTCCTCGGCCTCGGGGCATGCCTCGCGCACGAGCTTGCGCAGGTGCGTCAGGATCGGCTTCGCGAATCCCGCCGCCTTCCCGATGTAGGCATCAACGCGCGGATCGGTCTTTTTCATTGCGATCACCTCTCATACTTGGACAGTCGAGAGTCCTTTCCCCGCAATGATAGCCGCGGCCCGCTGCCCGGGTTAGTCTCGTCAGTGGCTGTTTCGCGAGAGCTTTCCATGGGGCTTGAGGACGAAGCTGCAGACGGGCGAAGAGCAGGGAATTTCGAGGGTCGCCAGCCATTCCGGCGAGTGATCGAGAGGGGAGTCGCAGAGCGGACACACGCCGTCGCGGATGGAATTGACGACGCGGGGATCGTTGCAGCTGATATCGAAACAGCAGTCGTCCGGCTCGTTGGGAATGTTTTCAATCGGTTCGAAGCGCATCGGACTGGGACTCCTCCTCCGTTGGAAATGGCCGGTCGGTCCGGGATGTGAAGATTGTCGCGCCGGTCCCGGGACAGTTGATGTCCTGCCGAGCGCAAGATTCCGGCGGCAGAGCGCGAGCTTCGCGGAACCGCCGGGAGGGCGCCTCCGGGACTTGGACGGCTGCTCGGACAGTTCTCGTCGACACGCGACGGAACGAGCGGTCGCCGTGGGCCGGCTTTTTTTCGCTGTCGACGGCCCGCACGGGTCCGGTTTACAATCGCACCCGTCTGTCCCATGGCACTCTCAAACGGCTCGCGTCTTGGCCCATACGAGATCCTCGCGCCTCTCGGGGCGGGAGGCATGGGCGAGGTCTACCGGGCGAGGGATGAGCGTCTGCGGCGCGAGGTCGCGATCAAGGTCCTCGTCTCCGAGCTCTCCGCCGACCCCGCCCGGCGCAAGCGATTCGAGCAGGAGGCGCGGGCGGCCTCGTCCCTGAACCACCCGAACATCGTCACGATCCACGACATCGGGTCGACCGATTCGATGGTCTACATCGCCATGGAGCTCGTCGACGGGCTGACGCTGCGTGGTCTCCAGGCGGAGGGGCTCCTGCCGACCCGAAGACTGCTCGATATCGCCTTCCAGATCGCGGACGGCCTCGCGAAGGCGCATTCGGCGGGCATCGTTCACCGGGACCTGAAGCCCGAAAACATCATGGTGACGAAGGACGGCGTCGTCAAGATCCTGGACTTCGGCCTCGCCAAGCTCCTGTTGCGCGAGACCACGAAAGGCGACGACAGCGCCACCGCGGTGGAGCAAACGCAGCCGGGAACGGTCATGGGCACGATCGGTTACATGTCGCCCGAGCAGGCGAGCGGAAGGCCGGTCGACTTCCGCTCCGACCAGTTCTCGCTCGGCTCGATCCTCTACGAGCTCGCGACGGGCAATCGTGCGTTCCAGCGGGGCACGAGCGCGGAAACGCTCACGGCCATCATCCGCGAGGATGCCGAGCCGGTCGGGAAAGTCAACGCTAACGTGCCGGCGCCCTTCCGGTGGATCATCGAGCGGTGCCTCGCCAAGGACCCGGAGGAGCGCTTCGCCTCGACCCGGGACCTGGCGAGAGACGTGCGGAGCGTCCGCGAGCATCTCTCGGAGGCCTCCGTCCCGGGCGGCGCTCCGGAACAGGCATCCGCCGCCGCGCCGCCGCGCCGCGGCCGTGTTCTCCTTCGCGCTGCGCTGTCGGCGGCGGCCCTCCTGGCCGCGCTCGCGGCCGGCATGTTGCTTCAGAAGCGCTTTTCCCGATCGTCGCCCCCTTCGTACCAACAGATCACCTTTGGCAGCGGCACCATCCGTTCCGCGCGCTTCGCGCCGGACGGCCAAACGATCGTTTATAGCGCCCAGTGGGACGGCGGCCCCTTGAAGCTCTTCCTCAAACACCCGTCGAGCCCGGACTCGCTTCCGCTGGAGCTCCCGAGCGCGAACCTCCTCGGAATCTCGCCCACGGGCGAGATGGCGATCGCCCTCGATTGCCGCTCGACACACCCCGGCATCTGCAGCGGCAAGCTCGCGCGGGCGGCGCTGACGGGAGGCGCGCCGCGAGATGTGGCCGACGGCATCCAGGATGCGGATTGGGCCGCGGACGGAGAGAAGCTCCTCGTCGTGCGCGACGTCGGCGGCAAGGCGCGCATCGAATTCCCGATGGGAAAGGTGCTCTACGAGACCGCGGGGCACGTCAGCTATGCCCGGCTCTCCCCGAAGGGCGACCGTGTCGCCTTCCTCGACCATCCCTTCCCGCTCGACGACGCCGGGACGGTCGCCGTCATTGACCTCTCGGGAAAGAAGACGGCCCTGACCGGAAAATGGGCGAGCGAGGGCGGGCTCGCGTGGGCTCCGTCGGGAGAGGAGGTCTGGTTCAGCGCGACCGAGGCGGGCGCCAACCGCTCGCTCTATGCGGTGTCGCTTTCGGAAAAGCTGCGCGTCGTGGCGCGCGTGCCGGGTGGCCTGAAGCTGCACGACATCGCCAGGAGCGGCCGCGTGCTCCTGACGCGCGAGAGCCCCCGCGTGGTCATCCGGGGGATTCTCGCGGGCGACGAGCGCGAGCGCGACATGTCCTTTCTCGACTACTCCTTCGCGGCCGATCTGGCCTCGGACGGCAAGACGCTCCTCTTCGACGAGGAAGGGGAAGCCGGCGGCGCCAACTACACCGTCTTCCTCCGCAAATCAGATCGATCCCCGGTGATCCGCCTGGGCGAAGGCAACGCCCTCGCGCTGTCGCCGGACATGAAGTGGGCGCTCTCGATCATTCCCGTTCCAAACTCTCCCTTTCAGTTGATGCCGACGGGGACGGGGGAGCACAGGAAGATTGTGCTCGAAGGGATCAGCCCCGAGCAGGCCGCCGCCTGGATGCCCGACAGCAAGGGGATCCTGTTCGCCGGGAGCGAAACGGGGCACAGCCTCCGGCTCTACGTGCAGAGCCTCGACGGCGGCAAGCCCCGGGCAATCACGCCGGAGGGAATCACGGTGGGATTGCCGGGATTCACCGTCACGTCCGACGGCAAGAACGTCGCGGCGATCGGGTCGGACCTCAAGTGCGCGCTCTATCCCGTCGCCGGCGGCTCGCCGCGCCCCGTCGACGGCGTGGCGGAGGGCGAGGTTCCGCTACGCTTCTCACCC
>JGI12682J13319_1000028_pt1 | contig 13613 bp, 15 predicted proteins | sample BlaSpr_A8_OM3_M2_FD_13319 | JGI IMG/M metagenome (IMG submission 13319)
CGTCGAGCGTCTCCAGACTCTCGGACACGCAGTCGGCGGCGGGCGTGATCTGGTCGGTGTCAATCGCGTCGCGCTTGGCGCCGGGGACGTGCCCGTCCCAGAAAATGAGCGCCCGGCCCCGGACCAGGCGCGCCGCGCCGCCGGAGCTTTCGGCATCCGCGGCACCCGGCAGCTCTTCCATCGTGACCCCGGGCTTCAATCTCGCTGGCTCGATCCGGTGCATAGACACTCCATTCCTCCCTGAGGGCCCAACGTAATTTTAGCTGCGACTTACTAGCCGGCGCGCATGCGCCGGCTAAGCGATGAACTTCGCGATCGCAAACGCGGCGGCCGCGGCGAGTCCCCCGACCAGGGCGGTCTGCCAGGCGCTGCGCAGGGGTTTCTTCACCGTGAACCGGCCCTTGACGTACCCGAAGACGAGGAGCGCGATGAGCGTGATGACGATCGAGCCGAGCAGCGCTTCGGCCATCGACTTGAAGACGAAGTACGGAGCGAGCGGGACGAGCCCTCCCGCCATGTAGGAAAAGGCGATCGTCAGCGCGCTCGTACGGGCGCGGCGCGGGTCCGGCTCCTCGAGGCCCAGCTCGAAGCGCATCATGAAGTCGATCCAGCGGCGCCGGTCCTTGCTCATCTCGTCGGCTGCCTTCTTCGCGAGCGTCCCGGACAGGCCGTAGCCCTCGAAGAGCTCGGACACTTCCCGCTTCTCCTCCTCGGGGATCTCGACCGTCTCGCGAGACTCACGGGCGCGTTCCGACGCGTAGTGCTCCGCGTCCGTGCGCGCCGCGAGGTAACCGCCGAGCCCCATCGCGATCGAGCCCGCGGCGATCTCGGCGAGTCCCGCGGTGATGATGATGTTGGTTTTCGTCACCGCGCCCGACAGCCCCGCGGCAAGAGCGAAAGGGACGGTCAATCCGTCGGACATCCCGATGACGACGTCGCGAACCCTCTCGGAGGCCGTAAAGTGCTTTTCGACGTGCTGCGTCTGCGGCATCCCGATTCCTTTCTCGAACCGCTCATCAGGAATCTTAGCGGGAGACCGCGAAGATTCCTTACCAGATCAGGCAGCGCTGCTCGCGGATCATCGGGTCTCCCGCGTTGCACGAAAACGCCTTCGCGAACTCCGGGATGTTGGAAGGAGCCCCGATTGCCCGAAAACGGCCGAGCGGATGCGGGTTGGTGTTGGTCATCAGCCGTTCGAACTCCGGCCGCCCGTTCGTGGCCCAGACGCGCGACCAGTTGAGGAAGAGGCGCTGCTCCGGCGTGAAGCCGTCGATGTTCGCCGGACGCGGCTTGCCTTCGAGGCTCTTCTGGAAAGCCTTGTAGGCGATCGTCAGGCCCCCGAGGTCCGCGATCGACTCGCCGAGCACGAGCTTGCCGTTCTGGTGCAGGTCCCCTTCCACGACGTAACCGTCGAACTGCTTCTCGACACAGGTCGCGCGCTCTGTGTAGTTCTTCAGGTCTTCCGGCGTCCACCAGTTCTTGAGATTCCCCTGCGCGTCGAACTTCCGCCCCTGGTCGTCGAACCCGTGGGTCATCTCGTGCCCGATGACGGCCCCGATGCCGCCGTAATTGACGGCGTCGTCCGCTTTGGCGTCGAAGAACGGGGGCTCCAGGATCCCTGCCGGGAAAACGATCTCGTTCCTCCCGGCGTTGTAGTAAGCGTTGACTGTGGGCGGCGTCATGCCCCATTCCGTGCGGTCCACGGGCTTGCCGATCTTGTCCATGTCCCGGTGGTGCTCGTAGAGAGCCCCGTTCATGACGTTGACGACGTGCGAGCCCCGCTCGACCTTGTAAGGGGAATAGTCGCGCCACTTGTCGGGGTAGCCGATTTTCGGCGTGAACGCATCGAGCTTCGCCAGCGCCGCCTTCCGCGTCTCGGCGCCCATCCACGGGAGCGTCGCGAGGTCGTCGCGGAGCGCCGCGATCAGGTTCTTCACCATCTGGTCGGCGCGCGCCTTCGCTTCCGGCGGGAAGTATTCGCGAACGTAGATCTTTCCGAGCGCGAAGCCGAGATGGTTGTCGGTCGCCTGGACGCACCGCTTCCAGCGGGGGAGGAGCTCCTTGGTCCCCTGCAGGATGCGGCCATTGAAGTCGAAGTTCTCCTCGACGAACTTCGAGGACAGGCCGGGCGCCGCCGACCGCACGAGATGCCACCGGAGGTACGTCTTCCAGTCGGCCAGGGGAACGGCCGCCAACTGCTTGTCCAGCGACTCGAAGAACCTTGGCTGCCCGATATTGACCGCCGTGATCGCCGGGGCATCGAGGTCCTTGAAGTAGGCGTCCCAGGCGAAGTTGGGAGTCAGGGTCTTCAACTCCTCCCGCGACATCCGGTGGTAGGTGGCATCCGGATCCCGCCGCTCGACCCGGGTCATCGAGACCTCGGCGAGCTTCGTTTCGAGGTCGAGCACGGTCTTCGCCTCGGCGCCGGCCTTCACCGTGTCGTCGCCGAGAAGCGTGAGCATCTTCTTCACGTGCTCGGAGTACTGGCCGCGCAGCCCTTTCGATTTGTCGTCCGTCTTCGTGTAGTAGTCGCGATCGGGCAGTCCCAGGCCGCCCTGGAAGGCGCCCGCGATCACCTCGCTCGAGTTCTTGCGGTCCTGCTGGGAACCGAAGCCGAAGAGGACGCCGACTCCGTGAGTCTGGAGCCTCGCGATCTCGGAGCGAAGATCCGGAAGACTCTGGATCTTGTCGATCCTCTCGAGCTCCGGGGCGAGGGGCCTTGCCCCCTGCGCCTCGACGGCGGCCTCGTCCATGCAGCTCACGTAGAAGTCGCCGAGCTTCTGCTCGTCGGAGCCCGTGGCGGCCTTCTCCTTCGCATTCGCGAGCTTCTCCAGGATCTTATGCATCGCCTCGCGGTTTCGCTCCGCGAGCTCCGAGAACGTCCCCCAGCTCGGGTAATCAGGGGGAATCGGGTTCTTCTTCATCCAGCCGCCGTTGGAGTACCTGTAGAAGTCCTGGCACGCTTTGGCCGTCGTGTCCATGTCGGCAGGCTCGAGCCCATGCGTCTCCACGCCTGCCGCGGTGGATCTGGCGGCGGCCGGGGCGGCGGTCTGCGCGGGGACCGCGGTCAAGGAGGCCGCGACGAGGACAATCGCGGCGGCGATGCCTTTGCGGCGTCGGACAGCAGAGGACAAGAGGGAGAGCGGGCTCATGATCGGCGTTCCTTCCTGAAGTTCTCGCCGTTGCGTCGCATCCGGCAAAGGGGAATCATATCGCGCGCCGTCTCGTGTCAGAGTAACGAGGAAGGGCTTCGACGTCTCGACGCGCGCCAGGACTTTGCGCCCGGAGTTCTTTCGGCGGCGGCGGCGATCATCCGCCGGTTCATCGAGGAGTATCACGAGAAGTCCGAGGAGGAGAGTCTCTTTCCCCGGTTCAAAAAGGCGGGCAAGCTCGTGGACCTCGTGGCCGTCCTGCGCCGGCAGCACCAGGCGGGCCGGCGCCTGACCGCGGAGATCGAGCTCGGGATCTACGAGCTGTCCCGGTTCACGCCGGACGTGCGCGGATGAGTGGGGAAGCTATTTCCTCCTGGCGGCGAATCGCGGGTCGGCAGCCGCAGGAGACGGCGCGGCGCGTTGCGATTGAACGGGCCGTGGTCCCGGTTTCGTTTCGCCTCTGACGGCGGCCATGCACGTCTCGCGGTTGACTCGCTCGAGGAGCTTCTCAAGGATCTTCAAGACGCCCATGACCTCAACGGGACCATCGGTCGACCTGCAGGTGAAGGAGACCGAGCTCGTAGCGGCGTCGAGACGGAAACGGCTGAGGCTCGGCGTGTCCGCCGTGACGCGCTGGTAGGAGTCCGCCCAATCCTCGTCGATGGTGCCGAGGAGCTTGATCGAATACCGCTCGAAGAGCGGTCCGACCCTTTCCCAGTCCAGCCCCGACTCGGGCAAACAGACGTCGTAAGGAATGGGACCGGCCGTCTGATGGGGTGTTGTGAGGTACAATTTGATGGTCCTTTCGACTTCCTCTTGGTCTCTCGCATGACAAATAAACGCAAGGATGGGACCACATTGACAAGGCATTTAAAATAAGATACTTAGCTTCAAATTGGCTCGCAAGCATAACAATAATTGTCTCTTCTCGAATTCGTTCTTGACCGAATTGCGTCTCCCCGAAACCCGCACGGGATCGTCCCGCTTTTCTTCACTCGGCCCATGCTCCCCTCCGCGGAAATCGTCGTGATTTCTTGAGGAAGGAGCCCTGGACATGAAGAGCAAGGAACTTGACCCGGGAGCTGCCGGCACTGCCACGCGGGTAGTGCAGGCTTGCGATCAGGCGAGCTTTCTTTCATCGGACCACGCGGACAACTTCCCCGACGTCTTTGCCACCGCGGGCATCGGTTCGAAGTCTTCGCGGAGGATGAGGCGGGCGAGATCGGGAGGGGAGTCCACGACCGCGCGCTCGTCGATCACCGGGGCTGTTGGAAGGAGCGGAGAAACGCCGGCATGAGGGGGAAGGTTGAGAGTTGAGAGTTCAGGCACGGAGCCCGAACTCTCGACTCTCGTACTGTTTTCCCGTCAGTCTCGGTCCGCTTTTCCTGTCCGGCGGAGCTCCGTGACCCACATTTTCCCGTCCTTCTCCAGGTAGTCGAAATGGACCTTGTCCCCACTCTTCAGCTCGCCGAACGTCAGGCCGTTCTTCAGCTTCGTCGTCTCGGTCCAGTAGAGATTCCACTGGTCCCCTTTCTCCCCCTGCACGACCATCGTCATCGCCGTGGAATCGATGCTGACGATCTTGCCTTCGTGCGGCCGCTTTTCGGCGTACCCCGCGGAGGACACCAGCAGGATGGCGACCGCAGCTATCGTGATTGCGAGTGCTTTTTTCATAGATTTACCTCCACTGCGCCAAAACCGCAAGAAGCGGGCCAAAAACGCGGTGCGAGGTTCCCGGTTTGGCCGCGCCCCGCGCCCCGCTTATCCGTCCTGCGCCATCTCGAATTGGCCGAGGATCCCGGACCACGCGGAGATCGGAATCGGCGCGTCGGTGATTTCCTGCCAGAGGACCCGTCCGTCGCGGCAGAGGAAGTGAGGCGCGATTCGCGGGAAGGCGACACGGCGACCTTTGCCGGAGTTCATCCTCCAGACCATCGTGCTGACGCGCCGTGCGCCGCAGCCCGGGCACGCTTCCCGGAGCACAAAGGGCGGCGCCCCGATCGGGACGTCGTCTCCGGCCGCCCTCCGCGCGCGCCAAACCGCGATGTCGTGAACGTCGCCCATGCCGCCCTCCACGCCAGAAGGATGCGGGCGGGGCACGGACAAAAGACGTCCGACCACCCTGTCGGAACCGAGGGTGTAGAATAGCTGTCGACCCCCTGCAGGACTGTACCTTCAGAACCCCCTCGGAGTCCCGCCCGGGCGAAGACTATTGTTCAACGGAGTAACCATGCAGCCGCCCAAGAAAAACTGGCTCAATATCCTGTTTCTGTCGTTCACCCCGATCATCGGAGTCTTCGGCACGGCGGCCTACGCGCTGGCGTACGGAGTCCGCTGGTGGGAGCCAGCTCTGTTTCTGACCCTCTTCAGCCTCGTGAGTTTCTCGGTGACGGCGGGGTACCACCGCTGTTTCGCGCACAAGGCCTACGTCTCCCATCCGGCCCTGCAGGCCTGCTACCTGTTCCTGGGCGCGATGGCGCTCCAGAACTCCGCTCTCAAGTGGGCTTCCGATCACCGCGACCATCACCGGTACGTGGACAAGGACTGGGATCCGTACAGCATCAAGCGCGGCGGACTCTGGGCGCACATGCTCTGGCTCTTCTACGCCGAGCCGGCGGAGCGCCGCTACGAGAATGTCCCCGATCTGCAGAACAACCCGCGCGTGAAGTGGCAGTACCGCTGGAACAACTGGATCGGCATCGTCGCGGGCCTCGGGATCCCGACCCTCGTCGGAGCGCTCTTCGGCCGTCCTCTCGGGGGCCTGCTCTGGGGAGGATTCCTGCGCATCGTCGTCATCCACCACACGACCTTCCTGGTGAATTCCGTCGCGCACCTCTACGGCACGCGGCCTTACACCGAAGAGAACTCCGCGCGGGACAACGGGCTCCTCGCCTTCATCACCAACGGCGAGGGGTACCACAACTTCCATCACAAGTTCCCCTCCGACTTCCGTAACGGCGTGCGCTGGTATCAGTGGGACCCCACGAAGTGGCTGATCGAGACGCTGCATTTCGTCGGGCTCGCCGGAGACCTGAGGAAGACGCCGAAGGCCGTCATCGAGACGTCCCGGCTGCGGATGAGTCTCGGCAAAGCGGAGGCCCGCCTCGTCCACGCCCCCGCCGGGATCGCAGCGGAGATCCGAGTTCACATGGAACGGGCCCGGCGCGCTCTCGATTCCGCCGTGGAAGCCTGGCACAACGTGGACGCGAAGCGGCACGAGCTCGTCGAACGCGGGCGAACCGCGTCTTCGGAACTCGCAATATCGTGGCGCAAGGAGCTCCGCGAATCGCGGGAATCGCTCGCGGCCGCCCGGCGGGAATGGCTTCTCGCCGCGCGGATGCTGTCGAGGTTGCCAGAACTCTCCTAGTTCCCAGGGGGTTGTGAGTTGTGGGTTGTGAGTTGAGGCCCCCGGCCCCGGCCCCGACCCTGGACTCTTTGACTCACGACTAATAACTCAAGACCCATAACCCCCCGGCTCCCTCCACGATGTGATACGCTGTATATCCACCGATCTCCGACGGACCCTCCAATCGATTCGTGATCGCCCGTCGCCGTTTCTCGGCGAGAAAGCGAGCCGTGTCATGGGAACTGAATCGGTCCGGATTCGGGCCACGCAGAGTTCGCAGCAGACCTTCGCCATCGCCCTCTCCCGGCTGCCGGCGGTGGACGACGCTCCGGGTCTGATCTCGTTTCTCGTGGATATCACCGGGAGTGGAGCGGGCGCGGCCGCAAAGCCCGGCACCCTGACCGACGCCGCTCTGCGCGGCCGGCTGGCTCACTTCAACGTTCATTCGGCCAACGAGGTCGCGGCGGTCAGGAAAGCCCTGTCAGCGGAGAACGGGCGGGTCACAGTGTACGAGAGCTGGTCGGGGGCGGGCGGCTGCCTTCAGTTCTGGCACGGGTTCATCGGGTCGCAGATCCGCCCGATTGCCTGGACCTGCGAGGCCTGCGGCGCGCCAAATCGAGACAGCATCGGTGGAAGCGTCGGAGAGTCATTTTTTCGCCGCTGCGGTTGCGGCCAGGCCACGCGGATCACCGTCCCCAAGTACGGACCGGTCGCGATAGCTTGAGAGTTGAGAGTTGAGAGTTGAGGGTAAGCCACCGGGCCCGGACTCTCGACTCCTGACTGCTCAAAAAAAAGGGGCGCCTTGCGGCGCCCCGGGTCTTCCTGGAAGGAAGGGTCAGTAGCGGGGTCGTCCGCCTCCCGAGCCTTCGGCGCGGGGCCGCGCCTCGTTGACCGTCAGGGCCCGGCCGCCGAAGTCGGTGCCGTTCAAAGACAGCGCCTGCTTCGCAGTCTCGTCATTGTTGAACTCCACGAAACCGAATCCCTTGGACTGGCCGGAATCGCGATCTGTGATGACCCGAGCCGAGTCGGGCACGCCGAACTTGGCGAACATGTCGCGAAGCTGGTCGTCGGAGATGTTGTACGGGAGGTTGCCTACATAGAGCTTCATGAAACCCATCCTTGATGCCGGTTGATCCGGCCCCGGCGGAAGATCGTGTCCGGAAACCGGCCGGTACGGTCTCCGTATTCTCGTTATTCTTTTTCGTTCGGGATTAGTCAGAACAGGTCTGGTAAGGCGAGCGATAGCGAGAACCAGGACACTCTATCACAGATCCGAAGGGGTGAAGGTCGAGAGTCAAGAGCCGAGAGTCGAGAGCCTGTTGTGGCCCAACGCCTGAATCCTCAACTCTCAACGCTCAAGTCTCAACTTATCCCACGAAACGACCACGGGGCCGCGCGGAGAGGCATTTCCGCCCGCAGGCTCCATCGTGCCTTCGACAAAGTCGGGCCGCGAGGCTAGCGGCGTTCCCTCCGCGATGAGGCGGGCTCTCCCCGCGGAGTCCGGGAGAGCCGTCCCGAGCGACACCCAGACCGCGCCGTGGCGCGCCCCCGCCTGGTAAACGCGGCCCGGCGGCGCGGGAGCGAAGTTGGAGAAAGTCATGACTGCCATCGGCGCGCCCGGGCGCGAGCGGTAAACGCCGTGGGTCTTCTCCGGCACTCCCGCCGCGGCGGAGAGGCGCAGCGCCTCCGAGTCGCTCGCGGTCAGCATGGCGAGCGCCCGCTCGTCGCGCGCGAGGGCTTGTCTGCGGGTCTCCAGGCGGATCGTGAGCCCCGCGAGGAGAGCGACGATGGCGAGTGTCGCGACGAGCGGGGCGACGACTTTGGATCGAGTGCGCGGAATCTCAAGTCCGCTAGCAGATACACGCTGTCATCCTTCGCCCCTCGCCCCCCTTTGTCATCCCGAGCGAAGCGAGGGATCTGCTCTCGCCGCTTCGAGGCGCTCGTCCGCTCGGGACAGGCTCCGCGAAGGATCTGCTCTCCGACATTTCCGGAGCAGATCCCTCGTCGCTTTGCTCCTCGGGATGACAGGGCAGGGAGCTGCGCCCGAAGGTTATTTGGTGGATTTCCGACTCAGGGATCTAGTGCGGAACGCCGCCTTCGACTTCGGCGTTCGGGCCGGAGCCAAAGAAGAGGCGCCCCTCCTGGAGCGAGGTGTTACGCAGCGTGACGGCGAGGGCCTCCGCCAGGTCCTCGACGGGAGAGACCCCGATCCTCTCCCGCACCTCCGCCGGAAGGTCTTCGAGGTCCGCCTCGTTGTCCTTCGGAATCACGATGTTCGTGATGCCGGCGCGCACGGCGCCGAGGATCTTTTCCTTCAAGCCTCCGATCGGGAGAACGCGGCCGGAGATCGTGATCTCGCCCGTCATGGCGATGTCGTTGCGGACGGCCCGCCGGGAGAGGGCCGAGACCATGGCCGTCGCCATCGCGATGCCGGCCGAAGGCCCGTCCTTGGGAATCGCGCCGGCGGGAACGTGGATGTGGACGTCGCGCTCGAAGTCCTTCTCCTCGATCCCGAGCCAGGCCGCGTGAGACCGCGCGTAGGTCCAGGCCGCGCGCGCGGACTCCTTCATGACGTCGCCCAGCTGTCCCGTCAGGATCAGCTCGCCCTTGCCGCGCATGAGAGACGCCTCGACGAACATGATGTCTCCTCCGGTCGGGGAGTAATACATGCCGGTCGCAATGCCGACCTGGTCCTCGCGCGCCTTCTTCTCCGGATGCACCCGGGGACGGCCGAGGAGTCCGCGCACGTCCGCCTGCTCGACGGTCTGCGTTTCGATCTCCCGGGCGGCGATGCGCCGCGCGATCTTGCGGGCGAGACGGCCGAGCTCCCGCTCGAGCTGCCGGACACCGGACTCGCGCGTGTAGCTCGAAACGACCTCCAAGATCGCGCCGTCGGTCAGGACGATTTGCCCCTCCGACAGGCCGTTCTCCCGGACCTGCCGGCCGACGAGGTAGCTCCTGGCGATGTGGAGCTTCTCCTGCTCCGTGTAGCCCGCGAAGTTGACGGTCTCCATGCGGTCGAGCAGCGGGCCCGGGATGTTCTGGATGAAGTTCGCCGTCGCGATGAAAAGCACCTCGGAGAGATCGAACGGGACTCCGAGGTAATGGTCGGTGAAACTGTCGTTCTGAGCCGGGTCGAGCACTTCGAGGAGCGCGCTCGCCGGGTCGCCCTGAAACGAGACGCCGAGCTTGTCCACCTCGTCGAGCAGGAAGACCGGGTTCTTGGTCCCGGCCTGCTTCATCCCCTGGATGATGCGGCCCGGCATCGCGCCAATGTAGGTGCGGCGGTGGCCGCGGATGTCCGCTTCGTCGCGCGCGCCGCCAAGCGAGATGCGCACGTACTTGCGCCCCATGGCGCGCGCGATCGAGCGCGCGATCGATGTCTTGCCGACTCCCGGAGGACCGGCGAAGAGCAGGATCTTCCCTTTCGCGTGCGCGGATTCGCGCGCTTCCTTGATGTTGTCGGGAGTGGCTTCGCCGCCCGCCGTCTTCGCGGGCTCACCGCCGGGCGCCGGAGCCGCCGGCTCCTCCGGAGCTCCGGGCTCCTTCTTTTCGGCATTCTCGCGGGTTTGCCAGAGCTGGCGGACGGCGAGAAACTCCAGGATGCGGTCCTTGACGTCGCTCAAGGCGTAATGGTCCTCGTCGAGGATCCGGGAGGCTTCCTGCACGTCCAGGTGGTCCTTGCCGCGGGAGTTCCACGGCAATTCCGCGATCGTTTCGAGATAGGTGCGGATGACTTGAGACTCCATGGACTCGCGTCCGATCCTGGTCAGCCGGGACCACTCGCGGTTGACTTCCTTCAAGACGTCTTCGGGCAGGTCGAGCGCATCGAGCTTCGCCCGCAGCTCCTTGACGGACTCGTCCTCGGCGCCTTCGCCCTCGCCGAGCTCTTTCTGGATCGCCTTCATCTGCTCGCGCAGGTACATCTCGCGCTGCCGTCCGCCGAGCTCTTCCTTGACCTTCGACTGGATGTCCTCCTGGGCCGAGAGCACGTCGATCTGACGCTGGACGTGGAGGAGGACGCGCCGCAGGCGGTCCTCGACCGAAAGGGTCTCGAGCAGCGCCTGCTTTTCGGCGGGCTGGATGTCCAGGTAACCGGCGACGAGGTCGGCCAGTTTTCCGGGCTCCTGCACTCCCTCGAGGAACTGGCTGATCGCCTCCTCGGGCAGGCCGAGCTTGCGCCCGAGCTCCGCCGCGCGCTCGCGCACCTCGTGGTGGAGGCCGACGAAGGCGGGGTCGCGCGAATCGAGCGCGAGCATTTCTTTCGCCTCCTGGACCGTGGCCTCGAGCCGACCGTCCTTCATGACGAAACGGGTGGCGATCCCGCGCGCCTTGCCTTCGAGCAGCAGCAGGACGCTTCCGAGGCTCCTCTGGACGGACCCGACCATGGCGATCGTGCCGATCGTGTAAAGCGAGTCGGGCGTGACCGCCTCGCCTTCGGTGACCTGCCTCTGCGCGACGGCGAAGACACGCCGGTCCTTGTCGTTCATGGCCGCCTCGATCGCGCGCAGCGTCGCTGGCCGCCCGGCGGTGATCGGGAAGCTCACGCCCGGAAACAGAACGGCGTTCTTCATCGGAACGACCGGAAGATTCAGTGTTTCAGACATTCGTTACCTTTCCTGCGGCCGCGGCTCCGTGCCCGGCCGCTTCCTCCACTCACGCAAAATACGAGTCCCCGGCCCGTGCCGGTTCAGGAAAGCACCCTGCGGCGGATGCAGCCCGGTACCCGCGGCCTTGCAAAGATTCTCCGCCCTTGAAAACAAGCGCCTATTCCCTCACGTTCCCCCCGAGCGGAGTGATGCGCTTGCATCAGGCGCCGGGCTGTCGTCCGGGCGATGCTGCCGTCCATGGAAATCCGTTTTCCCGGAGGCCTCGAAGTGGAAGCGCTTGCCGGAGGGTTCTCGATCCTGACGGACCAGCCCGCCTCCGACGGGGGCGCCGGAGCGGCGCCATCCCCCTTCGATCTCTTTCTCGCCTCGATCGGCACCTGCGCCGGCATTTACGCCCTCCGGTTCTGCCGGCAGCGCAACCTGGAGACCGAGGGGCTGTCGCTGGAACTGACCGCGGAAAAGGGGGACGGCGCCGGGCGCGTGGCTCGCATCCGGATCGAGATCCGGCTGCCGCCGGCTTTCCCGGCAAAGTACCGCGACGCGATCCTGCGCGCCGTGGATCAGTGCAAGGTCAAGCGCCATATCCTGGAGCCGCCGCGGTTCGAAGTAACGGCCGTGGCCTCGAAAGACATTCCCGCCGTGGAAGCGGCGCCGTCCTTGCAGGAACCGGATCCAGCCTCGAGAACACCCGAGCTATATCAATAGTGATATAGTACTGGGCTGAGCCGTGAACTCGGTTTGGCCTCCCAAGCGCTAGCCGGCGCGGTCACGCGCCGGCTCGGCGGATCGCGGCGATCGAGACGTCGTCCTCGGGCGCTTCCCGGCCGCAGAAGGCCATGACATCCCTGGCCAGGGCTTCGACGAGCCCGGGCGCCGGCAAAGCGGCCGCGCGGCGAATCGAGGATTCCACACGGGCGTCGCCGAACTCGGCGCCGGAGGCGTCTCGCGCCTCGGAGAGCCCGTCGGAGTGGAGCAGCAGGGCCTCGCCCCGTTCCACGCGCCCGCTCTGCGTTTCCCACTGAAGGGGCGTCTTGACGCCGAGAGGATAGGCGCCCTTGCCGATCCGTTCGAGGACCTCTCCGCCGGCCGCGATCCGGAGGACGGGGGGATGTCCCGCGATGGATCCCGTGAAGGAGCCGTCCGGCGAGAGGAGAAGGTAAACGCCGCCGAAGAAGGCGCGCGGCCCGCCCGTGCGGCAGAGGATCCGGTTGAGAGTCGCGAACATCGCCTCGGGCGCGGGGTCCGTTTCGAGCTGCGTGCGGAACGCGGCGTGGGCGACCGCCATGACGAGACCGGCCGTCATGCCGTGGCCGGACGCGTCACCGAAGAGGACCGCCAGGCGCCCATCGGGGAGAAGGACGAAATCGTAGATGTCGCCGCCGACCATGTTGGCGATGCGGTTGTAGGCGCCGAGCTCGAAGCCGGGCGGGCTCGGCAGGGTCTTCGGGATGAGGGACGCTTGCAGCTCGCGCGCGAGGTCGAGCTCGTCGCGGTAGTTGATCTTGTCCACGAGCTCCATGGCGAGCAGCAATGTCAGGAGCGTGATCGAGGCGAGGAGCAGGCCGTTGTCGAAGAAGAACCGGTACTCCGAGGTGCGGCGCACGCCGCTCCCGGTCTCCCGGGTGTGGCGCGATACCGAGGGTCCCTGGATCGACAGAATGATGAAGAGGAGCACCGCACCGAAAAGGACTCGCCTCGCCGGGGCCAGGCGTTTGGAAAGGCCGAAGAGAACCGCGTTGGCCGATTTGAGAAACCGTTTGAGACGCTTCGGCTCCCGGTCGATCTCGTCGCGATCCTCCGCGGTCAGCTTCTCCTTGGCGTGCCGCCACTCCCGGACGTAGAGCCCGGAAATCTCTTCGCGCCCGACCGAACGGAATGTCGCACGGACGAGCTCGATCCAGTCTTTTCCGCGGGGCATGTCTGCTGCAATCTACGATAAACCGGCGGGGCGGGTTGCATTCGCGGGGGACGGCTCTTCATGGAACCTGGCGATCTTCTCCCGGACCTCCTCGGGAACCGGCACGGGCCGGAAGTCCTTCTGCGTGACGCAGACGAGGACATAGCGGCCGCTCGCGACCACGTTCGACGGGTCCGACTTGCGCCGGACCTCGAAGTTCAGGTGAACCGACGTGCGCCCGATCCGGCTGAAGTACGCCTCGACCGCGAGCAGCTCGTCGAGCTTGACCGGAAAGTAGAAGTTGCACTCGATCCGCACGCGCGGCAGCCAGAGGCCGAGGACCTCTACCAGGAAGCGGTAGCTCAGTCCCGCGGACCGGAGCATTTCCGCTTCGGCGAGCCCGAAGAACCGGAGATACGCCTGGTAGTTGATAATGCCGGCGGCGTCAATGTCTTCCCAGCGGACGTACTCCTCGATCGTGTAACGCGCCACGCGGACAAGTCTAACGGCTTCCACGTCGCTCGCAGTCCGCTCGCTCCCGCGGCGTGAGCCTCCTCCCTCGCTTCGCTCGGGAGACTACTCACGCCGCGAGCTATTGAGAGATGGGG
>JGI12682J13319_1000030_pt1 | contig 13101 bp, 11 predicted proteins | sample BlaSpr_A8_OM3_M2_FD_13319 | JGI IMG/M metagenome (IMG submission 13319)
CCTGCCGTACCTGACCTCCGCCAACGTGGCCTGCGGACTCCATGCGGGCGGCCCTGCCGTCATGGACGCGACCGTCAGGCAGGCGCTGGCGCGGGGAGTCCGGGTTGGAGCCCATCCGGGCTACCCGGATCGCGAGAACTTCGGGCGGGTCCGGATGGAAATGTCTTCCGAGGCGCTCGAAGGGCTGGTCCTGTATCAGATCGCGGCGCTCGAGGGCTTCGTCCGGTCGCACGGGGGTAGGCTGACCCACGTCAAACCGCACGGCGCGCTCTATCACGCGGGCGCGCAATCCAGGGACGTGGCGCGCGCGATCGCGGCGGGGGTGCTCCGGGCGGGGGCGGACCTCGTCGTCATCGGCCAGCCCGGGTCGAGGCTCCTCGCGGCGGCGCGCGAGGCGGGCCTGCCCGTCGCCGCCGAGGCGTTCGCCGATCGCCGCTACCGCGCGGATGGCACCCTCGTGGCGCGCGGAGAGCCGGGGGCGCTGCTGACGGACCCGGAGNAAGCTGCGGAGCAGGCCCTGCATCTGGCTCGAGATCGTTTCGTCCTCGCGCAGGACGGTTCACGGGTCGAGGTCGAGGCGGACACGATCTGCCTGCATGGAGACACGCCGGGCGTTCCCGAGATTGCCCGCAGGATCCGGGAGCGGTTCCGCCGCGAGGGGATCGCGGTATCGGCGCTCGAAACCTGCGCGAGCAGGCAAGTGCGGGCATAGGGCGGTAGAACGAGATGCGAGACAACGAGACTCCCGCTCCGGAGGAGGCCCGGGAAGAGACGTGGAGGCAGAGGCTTCACGGATTCTTCGAGGCCCTGGGAGGCCTTCTTTCGACGCGCGCGGCGATCTTTCGGGAGGAGCTCGGCGCCAGCGCCGCGGCCCTCGGGAGCGCAATCGGCTCGTTTGTCCTCGCCGCGGCGCTCGCGTGGATCGCCCTGCTTCTCCTGACCGCGGGAATCGCGGCCCTTCTTTCCCGCCTCCTCGGCGGTCCGATCGCCGGAATCCTGGCCACCTTCGTTCTTTATGCCGCGGCCGCGGGATTGGCGGCGTTCCTCGGAGTGAAGACGCTCAAGCGCGTCAACTTCGAGTTTCCCGTTACGCGCGAAGAGATCCGGAAGGACTGGCAGGCGCTGCAAGCTTCCGCGAGCCCCCGGCCGCCCGAACCTTCCGGCGGCGAGGGAGAAACGGCGTACGAGTCTCGGCAACTCTCATCCGACGATCTCGAGGCGCGGTTCCGGGCGGGGTCGGAATGACGTCACGCGAAGAACGGCTGGCCGCTCTCATGGCGCGGGGGCGGGAGGAGCGCGAATCTCTCGCGGCCGCGACAGCAGACGTCCGCGCGGAAATCGAGCGCCGGCGCGCCCAGTGGAAGCTCGCGACCATGCTCGCGACCGGCGCGGCGGCGGCGGGCACCATTGCCTACAAGCTTTTTGGCAGCGCCTCGCTTGCGGTCCGTCTCGGCCGCTCGGCCTCGGTCCTCTCGCTCGTCATCGGTCTGCTGCGCGCCTTCCAGAAAGTCCGCCGCTTCTTCTAGGGTCTGCCTTGCGAAGATGTCAGGCGCAGGTCAACTTCCGTCCGGCAAGGCTGGATTGGCCTCGAGCTAGGAGCTGTCCTGCTCGCCCTTCTATTTGCATACTTCAGATGACAGTGGTTGGATGCTAAGTGCTTTGTTTTCTGTGCGCTGTGTTGGCACTGCCGTTGCGATTACCGGAAGTGAGCCGCGGGGAACCGCGGAGGAGGTAATTATGAAGAAGAGTCTGAGTTTTCTCGTTGCCGCAGCGACCGCGACAGTTGTTCTGCTGTCGGTGCCGAGCTCCGCAAAGGCGCAGGTGGCGTTTGGCGGGACTTTCCGTGGGCCGCACGGCGCTCTCTCGATCGGTGTCGGTCCATTTGTTCCGCAGGTGGGCGCCTACGTGCCTTCGCCGTACTACGACGAGGTCTATCTCGACTCCGATTACGGCTACGGGTTTTACTACGATTCGCAGTGGATCCCCTGCACCCGCTACGGTTCCCGCTGGATCATTGCCGAGCGGCCGGTCGTCTACGGCCGCGGCAGCTACGGGTACGGTTATGCCCGGCCCTATCGCAGCCAGGGACGCGTTTACGGATTCGAGGGCCGGCGCGGTTTCCAGGGCCGGCGTGAATTCCAGGGCCAGGGCCGGCGTGAATTCCAGGGCCAGGGCCGGCGTGAATTCCAGGGCCAGGGCCGGCGTGAATTCCAGGGCCAGGGCCGGCAGGACCGCGGTTCCCGCAGCAACGGAAACAGGCAATCGAATCGGGACACCCGTCGCGGCTCGGATGGCCGCCAGTAACTCGTAACTCCAGGAACTCCCGGACCGCCCTGCGAAAGCGGGGCGGTTTTTTATGTGTTCGGAAACAACTGGAGGATGCGGTCGGCGATCGCCTGGTGTCCCTTTCTGTTGGGATGGAACCGGTCGACGGCCAGGCGGTCGGGACGCCCCTGGAAGAGGTCGAAGGTGGGAACGACGAAGGCTCTCGGAAAGGAGAGCGCCGTCTCTTCGATGAGCATGTTCCACGAGAGGATGACCGACGCTCCCATGCGCGCCCGCGGGCCCTCGTCGCCGAACGGATCGTAGAGACCCACGACGTAAACAGGCGCTCGCGGGTTGGCTTCGCGCAACCGCGACAGGATTTGCCGGAGATTGCTCGCGTAGCGCGCCCGCGCCGAGCCGATCTCCTCCAGAGGTGAAGACATCATCGCGGCCTCCCGGGGGAGGGCGTGCGAGAGGTCGTTGCCTCCCACCGAGAGGAGGATCCAGTCCGCGGAGGCGGCGAGCCTGCGGACGTTCTCGCTGTCGAGCTCCCGAAGAACGTCGCCCGACTCCGCCCCGTTGACGGCGACATTCGCGGCGTCGAGTGGACCGCGTTTCCTGAGCGCCTCCTGGACGTCGGCCGCGAATCCCTTCCCGGTTTCGTCTCCCGTCCCGCGGGCGAGCGAGTCGCCGAGAACGAGAAGGAAACTCCGGCCGGAGGGCTTGACGGGGGTTCCCGCGGAAGCCGGGGGGGGAGGCGGACCGCCGACGGGCTCGCCGAGCGTGCCGCGCAGAGCCAGGACGAAGCCTGCCAGAAAAACCAGGCCGGCCAGGCTCGCGAGCGCCGCGGGGGCTCGCCAGACCCAGAAGCGGGGGAGCGTCATGCGCCCGGATAATATGCAATCGCCGTGGAGACGAGCGTGGCGGTCAAGGGTGGACGGGGAGACGGGGGGACGGGGGGACGGGGAGAATAGGAGAATAAGAGATGACCTCTCCGCCCGTCACCCCGTCACCCACTCTCCCCGTCCGCACCATTCTGTCTGCGGAAGGGCTGACCAAGAGTTTCGGGAAGCGTCAGGCCGTCGCGGACGTCTCATTCGAGCTCTACGCGGGAGAGGTCTTCGGGTTCCTCGGCCCCAACGGCGCCGGCAAGACGACGACGATCCGCATGCTCGTCGGGCTCGCGCGCCCGGACCGGGGCCGCGTGCGCATCGGCGGGTTCGACCTTGCGCGCGATTTCGCGCGGGCGATGGCGCACGTCGGCTCGATCGTCGAGTCGCCCGACCTCTACGGCTATCTGACGGGGCGCGAGAACCTCCTGCATTTCGCGAGGATGCTTCCGGATGGGGCAGAGAAGCGGATCGCGGAACTCGCTCGCCTCGTGGCGCTGGAGGAGCGATTGGACGACAGGGTCGAGACCTATTCCCTCGGGATGCGCCAGCGGCTCGGAATCGCGCAGGCGCTGCTCGGCGCTCCCGACCTGCTCGTTCTGGACGAGCCGGCCAACGGCCTCGACCCGGCGGGCATCCGCGAGATCCGCCGACTCGTCCGCCTGCTCGCCGCGGAAAGGGGGATCGCGGTGTTCGTCTCGAGCCACCTGCTCTCGGAAGTCGAGCAGATGTGCGATCGCGTCACGATCATCCACCGGGGAAGGGCCCTCGCGACCGGGCCCGTCCAGGAGCTGCTCGACCGCTCTTCCTCGGGGGCGACGCGCTGGCGCGTCAAGCCCGCTGCCCGCGCCGCGGAGCTTCTGATCCCGTTCGCCGCGGACCCGCCGAAGGTCGAAGACGAGGAAACCGTGATTGCCCGCGTGGCACGCGAGAAGCTGCCCGAGGCCGTCGCCGCTCTCGTCCGCGAGGGAATCGAGATCTTCGCCGTCGAGCCGCGCGCCAGCTCTCTCGAAGAAGTCTTTCTCGACGTGACCGGCGGGGAAACCGTTTAGGAATTGAAGATTGAAAGATTGGAAGAATGAAAGATTGAGAGATTGAGATGATTGACGAATACGAACAAGGACTAGGCTCCGGTCAATCTTTCAATCGTCAATCTTTCAATCATCAATTGCGGCTCCAAGTGAGGGACTGACAAGTGAGATTCCTGCCCCTTGTCGAAAATGAGGTACTCAAGCTCCTCAAGCGCCGGCGCTTCCGCGTTGTCCTCCTGATTCTCGTGGCGCTTGTCGGCCTGATTGTGTTTGCTCAGGTCAAGGGGCGGGAGCGTTTCCTGGGAGGGAAGGACTGGCGGGTGCGCGTCCAGGAGCGCATCGCCGGAATGCAGAACGCCCTGCGCTCGGGCAGGATGCCGAAGACGGCGGAGCGGTGGACGCGCTTCGAGATGGCGAGACTGCAGTATCACGTTGACCGCAACGTGAACCCGGACGCCATCACGGGGCCTCTCTTCGTCCGTCTCTTCGCCAACGCTTCGAGCTACCTGTTGCTCCCTCTGCTCGCGCTGGTCTTCGGCTCCGACATTGTCTCCTCGGAGTTCTCGCAGGGAACGATCAAACTGCTGCTGACGAGGCCGGTCTCCCGGGCCGCCGTGCTCGGCTCCAAGCTCGTCGCGCTGATTCTCGCGATCACGCTGATGGTGTTCACCGGCGGCGTGGTGGCGTACGCCTTCGGCGGGGCGGCCTTCGGTTTCCGGGGATGGGGCGCGCCGGTCCTGACCGGATTCCGTCTTTCGGGCGAGGCCTTCGACCCCACGACCGTCCGATCGCTCGACCTCTGGAAGGAGACGGTTCTCGTCTTCGGCCTCGCGTGGTTTGCCTCCCTGACGGTCGGAGCTCTCGCGCTCCTGACTTCGGTCGTGCTGCGCTCGACCGCGGCCGCCATGGGGACCATGTTCGCCGCACTGATCGCCGGAACGATCCTGCCGCGGGTCGCTCCGTCGTGGGAGGCGCAGAAGTACCTGTTCGTGACGAACCTGCCTCTTCCCGACTACTACTCGGGGTCGCCGCCGCCCATCCCGGGCATCACGGTCGGTTTCTCGGTGGTCGTCCTGTCGGTCTGGGCGGTCGCGGGCATTGTCGCCGCCTTCGCCGTGTTCGTGCGGCGCGATGTGCTGGCGTGAGAGAAGAGTTCTCAGTTGACAGTAATTAGTTGTCGGTTTGCGCAGCCGGAAACAGGCAACAGAGAACTGATCACTGATCACTGATAACTAAAAACCGAGAACTACTCGAGCTGCGCGAGGTGCTCGCGCAACCAGTCGGGATCCTGGCAATCTCGGAGCGCCTTCCAGAGGAGCGGAATGTCCACGGGTTTCTGCAGCAAGGCGCAGACTCCGGAGTGCTCGATCCGCCGCCGGTCCTGGTCGGCCGTCATGCCAGTCAGGGCGATGACGGGAAAGGCGACGAGGCCTCTCCGGCGCTGCAGCTTGACCCATTCCGCGCCGTCGCCGTCGGGCAACGTGATGTCGACGATGGCGATGTCCGGGGTTTCGTTGCGGATTGTCTCGTCCGCCTGGGCCAGAGAGCCCGCCTCCACGACAACGTACCCCTCCGATTCGAGAAGGCTCCTCAACCCGTAGCGCGAGGCGCTGTCGTCCTCGACGACGAGGATCCGGCGGGCCTGGCCCGAGGAGTCGAGGCCGACCGGCCCCGTCTCCGGGCGCGCGTCCCGGGCGGGGGCGGCGGCGAGCTCGGCCGGCTCCTCCAGGTTCGGGAGCGTGAAGGAGACGCGTGTCCCCTCTCCCTCCCGGCTGTCGAGAAGCAGGTCTCCTCCCATGACCTCGACGAGCTGCTTGGAGATGGGAAGCCCGAGCCCGGAGCCCCTTCCCGAGTCGCCCGAGCCGGTGCGGATCTGGCGAAAAGGCTCGAACGCCGTGGCGATGAGATGAGACGGGATCCCGCTGCCGGTGTCCTCCACCTCGAACGCGATTGATTCCTGCCACGGCGAGGCGCGCAGGACGACCCGGCCCTTTCGCGTGTTCTTGACCGCGTTGGAAAGGAGGTTGATCAGGACCCGCGACAGCTTCTCCCTGTCGAGCACCGCGGTCTCGGGCAGGTCCCCGGCGATCTCGAAAGTGAGCGGGATCCCCCGGAGTCGCGCCTGGGGCTCGAGCATGTCCGTCATCTCGCGCAGAAAGGGGCGCAGCTCGACCTTCTCCGGGTAGAGGTCGCGCTGGCCCGCCTCGATCTTAGCGAGGTCGAGGATGTTGTTGATCATGCGCAGGAGCGTTTCCGCGCTCTCGCGGATGACGGCGATGTCGTGCCGGCGCCGCTCCTCGTCGGCCGGCGTGCTCCCCTGGCGCTCGATGACGTGGGAGAGCAGGATGATGGTGTTCAACGGCGTGCGCAGCTCGTGCGAGACCGTCGAAAGAAAGTCCGACTTCAAGCGGTCGAGCTCCGCGAGCTTCTCGTACGCCTCCGCGCGCTCCTTGATCGCGCGTCCCTGCTCGCGGATCGCCCTCCCGATGCGGATGAGCGACCGGACGCGGGCTCGCAGCTCCGGGCTCTCGATCGGTTTGCCGATGAAGTCGTCGGCTCCGGCCGCGTAGCCCCGTTCCCGATCGATCGTGCCGGCCGTCACGAGCAGAACCGGGAGGTATTCGGCGGACCGCGCGATCAGCTCTCCCGTCAGCTCATACCCCGAGCCCGATCCGAGCATGACGTCCACGACCGCGAGGTCGAACTGGCTGTCCTGCGCAAGGACGGTCGAGACCTCGGCGAGATTCCCGGCCGTGACGACCTCGTGACCGTCCACCTCGAGGTCATAGCGCAGGAGGTCCGCCACATCCGGCTGGTCGTCCACGACGAGGATTCTTCCGTGGTGAGCGGGGCCGTCGTCGTCGGGCGCGGGCGCCGCCGGCGGGGAGAGGGATCTCCGGCCCGCGGTCATCTTCCGGTTGAGCCAGGCCGCCACTTCCCTCTCGAAGTTCTCTTCATCGATGGGCTTGGAGAGGAAACCGTCGCAGCCCGCCGCGAGCGCCCTTTCCCGGTCTCCCTGCATCGCGTGCGCGGTTACGGCGAGCACCGTGATGTCGGAGGTCGCCGGCTCGCTCTTGATCTGCCGGGTCGCCTCCCACCCGGAAAGGATCGGCAGCGACAGGTCCATGAGCACGAGGTCCGGCCGCTCCCGCCGGGCGCTCTCGACCCCCTCCCGGCCGTCGTTCGCCGTGATCACCTCGTGCCCCGCGGATTCGAGCAGCAACCGGATCAGGACGCGGATGTCGGGAGAATCCTCGACGACCAGGATCTTCGCCATCAGGCCGACCTCGCCTCCCGGCCTGTCCCGTCCTGCGCGATTGTCCGCAGGACCTCTTCGATCAACTGCGCGCTGTCGGGCCCCTTCCGGATGACGCGCAGCGCGGACCGGGCGAGGATCGTTTCGTCGGAAGCGGTCAGCTCTCTGGCGGTGATGATGATGACCGGAAGCTCGCGCAGTTCCGGATCCTGGCGCAGGCGGTAGAGGACTTCGAAGCCGTCGGGGGGCGGCATCATCAGGTCGAGCAGCACCGCGCTCGGACGTTCTCGCCGCAGGAGCTCCAGCGCCTGCACGCCTCCCGCCGCCGTGCGCACCCGGTACCCGGCCGCGACGAGCTCCTGCTCGAGAAGGGAACGCACGTCCGCGTCGTCGTCNACGACGAGGATGTGTCCCTTCGTCGCCAGCACTCCCGCCCTGGAGAGCGCCAGGAGAAGCGCCGGCCGGTCCACCGGCTTGACGAGGTGCTCGACGGCGCCGAGCGATATGCCAAGCGCGCGGTTCTCGACGACCGAGACGATGACGACCGGGATCGAGCGCGTGTCCGGGCTCTCCTTCAGGGCGCGCAGCGTCTGCCAGCCGTCGAGGTTCGGCATCAGAACGTCGAGCAGGATGGCGTCCGGCTTCTCGGCCCGTGCCACCTCGAGCCCCTTCTTCCCGTCGGACGCCTGGAGGATCTTCAGACCGTGCGGCTTCAACTCGAACGCGAGGAGCTCGCGCACTCCCTCGTCGTCGTCCACGATGAGCACTGTCTTCTGCCTTTGGCTGTCGCGCGCGGAGGCAAGCGCGGGCGGCTCGAGGGGAAGCTCGAGCGGCCGGTCCGATGGCAGGTCGCGCGGAAGGAGCACGGTGAACCGCGTCCCCTCTCCGCGGGCGCTTTCCACGGAGATCGTGCCGCCGAGCGCGAGGACGAGCTTTCGCACAATGGCGAGTCCGAGACCCGTGCCTCCCCGGCCCCGGTGCTCCTCCGGCTCGCCCTGCCGGAACTCCTCGAAGATCGTCTCCTGCTCCTCCTCCGGGATCCCGATCCCGGTGTCCGCCACGATCAGGGCCCAGCGGTCCTCCGCCCGCGGCTCGGCCCGGACGAGGATGAAGCCTTTGTCGGTGAATTTCATCGCGTTGCCGACGAGGTTGGCGAANATCTGCGTCAGCCGGTCCGGGTCGCTCGTGACCGGCTCGAGGCCCGGCGCGACTTCGGTCGTGAGCTTCAACCCCTTGCGGTTAGCGGTCTCGGAGAAATCGTTCCTGACCTGGGTCAGGAGGACGGCGACGTCGATGCGCTGGCGCGTGATTTCCATCTTTCCGGCCTCGATCTTGGAGATGTCGAGCACGTCGTTGATCAGTCCGAGCAGCATCCGGGCGTTGCGCTGCACGCGTTCGAGGCTCTCCTTCTGCTGCGNGTTCAACTCGCCCTGCCCGCCGCGCAGGAGCGCCCCCGTGAAACCGAGGATGACTGTCATCGGCGTGCGCAGCTCGTGCGAGACCGACGCGAGGAAGCGGTCCTTCAGGGCGGAGGCGCGCTGGAGCTCCTGGGCCGTGCGGGCGATGCGGCTCCTCTGTTCCTCCAGCAGCTCGTTCTGCTCCGCCAGCCGGCGCGACTGCTCGGCCACGCGCTCGTTGGCCGACGCGTTGGCCAGGGCGACGGCGAGCGAGGGTGCGATCGCCGAGAGCGCATTCCGGGCGGGCGCGGTGAAAGCCTGCGTGGCGCCGAGGGAGAGGACGCCGACGACGTGGTCGAAATACACGAGCGGGATGTTGACGCTCTCCCGCGGGAGGATCCTGCCGTCGTAGAGGTTGACCGTGGGCGTCTGCGGGTCCACCGAGAGGAAGATCGGCCGCCGCTCCCGCCCCGCGCGCCGGGCCTCCTCGCGACCGATCGGGCTGTCGGCCTCGGCTCCGCCGAGCGCGATCGCCGGCGTAAACTGGCCGTCGGACTCGGGAAGATAGAGGACGGCGCAGGCGGCGCCGGAGACCTGGATGATCTCCTGCAGGACCCTCGTCCCGAAGCCCGCGAGGTCGTTGACCGTCGCGGCGGCGGCGAGCACCGCGTTGACCGACGCCTGGATGTCCCGCTCCGCGAGCGCGCGGGACCTCTCGGCGTGCAGCGCGGCCGCGCGGTTGAAGTTCCGGCCGAGCTCGCCGATCTCGTCTTTCGTCTGATCGAAGAGCCGGGGAGGCGTGCGGTCCTCGGCGAGGTCCTCGAGGGCCTTCGAGGCGGCCGCGCACGGAACGAGGATGCGCCGGTTGACGTCGGTCAACAGCCAGAGCAGTCCCGCGAGAATCAGGGCGGCGAGCGCGATGATCGCCGTCGCCGCCGCGTCGCGGCTCTCTTTCAATCGCTCGTCGGCCAGCGCTTCGGTCCGGAGGAAGCGTCCCTGGAGCTCGACGAGCACGTCGCGCAGCTTCTCGGCCGTCGGAGCAACGACGTTGTCGCGCTGCGCCTTCGCCGCCGCGGGCTGCTCCGGCCGGTACGCCGCGATCGCGGCGTCGGCCGCGCGGTCGTAGATTTGCTCCGCCGCCTCCGCCCTCTGGACCAAGCCGCGCACGCTCTCGGTCAGGGCCCGGCGGCTGATCGCGCCGAGCGCCATGTGGAGCGCGGTGCGTCCGGCATTGTGGCGCGAGAGGTCGAATCCCTGGCCGCTGGAGGTGTACCGGTCGAGGGCTTCCTCCGCATCCGACAGGCCCCCCTGCGCGTCCTGGACGCGCTCCCGCAAGTCCGTCGTGCGCTGAATGGTCAGGGTGACGTCGTAAAGCGAGAGGACGGCGTTGACCGTGTACGCGAGCCAGGCCCCCAGGATGGCGATGCCGATGAACGCGGAGATCCGCAGTCGCGTTCTCAAAGAATTGCGGAATCCCGGAGCCGGGGTCACTGTTGTTCCCGGGGCTCGCCCGGCTTTCGTGGTGTCATTTGACATACGATGCACTAGTAGAACCCTCGAGCAAAAGGATGCCGATTTGGTCGAGAAAGAAACGCCGTCCGCCGTGTCCGCTCATCGCGACTTCTTGAGGCGATTCTTACACGATGTGGCGACGCCGCTTTCGGCGGTCTCTCTTCATCTCGAGGCCGCGGACCGGCGCGTGCGGCGGGGAGCCGACCCTTCGGACTCCCTGGCGGTCGCAAAGGCCGAGATCTCGCGGGCGTTCGATCTCTTCGATCGCGGCCGCGAACTGCTCCTGTTTGAGCCCTTGGCGCAGGAATCCGTCCCTTTCGACGATCTCGTCTCCGCGGCGGTGTCGCGCTGCGGCGCCGGCGGCGTCACTCTCGAGGGCTCGACGGGAGGCTTCGTGAGGTGCGACCGCGGGGCGCTCGCGGAAGCCGTCGAGGCGCTGCTGTGCAACGCGCTGGAGGCGTCCGCCGGGAACCCGGTGACCGTGGAGCTCGGAAGGAACGGCGGAGGTCTCCGGCTGCGTGTCGGGAATCGCGGCCGCCTCCCGGACGATCCGGACGGCCTCTTTTCTCCGCGCGCCGCCGCCCCGGGGAAGACCTGGGGCATGGGGCTCGCGCGGGCTCGGGTGTTCTCCGCGGCCGCCGGAGGAGCAGTCCGTCTCGAGCAGAGCGGCGACCGGGTCGTGGCGACCCTGGAACTGCCGGAGGAAAAGCGTTGAAAGTCCTGATTGTCGAAGACGACCTCGCGACGCGCAAGGGGCTCGAGGAGTCGATCAAAGACCTCGGCTTCGAACCGCGCGCCGTCGGGACGAGCAAGGAGGCGGCGAAGGTCCTGGAGGAATTCGATCCGCGCATCCTGATCGTGGACATCCATCTGCCCGACGGAGACGGCATCGAGATCCTCCGTTTGGCGCGCGAGAGGGACCCGGACCGCGAGGGCGTCGTGATCACCGGCCAGGGCTCGATCGACAACGCCATCGAAGCGCTGCGCGCCGGCGCCTTCGATTACCTGCTGAAGCCCCTGCGACCGGCGCAGCTCGAGGTGGTATTCAACCGCCTGGCGGACCGCCGGCGGCTGGAGACGGAAGTGGAGACCCTGCGCGCCGAGCTGCAGGAGACCGGCCGCCTGGGAGATCTCGTCGGCCGTTCCCGGCCGATGATCGAGATCTTCGAGATCATCCGGCGGGTGGCTCGCTCGAATGCGCCCGTTCTCGTGACCGGGGCGTCCGGCAGCGGCAAGGAAGTCGCGGCGCGCACGATCCACCGGCTGTCGCGCCGGGCGGGGAAACCGTTCGTGGCGTTCAATTGCGGCGCGATTTCTCCCACGCTGATCGAGAGCGAGCTCTTCGGCCACGAGCGAGGCTCTTTCACCGGAGCCGACAAGCGGCGCGTCGGCTACTTCGAGGAGGCGATGGGCGGGACGCTCTTCCTGGACGAGATCACCGAGATGGGCCCGGAGCTCCAGGTCAAGCTCCTGCGCGTCCTGGAAGACGGCACGCTGCGCCGCGTGGGCGGCTCCGTGGAGCTTAAGGTGGACGTGAGGCTCATCTCCGCCACGAATCGCGATCCGAGCGAGGCCATAAAGGAAAAGAAGCTCCGCGAAGATCTCTACTATCGCTTGAACGTCTTCCCGATCGCGCTGCCCGCATTGACCGACCGGCGCGATGACATCCCCCTTCTCGCGGAACACTTTCGAAAGCTGATCGAAGAGCAGGAGAAGGCGGGAGTAACCGGATGGGATCCCGGAGCCCTGGAGCTCTTGAACTCTCATGACTGGCCCGGCAACGTGCGCGAGCTCCGTAACATGGTTCACCGCGCGTATGTGATGACCGAAGGCAAGATCATAAGAGCCGACGTTGTCCGGGGGCTCGTGCCCGCGTCGGGTTCCTCGGCTCCGCCGCGGCGGCAGGCCTCCGGAAAGACTGTGAGAGTATCGAGCCCGAAGGCCGCCCGCCGGAAGGCCGCGGCTTCGAAGAAGTGAGGCATACTGCGTCCCGCAATCATTTCCTGTTTTCCGTGATTCTCGTTGTTATAGACTCGCCGCGATAAGCCGATAAACAGATTTGAGGAGAGGAACAATGAAATTCAGTCCCAGTCAGGCCCACTATGCTCTGAACGTCCTGATTTCGCAGGGCAAGCTGCGTATCGCGCACATCCGGAAGGCATTGAAGAACCGCGAAAGGGAGATCCGCAGCCTGCGCGAGCGGCTGGCCGCGCTCGAGCACTTTGCGCCGGCCGCCCCGGCCCGCGCCGGCCGCAAGCCGGGCCGCCCCGCCCGAGCCGCACGCAAGCCCCGCGTCCGTCGCATCAAGATGTCCCCGCGCGTGCACGCGTTGCGGCAGCTTCAAGGGAAATACATGGGATATGTCCGACGGTTGAAGCCAGCGGAAAAGGCGCGTGTCCGATCCGTGCGCGAAAAACAGGGCATTGAGGAAGCGATCCGGCTGGCGAAGTCCCTTGCCGCGAAGCCTTAGCAGGCTGCTGAAAAAGGGTGTGAGGCGGCGTTGCGAGCGCCGCGGGGCCGGATGCAAGGAGGCGCGACGAGGGCGACCGTCACCGGAGGTTCGGGGGACCAGAAGGTCCTCCGTCGGAGTTCGTCCATCGGAGAGGAGCGGCGACGCCGCAGACGGCCCCACGCGGCTCTCGGCTGCGGCGGTCGCGTTGCGACCGGCAGCCGAGAGATCTTAATGAGCCTCGGGAGCCCGGCTCTGGTTTTGGCTCTCTCGGCCGCCACTCTTCTCCCTCTCCCGGCGC
>JGI12682J13319_1000033_pt1 | contig 12764 bp, 6 predicted proteins | sample BlaSpr_A8_OM3_M2_FD_13319 | JGI IMG/M metagenome (IMG submission 13319)
CTGCCGGTCGAGGCGGGCCAGATCAAGGCAATCGCGGATCTGCCATCGCGCGAGGAGCTTGTCGGCAGGCTCCTCTTCCTCATGCAGTCGCCCCTGCGGCGTCTCGTGACGGTGTTGAACGGGCCGGTTCGGAACCTCGCGGGTGTCGTCAGGCAGATCGCGGAACAGAAGGCGACGGGAGCGGGCGAAGCCGCTCCCGCGGAGTAACGGGAATAACGAAACTGTTATCAGTAAGGAGATGACCGAAATGGCGATGACGGCGGAAAACTTCGTGAAGGAAATCGAGGGCATGACGGTCCTCGAGCTCAATACCCTGGTCAAGGCACTGGAAGAGAAGTTCGGCGTGTCGGCGGCGGCCATGGCCATGCCGGCGGCGGCGGGCCCGGCGGCGGCGGCGGCTCCGGTGGAAGAGGAAAAGACCGAGTTCACGGTCCACCTCCTGGCGGCTGGAGACAAGATCAAGACCATCAAGACTGTCCGCGAAGTCACGAGCCTGGGCCTGAAAGAAGCCAAGGACATGGTGGACGGCGCTCCCCAGGTCCTGAAGGAAGGCGTTTCCAAGGACGAGGCGGCGGCCATCAAGAAGAAGTTCGAAGATGTCGGCGCGAAGGTGGAAATCAAGTAGTTGGCCTGTCTTCCCGATCCTGGTCTCTTAACCCGTTCTGCGGTTGGCCTGCGGGCGGCCGCGTGAGGAGTTCTCCGAATGATTGAGGCGGGCGTGTCCCCCGAGCGCAAGACTTTTTCGAAGATCAAGTCCTTCATGGATCTTCCGAACCTGATCGACGTGCAGCGCCGCTCCTACGAGCGGTTCCTCCAGATGAACCTCCTGCCGGAGGAGCGCGAGGAGTCCGGCCTGCAGGCGGTCTTCACCAGCGTCTTCCCGTTCTCGGACTTCCGCGGGGCCTGCGAGCTGCAGTTCGTCAAGTACGCGATCGGCAACTGGGAGTGCAAGTGCGGGAGGCTGAAAGGCCTCGAACACCTGCGGATGGACTGCCGCGCGTGCGGCGCGCGCATCCTCACCGCGCACCCCCACGAGGAGACGGTCTCGTGCCCGCGCTGCGGCACGCAGAACCCGAACCGCGTCACCCTCTGCGATGTCTGCGGCAACCCCGTGGACCTGCAGATGAAGTACTCCGTGGCCGAGTGCCAGGAGCGGGGGATGACCTACTCGGTGCCCCTGAAGGTCACCTTCCGCCTGTTCGTCTACGACAAGGACCCGGACACGGGTGTCAAGACGATGCGGGACGCCAAGGAAGAGGAGGTCTTCTTCGGCGACATCCCGCTCATGACCGAGCACGGCACCTTCGTCATCAACGGCACGGAGCGCGTCATCGTCTCTCAGCTCCACCGCTCGCCCGGCGTCTTCTTCACGAAGGAGTCGGCGCACGGGTTCCTGGCGAAGATCATCCCGTACCGCGGCTCCTGGGTGGAGTTCGAGTACGACCAGAAGGGGATCCTGTTCGTCCGGATCGACCGCAAGCGGAAGTTCCCGGCGACGATCTTCCTGCGCGCTCTCGGGCTCGAGACCGATGAGTCGATCCTGCGCGAGTTCTACGCCCCGGTCGCCGCGCGTTTCGAGCGGGGACGGGCGTATCTGACGATCGGCAAGGATGTCCTCAAGCAGGAGGAGTTGAAGGAGCGCTACGCTCGCGTCAAGCGCGAGACCAAGGTCGTCTTCGCCGGCTTGAAGTTGAACGCCGACGACCAGAAGGAGATCGCCAAGAAAGGCTCGATTGAGCGTTCCGTGGACGCCGCGGCGGTCGAGAAGGCCTGCTTCATCGCCGACATCGTGGACCTCTCGACGGGCGAAGTTCTCTTCGAGGCGGGGCAGGAAGTCGGCCCCGACGCGCCCGAGCAGTTGAAGGAGCGCGGGATCAAGGAGGTCCAGATCTTCTTCCCCGACTGGGACCTCTCCGGCGACATCCTCGTCAACACGATCCGCAAGGACACGCACAAGACCAGGAACGAGGCGATCCTGGAGATCTACCGGCGGCTGCGCCCCGGCGACCCGCCGACCTACGAGTCGGCCAAGAACCTCTTCAACGGAATGTTCTTCGACCCGAAGAAGTACGACTTCTCGCGCGTCGGCCGGTTCAAGTTCAACATCAAGCTCGAGGCGGATTCGGCCGAGGATACCCGGACCCTGACGGCTCAGGACATCTACCGCGTCGTGGCCTACCTCCTCCGTTTGAAGCGCGACGTCGGACGGACCGACGACATCGACAACCTCGGGAACCGGCGTGTTCGCTCGGTCGGCGAGCTGCTCGAGAACCAGTTCCGCATCGGGCTCGTCCGCATGGAGCGCGCGATCAAGGAGAAGATGTCGGTTCATCAGGACATCGACTCGGCGATGCCGCACGACCTGATCAACTCCAAGCCGGTCATCGCCTCGATCAAGGAGTTCTTCGGGTCCTCGCAGCTCTCGCAGTTCATGGACCAGACGAACCCGCTGTCCGAGGTCACGCACAAGCGGCGCCTCTCGGCCCTCGGGCCGGGCGGCCTCTCCCGCGAGCGCGCCGGGTTCGAGGTGCGCGACGTCCATCCGACCCACTACGGCCGCGTCTGCCCGATCGAGACGCCGGAAGGGCCGAACATCGGATTGATCTCGTCGCTTTCGTGCTATGCGCGCATCAACGACTTCGGCTTCATCGAGACCCCCTACAAGAGGGTCGAGAAGGGCCGCGTGCTTGACCACTTCCAGGTCACCCTCGTCGGGGAAACCTCCTTCAAGCTCGGATCCATCGTCGACAAGAAGGAGCTCGAGGAGGAGAATGAGCGCACGAAGAAGGGGCACAAGCGCCAGGCCGAGGCCCTGCCCTATGCCTTCTACCTGTCCGCGTGGGAGGAGGAGAACTTCGTCATCGCGCAGGCCAACGCCGAGACCGACGCTTCGGGCCGCATCAAGGAAGACCGGGTCATCGCGCGGTTCAACGGGGAGTTCATCACGGCGGAGCGCGACAAGGTGGACTACAAGGACATCTCGCCCAAGCAGCTCGTCTCGGTCGCGACGGCGCTGATCCCCTTCCTCGAGCACGATGACGCAAACCGCGCTCTCATGGGTTCCAACATGCAGCGGCAGGCCGTTCCGCTTCTCCGGGTCGAATCGCCCCTCGTCGGCACCGGCCTGGAGCTCACGGTCGCCCGCGACTCGGGCGCCGTGGTGCTCGCCAAGCGCGGGGGCATCGTGGACCAGGTGGACTCGGAGCGGATCATCGTCCGGGTCGAGGGGAGCGAGGTGGGCGGAAAGGAATTCGGAGCCGACATCTACCCGCTGACCAAGTTCCGTCGCTCCAACCAGAACACCTGCATCAACCAGAAGCCGATCGTGCTCGAAGGCCAGAAGGTCGAGCGTGGGCAGGTCCTCGCCGACGGCCCCTGCACGGACAAGGGCGAGCTCGCGCTCGGCCGGAACATCCTCGTGGCCTTCATGCCGTGGCGCGGCTACAACTACGAGGACGCGATCCTGGTCTCCGAACACCTCGTCAAGGACGACTTCTTCACGTCGATCCACATCCAGGAGTTCGACATCGAGGCCCGCGACACCAAGCTCGGGCCCGAGGAGATCACGCGCGACATCCCCAACGTCTCGGAGAACGCGCTGCGGGACCTGGACGAGTCGGGCATCATCCGCATCGGCGCCACCGTCAAGCCGGGAGACATCCTCGTCGGCAAGGTCACGCCGAAGGGGGAGACCCAGCTCACCCCCGAGGAGAAGCTCCTGCGCGCGATCTTCGGCGAGAAGGCCGGAGACGTGCGCGACGCCTCCCTGAAGTGCCCCCCGGGCATCGAAGGCACGGTCGTGGACGTGAAGATCTTCTCGCGCAAAGGGATCGAGAAGGACCTGCGCGCCCTGTCGATCGAACAGGACCAGATCGCGAAGATCGAGAAGAACTCCAAAGACGAGATCCGCATCATCCGGGAGGAAGCGAACAAGAAGATCCGCGACCTGCTCGTGGGCAAGGTCTCCAATGAGCCGATGAACGACCGGGACGGCGAGGATATCGTCAAGAAGGGGGGCAAGTTCACCGACGAAGGCGTCGCGCGCCTCTCTCCCCAGCAGTTGAAACGGCTGAAGCTGAAGGACGAAGAGGTCGCCGAGGCGGTCCAGATCATCCTGCGCCGGCAGGACTCCCAGATCGAGGTCTTGAACCGCGTCAACGCCGAGCGGATCGAGCTGCTCCAGAAGGGGGACGAGCTGCCGCCGGGCGTGATCAAGATGGTCAAGTGCTACGTCGCCATGAAGCGCAAGCTCTCCGTCGGCGACAAGATGGCCGGCCGGCACGGGAACAAGGGCGTCATCTCCCGCATCCTGGCGGACGGGGACATGCCCTACCTGCCCGACGGCACGCCGATCGACATCGTTCTGAACCCGCTCGGCGTGCCCTCCCGCATGAACGTCGGGCAGATCCTCGAGACGCACCTCGGGTGGGCCGGCAAAGTGCTCGGGATCCACGTGGCGACGCCGGTCTTCGACGGCGCCACCGAAGCCGAGATCAAAAAGTTACTCAAAGACGCGAACCTGCCCGGTTCGGGCAAGACGGTCCTCTATGACGGAATGACCGGGGAGCCTTTCGAGCAGCAGGTCACGGTCGGCTTCATCTACATGATGAAGCTCTCCCATCTGGTGGACGACAAGATCCACGCCCGCTCGATCGGGCCGTACTCGCTCATCACGCAGCAGCCTCTCGGAGGCAAAGCGCAGTTCGGCGGCCAGCGGTTCGGGGAGATGGAAGTGTGGGCCCTGGAGGCCTATGGCGCGGCCTACACGCTGCAGGAGCTCCTGACGGTCAAGTCCGACGACGTCGAAGGGCGCTCGCAAGTGTACGAGGCGATCGTCAAGGGCGAGATCCCGGCCGGGCCGGGGCTGCCCGAGTCCTTCAACGTGCTCGTGCGCGAGCTGCAGTCGTTGTGTCTCGATGTCGAGCTCCTGAAACGTTAGCCGTAAAACGTAAAACGTAAAACGACCGGTTAGAGGATGAACTTCACAAAGTTGGAAGCGTGGGACGGCGGGGACGGAGCAGGGCTTCGTTTCACGTTTAACGTTTCACGCTTTACGTGCGCCTCCCGGCGCACAAGGAGCGAATAACCTTGGATACGCTCGCTTTCGCCAGCAAACCGACGACGCTCAAGGACTTCAACGCGATCAAGATCTCTCTGGCCTCGCCCGAGAAGATCCGGTCGTGGTCCTACGGCGAAGTCACCAAGCCCGAGACGATCAACTACCGCACCTTCAAGCCGGAGCGGGACGGGCTCTTCTGCGCGAAGATCTTCGGCCCGATCACAGACTGGGAGTGCCTCTGCGGCAAGTACAAGCGGATGAAGCACCGCGGCGTCGTCTGCGACAAGTGCGGCGTCGAGGTGACGAAGTCCAAGGTGCGCCGCGAGCGGATGGGGCACATCGAGCTCGCGTCTCCGGTCTCCCACGTCTGGTTCTTCAAGGGCCTGCCGTCGCGGATAGGGCACCTGCTCGATATCTCGCTTCGGGACCTCGAGAGGATCCTCTACTTCGAGTCGTACGTCGTCATCGATCCGGGCGAGACCGACCTGAAGGAGAAGGAGCTCCTCTCCGAGGAGCGCTACCGCGCCCTGCGGGCCGAGCACGGCGACGTGTTCGTGGCGAGGATGGGAGCGGGAGCGATCAAGGAGCTGCTCGAGCGGGTGGACGTCGAGATGCTCTCCGAGGAGCTCCGCATGATCATGAAGACGGAGACGTCCCAGATCAAGCGGCAGAAGGCGGCCAAACGCCTGAAGGTCTGCGATGCGTTCCGCCGCTCGGGGCACCGGCCGAATTGGATGATCCTGGACGTCATTCCCGTCATCCCGCCGGAGCTGCGGCCCCTGGTGCCGCTGGACGGCGGCCGCTTCGCGACCTCGGATTTGAACGATCTCTACCGCCGTGTCATCAACCGCAACAACCGGTTGAAGAAGCTCCTCGAGTTGCGTGCCCCCGAAGTCATCGTGCGCAATGAGAAGCGGATGCTCCAGGAAGCGGTGGATGCCCTCTTCGACAACGGCCGCCGCGGCCGAGTGCTAAAGGGCTCGAACAATCGCCCGCTGAAGTCGCTCTCCGACACCCTGAAGGGCAAGCAGGGGCGCTTCCGGCAGAACCTGCTCGGCAAGCGCGTGGACTACTCGGGCCGCTCGGTCGTCGTCGTCGGGCCGGAGTTGAAGCTCCATCAGGCCGGGCTCCCCAAGAAGATGGCGGTCGAGCTGTTCAAGCCCTTCATCTACAACCGTCTCGAGAAGAAGGGCCTCGCGCAGACGATCAAGGCCGCCAAGGAGCTGGTCGAGTCCGGCGTGACCGAGGTCTGGGACGCACTGGAAGACGTCATCCGCGATCACCCGGTCCTGTTGAACCGCGCGCCCACGCTCCACCGTCTCGGCATCCAGGCGTTCCAGCCCGTGCTCGTCGAGGGCAAGGCGATCAAGATCCATCCCCTCGTCTGCCCGGCCTTCAACGCTGACTTCGACGGCGACCAGATGGCCGTGCACGTGCCGCTGTCGCCCAAGGCGCAGATCGAGGCGGAGCTCCTCATGCTCTCCTCCAACAACATCCTGAGCCCCGCTTCGGGACGTCCGTTGGCCGTTCCTTCGCAGGACCTGGTGCTTGGAATTTATTACCTGACCAAGTCCCGCTCGAACACGAAGGGGGAGGGCCGCATCTTCGCCGACTTCGACGAGGTCATGCTGGCCTACGAGCAGGGGGACGTGACGACCCACACACCGATCCGCGTGCGGTACACGGGCAAGTACATCGATCTGACGACGCAGTACAACGACCAGGACATCCTCCACGCGGAGGTGCAGAACATCGAGCGCACGCTCATCGACACGACGGTCGGACGCGTCTTCTTCAACCGCGAGCTGCGGGAGGTCGTCCCCTTCATCAACGGCAACCTGAAAAAGAAGGGCCTGACCGACTTCGTCAGCTACGTGCACCTGAACTTCGGTGAGGAGATGACCGTCCTGATGCTCGACGACCTGAAGGACCTCGGGTTCGCGGCCGCGACCCGGGCGGGCATCTCGATCGGCGTGGACGACATGGTGATCCCCGCGAAGAAGGAGGAGCTCCTGCAGGCCGCCCACAAGGAGGTCCAGGAAGTCGACGCCCAGCGCAACTCCGGGGTCATCACCGCCGGCGAGCGCCACAACAAAATCATCGATATCTGGCACCGGACGACCGAGAGCATCTCCGACGAGATGTTCAGGGAGATGAAGAGGTCCGACCAGGTCGGCAGCGAGTTCAACCCCATCTACATCATGGCCGACTCGGGAGCCCGAGGCTCCAAGGAGCAGGTTCGCCAGCTCGCCGGCATGCGGGGACTCATGTCGAAGCCCTCCGGCGAGGTCATCGAGACCCCAATCACCGCGAACTTCCGCGAGGGCCTGTCGGTGTTGCAGTACTTCATCTCGACGCACGGCGCCCGCAAGGGCCTGGCCGACACCGCCCTGAAGACCGCAGACTCGGGGTACCTCACCCGCCGCCTCGTGGACGTGGCGCAGGACGTCATCGTCATCGAGGAGGACTGCGGCACCTCCGACGGCATCACGGTGTCCGCGATCATGGAAGGGGGAGACACCCTCGAGCCCCTGCGCGACCGCATCGTCGGCCGCGTGGCGCAGGAAGACATCTACGACCCGCTTTCGGAGGAGAAGCTCCTCGCCTACGGCACGGAGATCACGGAGGATCTCGCCTCCGCCGTCCAGGAGGCGGGCATTGAGCGCGTCAAGATCCGTTCGGTTCTGACCTGCGAGACGAAGCGTGGCATCTGCCGCCTGTGCTACGGCCGCATGCTCGCCTCGGGCAAGATGGTCGAGATCGGCGAGGCCTGCGGCGTCATCGCCGCCCAGTCGATCGGCGAGCCGGGCACGCAGCTGACGATGCGGACGTTCCACTACGGCGGCACGGCGTCCCGCGTGACGGAGCAATCCAAGCACGCGGCGAAGAACCCGGGCACCGTCAAGTTCTTGAACGTGGCCACGGTCCAGCGCAAGGACGGCAACCTCGTCGTCGTCAACAGGAACGGCAAGATCACGATCATGGACAACAAGGGGCGTGAGAAAGAGCGCTACTCGGTCGTGTACGGCTCGACCATCAAGGTCTCCGACGGCCAGGAGGTCGTGCCGGGACAGGAGCTCGTCGAGTGGGATCCGTTCACGTCGGCCATCCTGACGGAAGTCGGGGGGCGGGTCGCCTTCCGCGACATCGTGGAAGGGGAGAACCTCCGCGAGGAGACGGACCGGGTCACCGGCCTCGCGCAGAAGATCATCGTCGAGGCGGTCGGCGCGGAGAAGCGCTCGCCGCAGGTCATCATCCAGGGCAAGGCCGAACGCAAGTACCTGCTTCCGATCGGCTCTCACCTGATGGTCTCCGACGGGCAGGAAGTCCACCCGGGCGACGTGCTCGCGAAGATCCCGCGCGAGACGACCAAGACCAAGGACATCACGGGCGGTCTCCCGAGGATCGTCGAGCTCTTCGAGGCGCGCCGCCCGAAGGACGCGGCCGTCATCACCGAGATCGACGGAACGGTCTCGCACGGCCCGGTCGCCAAGGGCATGCGCAAGGTCATCATCACCGGGGACGACGGGGAGATCCGCGAATACCTGATCCCGCGCTACACGCACGTCAACGTGCAGGAGAGCGAGCGGGTCAAGGCGGGCGATCCGCTGATCGACGGGCCGATCAACCCGCACGACATCCTGGCGATCCTCGGAGAGAAGGAGATGCAGCGGTACCTCGTGGACAAGATCCAGGAGGTCTACCGGTCGCAGAACGTGGCGATCAACGACAAGCACATCGAGGTCATCGTCCGGCAGATGATGCGCAGCGTAAAGATCGAGGAGGTCGGGGACACGGAGTTCCTGATCGACGAGCAGGTGGACCGCTTCCGGTTCGAGGACGAGAACGAGCGCGTCGGCGCGGCCGGAGGGCAGCCGGCGATCGGCCGGCCGATGCTCCTCGGCATCACCAAGGCGTCGCTCTCGACGGACTCGTTCATCTCGGCGGCCTCCTTCCAGGAGACGACCCGCGTCCTGACCGAGGCCTCGATCTCCGGGAAGATCGACTACCTGCGGGGCCTGAAGGAGAACGTCATCGTGGGGCGGTTGATCCCGGCCGGGACCGGAATGGACTACTACAGGAACGTGGTGCTCGAGCGGGAGGAGATCCCGCAGGTCGAGGAGCCGGCTCTCGAGGACTTCCTGATCGACCCGGCCGAGGAGCTGGCCCTGGCCGAGGCCGACGCCGAGGTGGACGCCTCCGAAGAAGAGTAGAGTCTCCAGCAATTAGAGGCCATTTCGCGGGGGCGAGGAACCGCCCCCGTTTCTTTCCCCCTCTCCCCCAGGGAGAGGGAGGGGTTAGGGGGTTGCTTCCGTCAGGGCAATTGATCCGTCGCTTCTCGTTCTCCTCTCACCCGGGACCTCTCCCACGGGGAAAGGGAGCAGGCTTCTAAATCGCGGGGGTGTGGCGGGTTACCGACGAAATATGCTTGACAAGCAAACTGACGCCACGTAGGCTCTGTGGGTTTTTCCCTCGGACTTCGGTGGGTCGGTGGGATTTGGCTCGCCCGGTCCGGGTAAAGCAGTTACGGTCGATCTCGGGCCCTTTCTACGGCTCCGGGGGGCTCGGGGAGACACAGGAGAGTCGATGCCGACAATTTCTCAACTGGTGCGGAAAGGCCGCGAGCGGGTGCGCGTGAAGACCGCGAGCCCTGCGCTCAATTCTTCGCCCCAGAAGCGCGGGGTCTGCACCCGCGTGTACACGACGACGCCGAAAAAGCCCAACTCCGCGCTGCGAAAGGTGGCGCGCGTGCGCCTGACCAACGGGATCGAGGTCACGACCTACATCCCGGGCGTCGGGCACAACCTGCAGGAACACTCGATCGTCATGATCCGGGGGGGCCGCGTGAAGGACCTGCCCGGCGTGCGCTACCACATCATCCGGGGAACGCTCGACGCGGTCGGAGTCGCCAACCGCAACCAGAGCCGTTCCAAGTACGGCGCCAAGCGCCCGAAAGCTTAGGGAAGAGATATGCCGAGACGCCGCGTCGTATCCAAGCGGGAGATCCTTCCGGATCCTCTCTACAACTCGCAGCTCGTCACGAAGTTCATCAACTCGGTCATGAGCCAGGGCAAGAAGTCCACGGCCGAGGGGATCCTGTACGGGGCGCTGAACCGCGTCGCCGAGAAGACGCAGGACGACCCGATGAAGGTGTTCAAGAAGGCGATCGAGAACGTCAAGCCGGCCCTCGAGGTCAAGTCCCGGCGCGTCGGCGGGTCGACCTACCAGGTCCCCGTCGAGGTGCGGCCCAACCGTCGCACGTCGCTCGCCATACGGTGGCTCATCGAATACTCCGCGTCCCGGGGCGAGAAGACGATGCGGGAAAAGCTGGCCGCGGAGCTCCTCGACGCCGCGAACCTGCGGGGCGGCGCCGTGAAGAAGAAAGACGACACGCACAAGATGGCCGAGGCGAACAAGGCGTTCGCCCACTACCGCTGGTAGCACCCGAAACCTGAAACCTGAAACCCGAAACCTGAAACTTCCGATCCAGCCATGCCGCGCACCCACTCCCTTAAAGACACCCGGAACATCGGGATCATGGCGCACATCGACGCCGGGAAAACGACCACGACCGAGCGGATCCTCTACTACACCGGGGTCAACTATAAGATCGGAGAGGTCCACGAGGGGACCGCGACGATGGACTGGATGGTCCAGGAGCAGGAGCGCGGCATCACGATCACGTCGGCCGCGACCACGTGTTTCTGGAGTCAGTCTCCGGCGGGGGACCCTTCGGGTCCCCCCGGCCCCCCGGTCCGGATCAACATCATCGACACGCCGGGCCACGTGGACTTCACCGCGGAGGTCGAGCGGTCGCTGCGCGTGCTCGACGGAGCCGTTGCGGTCTTCGACGCGGTCGCGGGCGTCGAGCCACAGTCGGAGACCGTCTGGCGGCAGGCCAACCGCTACAACGTGCCGCGCATCGCCTTCGTCAACAAGATGGACCGCGTCGGGGCGAACTTCGCGCGCTGCGTCGAGATGATGAAGACCAAGCTGAACGCCCACCCCGCGCCGATCCAGATCCCGCTCGGAATCGAGGCGGAACATCGTGGCGTCATCGACCTCGTCCGGATGAAGGCGATCGAGTTCAAGGGCGAGGACCTCGGCGCGACGTTTGACGTGATGGAGATCCCCGAGGAGTTTCGCGCGGACGCCGAGGCCTGCCGCGAGAAGCTGATCGAGGCGATCGCCGAGAGCGACGATACGCTGCTCGAGAAGTACCTGCACGGCGGCAAGGTCGAGGCGGGCGAGATCAAGGACGCCCTGCGGCGGGCGACGATCTCCGGGCACGCCCAGCCGGTCATCTGCGGCAGCGCCTTCAAGAACAAGGGGATCCAGCAGCTTCTCGACTCCGTCGTGGACTACCTGCCGTCGCCGCTCGACGTTCCGCCGATGATCGGGCATGACGACGTCGGGGCGGAGCTCGTCCGCGAGCCGAAGGACGACGCGCCTTTCTCGGCGCTGATCTTCAAGATCATGACCGACCCGTTCGTCGGGCAGCTCGCCTTCTTCCGCGTCTACTCCGGGCACCTCGACGCCGGCTCGTCGTGCTACAACTCGACGAAGGCGACCAATGAGCGCGTCGGGCGGCTCTTGAAGATGCACGCCAACAAGCGCGAGGAGATCAAAGAGGTCTGGGCCGGCGACATCGCTGCGGCGGTCGGCCTGCGCAACGTCTCGACCGGCGACACGATCTGCGACAGGGACAACCCGGTCATCCTGGAAGCGATGAACTTCCCCGACCCGGTCATCGCGGTGGCGATCGAGCCCAAGACGAAGGCCGACCAGGAAAAGATGGGCATGGCACTCGCGAAGCTCATGCAGGAAGACCCGACCTTCAAGGTCCACACGGACAAGGAGACGGGCCAGACGATCATCCGCGGGATGGGCGAACTGCATCTGGAGATCATCACCGACCGGATGGTGCGCGAGTTCAACGTCGGCGCGAACATCGGCAAGCCGCAGGTCGCCTACCGCGAGGCGATCACGCGCGAGGCGCAGGGGCACGGCCGGTTCGTGCGGCAGTCCGGGGGCCGCGGCCAGTATGGCGACTGTAAGATCCGGATCAAGCCGGCCGAAGAGGGGCACCATTTCGTTTTCGAGAACGAGATCAAGGGCGGCGCGATCCCACGGGAGTTCATCAAGCCGATCGAGCAGGGAATCAAAGAGGCGATGGAGACCGGGATCCTCGCCGGGTACCCCACGACGGGAGTGCTCGTCGAGTTGTACGACGGCTCGTACCACGACGTGGACTCTTCCGAAATGGCCTTCAAGATCGCCGGCTCGATGGCATACCAGGACGCGGCGAAGAAGGCGAAGCCGATCATCAAAGAACCGATCATGGACGTCGAGGTCGTCGTGCCCGAGGAGCACATGGGCGACGTCATCGGCGACCTGAACTCGCGCCGCGGCCATATCCGCCACATGGAGCCGCGCGGCGGCGTGCAGGTCATCACGGCGAGGGTGCCGCTCTCGGAGATGTTCGGCTACTCGACGAACCTTCGCTCGATGACGCAAGGGCGCGGAAACTACACGATGCAGTTCGCGGCCTACGAGGAAGTCCCGAGGAGCGTCAGCGAAGAGATCATCGCCAAGGTGGGTTCGAAGTGAGGAAACGTAGAGGAGACAATGGGTAAAGAAAAGTTTGATCGGTCGAAGCCGCACGTGAACATCGGGACGATCGGGCACGTGGATCACGGGAAGA
>JGI12682J13319_1000036_pt1 | contig 12534 bp, 9 predicted proteins | sample BlaSpr_A8_OM3_M2_FD_13319 | JGI IMG/M metagenome (IMG submission 13319)
CCCGGCCGCGCGCGCGCGGGCGCGGGAGCGCGGCATCGACGCTGCCGAATCGCTCGCCGATGCCGCGAGGGGCGCGGAGGTCGTCCTGCTCGCGGTTCCGACGGCGGAGACCCCCGCGCTGCTCGCGCAGGCGGCCGCGGCCGCGCCGGACGCGCTTCTGACCGACTCCGCCTCGCTCAAGGGTCCTATCGCGGCCGCCGTCGCGGCTCTGCCCAACGCGTCGCGTTTTGTCGGGGGGCACCCAATGGCGGGATCGCGCGTGCCGGGACTCCCCGGCGCGCGATCCGACCTCTTCCAGGACCGCCCGTGGCTGATCGTTCCGACCGACCGGAGCGATCTTTCCGCCGTTGCCGCCGTCCAGGAGCTCGTCCGAAGCATTGGTGCCCGCCCGGCTGTCGTGGACCCCGAGCGGCACGACGCCCTCATGACCTGGGTGAGCCATCTTCCGCTCTCCGTCGCCGCGGCGCTCGCTCGCGCAGTTTCTTCAGGGGCGGGCACCGGGCTCGAGCGCGTCTCGGGACCCGGCCTCCTCGACGCGACCCGCATCGCCGACAGTCCTCCGGCCCTGGCCCTCGAGCTCGCGCTGGCCGATCCGGAGGCCCTCGCCGCCGCGGTCGAGGCCGTCCGACGGGAGCTCCATGACCTGTCCCGTTCGCTGCGCGGCGGAAAGGTCGACGAGCTCCGCTCCTACTTCGAGGAAGCCGCGAGCTCCCGCCGGGCCTTCGATCCTCCTCCCGGGAGAGGGCAGGGTTGAATATCCAGGGTCCAGGGTCCAAGGTCCAAGGTCCAAGGTCCAAAGTAGCTGCCGGCGAGCCCGTCTACGTTGAACGTTGGACTTTGGACTCAAACGTCGCGGACTCCGTGGCGGGCGGCGAGGAATGCCGCCGCGGCAGCCCCAGCGAGCAGCCCGACGACGGCGAGCGAACCAATGCGTATCCAGTCGGACGGAAGCGCCGGCGAGAACAGCCGCCCGAGCGCGGAGCCGTAGTCGAAAGCCGCGCCGGCCGTGCGCGCCGCCTTCAGCGCGGCGAGGAGCGCCGAGACTGCCGCTGAGACGAAAAACCCGCCGGCCGTCCAGGCGAGGCCCGCTGCGACCAGCCGCTGGCGGCTGACAGGCGTCGCGGGCACGCGGGCTTCCGCGTCCAGCTCGGGCTCCGGCGCCGACAGCGGCGCGAACCTGTGCAGCAAGACGAGGCCTGGAGCCGACGCGAGAACCGAGAGAAGGAAGAACGGCGTCCAGCCGACGGCGTCCGCTAGGAAGCCCGCCGGCGGACCCGCGAGGGTGCGGCCGATCGCGAAGATGCTCGAGAACAGAGCGTACTGAGTCGAGGAGAACTGCTTTTGCGTCAGGCGCAGCAGCAGGACTCCAAATGCCCCGCTCGCCATGCCCTGCGCGGCGTTCTCCACCGCCACGGCGGCGTACATGACGAGGCGGCTGCCGATAGGCTGCACCAGAGTCCCGACCACGCCCCCTCCGCACGGGGCCCCGGGCGTCATGCGATCCACGATCACATAGCCGAGAAACCCGACGGCCTGGATCGCACCGAAGAGCCAGAGCGCGCGGGTGAGTCCGATCTTCTGCGTCGACGAGCCGCCCACGAACGTGCCGACGATCGCAGCCACCAGGCCGATCGTCGCCGTGGCGAGACCCACGTCCTCCGGCGCGAAACACTTCTGGATGAGGAAGGGGCGCGTCAGCGCGGTCGCGAGGTTTTCGCCGAACTTGTAGAGGAGCAGGAACGCGATGATCTGCAAGGCGCGCGAGCGGCGGAAGATGTCCACGAGCGGATCGAAGATCGCCTCGCGCAGCGTGCGCGGGGGCCGCGCGACCTCCGGAGGCGGCGGAGGAGACCAGACGACCGCGCCCGCCAGCGGAATGTACAGCAGCGCCAGCCCCGCGAACACCGCCGGCCAGCCGAACCGCTGCCCGAGCGTGATCGCGACCGCTCCCGACAGCAGCATCGCCGCGCGGTAGAGCGCCACGCGCGCACCGACGGCAAGTCCCTGCTCCGANTTCTCGAGGACGTCCACGGCGTAACCGTCGATGACGACGTCCTGTGAAGCGGAGGCGAAGGCNACCAGCATCGCGAGCCCGGCGACGACACCGACCGAGGGCGAGGTCCCGGCCGCCGCGAGCAGCCCGATTCCGACGAGAAGCGCGCCCTGACAGACCACGATCCAGGAGCGCTTGCGCCCGAGAAACCGGGGCTCGAACCGATCGAGCAGCGGCGCCCAGAGGAATTTGAAGGTCCATGGAGCCTGCGCCAGGGAGAAGAGCCCCACAGTCCGGATGTCAACGCCGCGGTAGGTCAGGTAGGCGGGCAGCGCGATCCAGACAAGGCCCAGCGGCAGGCCCGAGGAGAACGACTGGAGTGTGACNGCNCCGATCCGGCGGGACCCGAGAGCCGCGCGCAGGCTCTCCCGGGTGCCGGGACGCCGCTGCCCCGCTTGCGCCATCGCCGGCAGTTTCGCACACCCCCCGTCGGAGCAGCCATCCGGCCCGGATCACTCACGGGCACCGGGCCGAAACACGTCCAGGTCGCAGGCACGCCCGGGAGGCGTTCGTGAATCACGCGCGGGCTACAATCCGCGCCATGGGAAATGACGCCGCTCTCTTCACCGCTTTCCTTCTCGTCGCGACACTCGCCTCCGCGCAAAGCGCTCCTCCGAACGCGCCCGCCCTCGCGCCCTTGGACGCGCTCTATCCCGACCTGGACAAGTTCTACATTGACCTGCACCAGACGCCGGAGTTGTCGCGCCACGAGGAGAAGACAGCGGCCAAGGTCGCGGCGAGGCTGAAAGCGCTCGGTTACGAGGTCACGACCGGCGTGGGCGGGACCGGTGTCGTCGCGATCCTGAAGAACGGCAAAGGGCCGACAGTGCTCGTGCGAACGGACATGGACGCTTTGCCGGTCGAGGAGCGCACCGGGCTTCCCTACGCGAGCAAGGTGACGGCCAAGGACGATACCGGCGCGACCGTCTCTGTCATGCACGCCTGCGGGCACGACGTGCACATGACGTCGCTCGTGGGCGCCGCGGCCCTCCTCGCGAAAGCGAAGGACCGGTGGCGCGGGACGCTTTTCCTGATCGGCCAGCCCGCCGAGGAGAAGGGCGGCGGCGCCCTCGGGATGCTGAAGGATGGTCTCTTCACGCGTTTTCCCAAGCCGGATTTCGCCATTTCGCTCCACGACAAGGCGTCCATGCCTTCGGGGAAGATCATCTACACGCCGGGATACGCCTTCGCCAACGTGGACTCCGTGGACCTGACGATCTACGGACGGGGAGGCCACGGCGCCTACCCGCACGCGACCGTGGACCCGATCGTCATCGCGGCGCGCACGATCCTCGCCCTCCAGACGATCGTCTCGCGCGAGGAGAACCCGCTCGACCCCGCCGTCGTGACCGTCGGCTCGATCCACGGCGGCGCCAAACACAACATCATTCCCGACGAGGTGAAGCTGCTGATCACCGTGCGGTCCTACAAGGAAGACGTCCGCAAGCGCATCCTCGCCTCGATCGAGCGCATCGCGAAGGCCGAAGCGGCGGCCGCCGGAGCGCCGAAACCCCCGAAGGTCGAAGTGACCGAAGGGACTCCGGCCACCTACAACGACCCCGCGTTGACGAAAAGGATTGCCGGCGCGCTCGCGAAGGCCTTCGGGGAGTCCAACGTCGTCGAAGGACAACCCACGATGGGCGGCGAAGACTTTTCCGAGTACGGCCGCGCGGGAGTGCCCGCGCTCCAGTTCGAGATTGGGGCCGTCGAGCCCGGCAGGTACGAAGCCTCGGTCAGGAACGGCACGCCCCTCCCCTCTCTCCACTCCTCGGAATTCGCTCCCGACCGCGAGCCAACGATCCGCATGGGTGTTTCTTCGCTGACCGTCGCGGCGCTGGAATTGCTGGGGAAACCTTAGGAAAGAGACGGGGAGACGGGGAGAAAGGGGGAAGAAACCGTCGCCTCACCCAGTCTCCCCGTCCCCCAGTCCCCCCAGTCCCCCAGTCCTCAACTCAAAGCAGGAGACCCCTGACAGATCGAGGAGGCATCATTCCTGTAACCTCCTCTTCCGTGCAAAACATCCTCGACTACCGTCTCTTCCGGATCGGTCAGACAGACGTCACCCTGGCGAGCCTGCTGGCCACCCTGGCCATCCTGGCCGCCACGTGGCTCCTGGCGCACCTCTTCCGCAAGCTCGTGGTGGAGAAGTTGCTCGGCCGTGCGCACGTGGACCCGGGAGTGCGCTACGCCGTCGGACGCGTCACCGGATACATCGTCTGGGTCCTCGGCCTGATCGTCGCGCTGCAGCCCCTCGGCATCAACGCCACGACGCTCGCCGTGTTCGGAGGGGCGATCGGAGTCGGCATCGGTTTCGGCCTGCAGGACATCGCCAAGAACTTCATCGCGGGGCTCATCCTGTTGATCGAGCGCCCGATCAAGGTCGGGGACCGCATCGAGATCGGTACCCTGGTCGGCGACGTCTCGGAGATCCGCGCGCGGGCGACCCTGGTGCGGACCAACGACGACATCTACCTGATCGTGCCCAACGCCCGTTTCATCACGGATACCGTCACGAACTGGAGCTATCGAACTCCGCGCGTGCGTTTCCATTTCCCGGTGAGCGTGGCTTACGGAAGCCAACCTCGGGAAGTAGAACGGGCGTTGCTGGAGGCCGCCGCGAAGAACGAGCACGTGCTCAAGGAGCCGGCTCCCACGGTCCTCTTCCTGGCCTTCGGGGAATCCTCGCTCGACTTCGAGCTCGCCTGCTGGACGGCCGTCATGCTCCATCGCAGAAGCGCCCTCCGGAGCGAGATGAACTTCGCCCTCCACGAGGCCCTGACAGCGCGCGACATCGAGCTCCCCTTCCCGCAGCGCGACATTCACATCCGTTCCGCGGAGGGCCTCGAACCTCTGTTCCAGGCGGGCGAGGGCTCGCCGGGCGAGGCGGCACGAAAGATGCCGCTCGAGGAGTCGGAGGAAAAACGAACCGCGATGAAATCCGAGGAAAAGCAGAAAACTTGAAAGGCCGCGTCAAGCAGGCCGCCGGGACGCTGACCGGAAACGCCAGCCTCGAGTCCGAAGGCGCCGACGAACGCGACAGCGGCGCAGCCGTGCCGGCTCCATGCATAATGCGAGGCCCATGGCGAGCCCGAGACCCCTTCGCCGCATCCCCTCCGGGCCGCCCTCGCGGCCGCGCCCGCGCGAGCGGTACGAGGACGCGGCGGCGATCTACGGAATTCCATATTGGGGCAAGGGCTTCTTCCACGTTTCCGAGGAGGGCGACCTCGTCGTGCGCCCGACGCGGGAGGCGGCCCGAGGCGTGGCGCTGAAACAGATCGTGGACGAGGTCGCCCTGCGCGGGATCACTCCTCCCCTGATCATCCGGTTCCCGCAGATCCTCGCCTCCGCCGTCGCGAACCTGAACGACGCCTTCGCCCGCGCGATCGACGAATACGAGTACGCCAACGTCTTCCGCGGCGTCTTCCCGATCAAGGTCAACCAGAAGCGGGTGGTTGTCGAGAAGATCATCGAGGCGGGCAGGCAGTACGGCTACGGCCTCGAGGCGGGCTCGAAGCCCGAGCTCCTCGCCGCGATCGCCGCCGACCTCGCGCCCGAGTGCCTGATCACGTGCAACGGCTACAAGGACGAGGCCTTCATCCGCATGGCCTTGAATGGCGTGCGCATGAAGAAGAAGGTCGTCCTGATCCTCGAGAAAGTCTCGGAGCTCGACCGAATCCTCTCCGTCGCCAGGGCGCGGGGGGTGCGTCCGCTGCTGGGCATGCGCGCGAAGCTCTACGCCCGCGGCTCCGGCAAGTGGGCCAAGTCCGGCGGCGAGGCGGCCAAGTTCGGCCTGACGACGCCGGAGATGCTCGAAGCGATCAAGATCCTGAAGTCGCGGCGGATGCTCGACGCGATGACGATGCTCCACTTCCACATCGGCTCGCAGATCACCGACATTCGCAAGATCAAGCTCGCGATCCGGGAGGCCGGACGCGTCTACGCGAAGCTCCGGGCGCTCGGCGTGCCGATCCAATACCTCAATCTCGGCGGCGGGCTCGGCGTCGACTACGACGGGTCGAAGACCGCATTCGACTCCTCGATGAACTACTCGGTCCAGGAGTACGCCAACGACGTCGTCTACACGGTCAAGACGATCTGCGACGAGGAGAACGTTCCGACCCCCACGCTCGTGACCGAGTCCGGGCGCGCCGTCACGGCCTACCACTCCGTCCTCGTGACGAACGTCCTCGATGTGGCCGACCGGATCGAGCAGGACCGCCGCGTGCGGGTGACCACGAGCGACGCGCCGGTCATCCGGGAGCTCGCGGCGATCCTCGCCTCGACCAACACGAAGAACCTGCGCGAGAGCTACCACGACGCCATCCAGTACAAAGAAGAGCTCTTCACGCTCTTCAACCTCGGGCACCTCTCGCTCGAGGACCGGTCCAAGGGAGAGATCCTCTTCTGGCACATCTGCGAGCGCATCCACAAGGACCTGAAGACGCTGAAGGAAGTCCCCGAGGAGTTCGAGGACATGGAGAAGATGCTGGCGGACACGTACGTCTGCAACTTCTCCGTCTTCCAGTCGCTCCCCGACTCCTGGGCCATCGACCAGCTCTTTCCGATCCTGCCGATCCACCGCTTGAACGAGAGGCCCGCCGAGGTCGCCACGCTGGCGGATATCACGTGTGATTCCGACGGCAAGATCGACAAGTTCATCGACCTGCGCGACATCAAGGAGACGCTGCCGCTGCACACCTTCCGTCCCGACGAGCCCTACTACCTGGCGTTCTGCCTCATGGGCGCCTACCAGGACGTGCTCGGCGACCTTCACAACCTCTTCGGCGAGGCGCACGAGGTCCTCGTCACCGTGGACGACGACGGAAAGTCGCACATCGAGGACATTCTGCCCGGTGAGAGTTGCGAGCGCGTGCTCGAATACATGAACTACGACAAGACGGAGATCCTCGACTCGATCGGCAAGCAGTTGCAGCGCGTCGCGAACCGCCCGATCAAGAAGGACGAGATCCAAACCATCTATCGCGAGTTCGAAGCCGTCTTCCCGCGCTACACCTACCTGGAGAGGTAGTCAACGCCTTTCGTTTGATCCCGGAACCTCCCCTGACGGCGAACGAACCGGAGAAATGCTCGCGATCCGGAGCGACCCTGCCCTCGGCGTCGGTGTTACACTTATGATACACTGATCCCCTTGGAGGGAGAGCCGATGCCGAGCAAGAACCCGCGAGTGAATGCCGTGCTGGAGGAGCCGCTCTTTCGCACGGTCGAGACGCTGGCCAGGCGCGAAGGAGTCTCGCTTTCCCAGAAGGTCCGCGATCTGGTGCGCGAAGCCGTGGAGCTCGTCGAGGATGAGGGGCTCGAGGCGATCGTCGAAAAGCGACGTGCCGCCGGGCGTGGCCGCTGGCTCACCCATGCGGAAGTAGAGCGGCGCATGAAAATCTCCTGACGGAGCGGACTCTGTCGTCATCCCGATACGAAGTTCTCTACCGCCAGGAGGTTCTCGAGGAAGATCTCGAGTCAATCTCCGCAAACCTGCGCAAGAGAATCCTGAGAGCGATCCAGGCCCGGCTGGCGACCGAGCCGGCCCGGTACGGGACGCGCCTGCGGCAGTCTTTTTCCTCGCTCTGGAAACTGCGGGTCGGCGACTACCGTGTGGTCTTCGAGATCGAGAATAAGAAGGTACGAATCTGGACGATCGCTCATCGGAAGGAGGTTTACCTCGAAGCCGAGAAGCGCCGGGGCCGCTGAGACGTATGCTTTCGCCATGAAGCGCGATGCCCTTCCGGGAGCAGACCTTGTCGAAACCGGGCTCGCGGACTTGACGCGGGGAGTCAGATCGGTCGAGGCGTTACTCGTTTCCATCGGCGCACCGCGGCTGCGCCGGATCGGAATCGAGGTCCCCCGCGGCATCCCGGACCCCGAGACGAATCTCTACGAGCTCCTGGCCGCGTCCGATCCGGATTCCGCGCACTCCCGCTACAACGCGTTGATACGACGGCTCGTCAGTTTCGAACGGGCGGCAGAATGCGCCGGCCGGTAGACGAGAAGCGCGTCCGAAACTTCCTTCATGCGCTCGCAATGTCTTCCGAACTCGAGGCTCGAGTNTACCTGACCGGGGGCGCTACCGCCGTTCTCTACGGCTGGCGTCCGACCACGGTCGACCTGGACTTGAAGATCGTGCCGGAGAGCGATTCGATTCTCCGGGCGATCCCGCGCCTGAAGGAAGAGCTCGAGATCAACGTGGAGCTGGCCTCGCCCGACGATTTCATCCCGGAACTGCCCGGTTGGCAGGAGCGGAGCCCCTTCATCGAACGCGAAGGGCGCGTCTCCTTTCATCACTACGATCCGTACGCGCAAGCTCTGGCCAAGATCGAGCGCGGCCACAAGAAGGACCTGCAAGATGCGCGGGAGATGCTCGAGAGAGGCCTGATCGAGGCGGCGAGGCTCCGCGGATTCTACGAGGCGATCGAACCCAATCTCTACCGCTACCCGGCGATCGACCCGAAGTCGTTCCGGCGTGCCCTGGAGGACTTTCTCCTCGCGGTAGACTCCCGCGACTGACGTCACAAATGCCCCGACACAACATCCCTTCCGGCACGCCCTGGGAATCGGTCGTCGGCTACTCGCGGGCCGTGCGCGTCGGCAACGTCGTCCACGTTTCCGGGACGACCGCGACGGGGCCGGACGGCCGCATCTCGGGCGTGGGTGACGCCTACGCGCAGACCGTCGCGGCCCTCCGCAACATCGAGTCCGCCCTCGAGAGAGCCGGCGCGAGCCTCTCGGACGTGGTGCGCACCCGGATCTACGTGACGGACATCGGCGCCTGGGAGAAAGTCGGCAAGGCCCACGGCGAGTTCTTCGGCGAGATCCGCCCCACCACGACGATGGTCGAGGTCAGCCGGCTGATCGCGGAGGACATGCTGGTCGAGATCGAGGCGGAAGCGATCGTCGCGGAGACTCGGGAGAGTCCGGAGAGTCGATAGTCAATAGTTGATAGTCAGTAGTTGGTACAGGGAGTTGACTTCTTCACTGTCGACTATCGACTATCAACTATCAACTTCTTCAATACAGCAGGTATTTCGCCCGGCGTCGCAGGAACTCGTCCACGTCCCTCTGCCAGAAGGCGATGATGGACGGGGCGGTCTCCCCCTTCTCCAGACGGCGGAAGGCATCGCCGTTGGCGAGAAGCTTCACGAATGCCTTCCTGTCCCACTCCACCGGATAGAGGTCGCGCAGGGCGACAGCGATCTCGATTCCGAGAGAGACGGCGCGCAGGGCTTCGCGCTCCACGATGTCGATCCGGACACCGCCGCAACGCTGACCGGCGAAGAGCGACGCCGACGGTGTGAAGTGCACGGGGGAGAAGCGCACGCCGGGGATCGCGCGGGCGTTCAGGATCTGCGCGAGCCGCCCGCCGTCCAGCCAGGGCGCGCCGAGGAGCTCGAACGGCGCGTCTGTCCCGCGGCCGACCGAGAGATTGGTCGTCTCAAGGAGCCCCACGCCCGGGTAGAGCGCCGCGGCGGCGAGCGAGCGCATGTTCGGGGACGGATTGATCCACTCGAGGCCGGTCTCATCGTACCAGAGGTCGCGCGACCAGCCGCGCATCTTCACGACACGCACATCGGCGCCGAGCTTCTTCTCGGCGTTGACGAGAAGCGCCATCTCGCCCGGCGTCAGGCCGAAGCGCACCGGGATCGGGTGGTAGGCCGTGAACGAGAGCTTGTCAGTGTCTGCCAGAGGCCCCTCGACGACGGTCCCGCCGATGGGGTCCGGGCGGTCGAGGACGACGATGGGAATCTTCGCCCGCGCGGCTTCCTCAAGGACATAGCCCTCTGTCGTGATGTAGGTGTAGAAGCGGGTCCCGACGTCCTGGATGTCGAGCACCAGCGCGTCCAGACCCGCGAGCTCTTCCGGCGCCGGGCGGCGCCGCTCCCCGTAGAGCGAGACGACGGGAAGCCCGCTGACCGGATCCGTCCCGCTCGCCACGGCCTCGTCGGCGTCCGTGCGCAGGCCGTGCTCGGGCGAAAAGAGCCGCACGACCGTCACTCCCGTCTTCTTCGCCTCGGGAGAGGTCAGGACGTCGATCGTCGAGCGCCCGTCGCGCGCGCGGCCGGTCACGTTGGTGACGAGACCGACCCTCTTGCCGGCGATCGTCCGGAATCCCTCGGACGCGAGGACGTCGATTCCCGCCGCGACTTCGCGAGAGGGCCTGGGAACGCGCGCCGAGAGCGCCCGGGCCCGGGGCCGGGAGTCCTCCATTACCGCCGCGGCCACGATCGTCGCAACGACCGCGCGCAGCCGCAGGACGTCCCCCTTGCCGTTGGGATGGACGCGGCTGGAAAGGAACACGACGAAGCTTTCGGAAGCGGGATCGATCCAGAGCGACGTGCCGGTAAAGCCCGTATGGCCGATGGAGCCCACGGGAAAAAGATCGCCCCGGTTCTTCGAATAGGCGGTCGTGATGTCCCAACCGAGGCCGCGGACGTCTCCGTCGCCGTAGAAACGGGGGCGAGTCATGGCCTCGACACCCGCGGGGGAGAGGATTCGCGCGCCGCCCGGCCTTCCGCCGTCGAGGATCATCTGGCAGAACTTCGCGAGATCCGCCGCTGTCGAGAAGAGTCCCGCGTGGCCGGCGACGCCCCCGAGGGCGTAGGCGCGCGGGTCGTGGACCTCGCCGCGCATCCAGTGGTCGCCGCGGCGCTCCGTGGGAGCGATACGGTTTGCGGAAACGCGAGCGGGTTCCTTCGGTTCGCCCCTCACCCCTGCCTGCCGGCCGCCCGCTTCGCGGGAAGCGCNGCCTTCGGCCGCGGCCGGCGCTGAAGTGAAGGGAGGGGAGACCCCTCCCACTCCCCCGCGGGGGGAGAGGGGCAGGAAGGTAGTGTCCTTCATGCCGAGGGGGCGGAAGATTCGGTCCTGGGCGAAACGGTCGAGCCGCTCGCCGGAGACGCGGCGCACGACTTCTCCCAGCACTTCGTAGCCGACGTCGGAGTAAACGAACTGCGAGCCGGGCGCGGACTTCAGAGGCTGCTGGTACTTGCGCGCGAAGATCTCCTCGGGCGTGCCGGTGTAGAGATCGAGCGGGTCGTCGGGCGGAAAGCCGGCGCGGTGCGTGAGCAGGTGCTCGATGGTGACCTTCGCACGGTCGCCTCCGCCCGCGGCGAATTCCGGAATGAACCGGACGACGGGATCGGAGAGGAGGAGCTTGCCGTCCTCGATCAAGATCATCACCGACGTCGCGGTCGCGACCGTTTTCGTCAGCGAAGCGACGTCGAATACGGTGTCCACGGTCATCGGTTCGACGAAGGGCTCGACCGCTCGGTTCCCGTAGGCCTTCCGGAACAGGATCTTGCCGCCATGCCCGACAAGGACGACCGCCCCGGGCAGCTCGTGCCTCGCGATGGACTCCACGACGACGCCGTCGATCCGCGCGAGCCTCTCGGCCGCGAAACCGCCATGCGGCGCCTTCGCGCCAAGCGCCATCGCAAGGAAAAGCGAGATCATGAACCTCCGTCCCTTCCCCGCGTCCCCGCGTCCCCGCGTCCCCGCGTCCAATCCCCTCCCCCCGTCGCCCCGTCCCCCCGTCCCCCCGTCGCCCTCTTCTGCAAGCCGGCGCCGCGCGGGGCGAGGCCGGGGATCGTCACGGGCAGGCGGCCCGTGATGGGCGCCTCGCCGAAGAGGGCGCGCGCGGCGGCCACCTGCATGTCGGTCTGGGAACCCCACGCGCAGAGATAGGTCGGGAGCGCCGGCAGCTCCCGGAGCACGTAGGGAGATCCAAAAGAGACCGCGACAATACGCGCGCCGGAGGCGAGGAGCTTCTCGATCGCCGCCTTCGCCGCGGGCGGCAGGGCAATCGATCCCCGGCCGCTCTGGAACCGCGCGAACAGGCAGAGCAGCACGAGGTCGGAGCGGGACGCGCTCTGAAGGACTGCGGCGATCTCGGTTTCGTTCGATCGCGCGTCGAGCACGGCCATCTCCGCCGGCGCATCCAGCCGCGTCTTCAGCTGCAGCGCGAGATCGCCTCCGACGCCGCGGTCGGCGTCGCTGACGACGAGCTGCAATACGCGCGTTTTCCGGCCGATCGGGAAGGCGCCCGGACTCTCGCGGACAAGCGTCACCGAGCGCCGCGCGATCTCCTCGACTACCGCCCTGTGACCGGGACTGTCCACGACGCGGAAGATCCCGTTCCAGTCCGGCTCGGGCGCCCCCACCCGCGCCTTCGCGGCCAGGATGCGGCGCACGGAGAGGTCGAGCCTCTCGGAGGAGATCCGTCCGGTCTCGACGGCTCGCTTGACGCCCGCGATCGCGGCATCCGTGTCGGTGGACTTCAACACCTCGTCCGCGCCGGCCAGGATCGCGCGCACCGCGGCCTCGCCCGGATCGAAATGGTCCACGATCCCGCCCATGTCGAGCGCGTCGGTCACGACGAGCCCGCGGAAACCGAGCTCGCCCCTCAAGAGCCCGTCGGTGATTTTGGCGGAGAGAGAGGCGGGGATCGTGGCGTCCCGCGCCACCTCGTCCGGATC
>JGI12682J13319_1000038_pt1 | contig 12264 bp, 9 predicted proteins | sample BlaSpr_A8_OM3_M2_FD_13319 | JGI IMG/M metagenome (IMG submission 13319)
GACCCCCGCGGCAATCGCCGCGCGGAACGGCACGAGCTCGACATTTTCGAGGCGCTGCCGCGAGACGGAGAGGACGGGCAACGAGCGGTGGGAGTCGGTCCGCGTGTCGCCGTGGCCCGGGAAGTGCTTGGCGGTCGCGATAACGTTCTTCGACTCGACTCCGCGGACGAAGGCGGCGACAAACCGGGCAACCTCCTCGGGGTCCTCGCCGAAGCTGCGCACGTTGATCACCGGATTGTCCGGGTTGACGTTGACATCGGCCACCGGCGCGTAGATCTGGTTCAGGCCGATCGCGCGCGCCTCCTCCGCGACGATCTCTCCTTCCCGCCGGGCGAGATCCGCGTCCCCGGTCGCCGCGACGGCCATCGCCCAGGGCCAGTAGGTCGTGTCGGCGAAGCGCATGCCGACGCCGGACTCGAGGTCCGCGCTCACGAGCAGCGGGACCCTGGCAAGCCGCTGGAGGCGGCGGTTGACGAACGCGCTTTCAAAGACGTTTGACCAGGTGGCCCAGTGGATGCCGCCGACGTGGTTCTCGCGCACCTGGCGGAGGAGCTCGCGGTACCGCGGCGACTCTTCGTTCATGAACGGGCCCGGCGTCACGTAAACGAAAAGCTGGCCGATCTTCTCGTCGAGGGTCATGGAAGAGGGCCGCACCGACAGGGTCGCGCAGCCGGCTAGGACGGCGGCAAAGAGAAGGATCGCGGCGAGCTTCACGGGCGCACAGTCTAACGTCGCCGCCCGTCGTCCCGAGCGCCTCGCCCCCCTCTGTCATCCCAAACGCCTCGCCCCCTTTGTCATCCCGAGCGTAGCGAGGGATCTGCTCTCGTCCAGTCCCGCTTCACGGGGGGCAGATCCCTCGTCGCTCCGCTCCTCGGGATGACAGGTGTGGTCGCTCCGCTCGCGCCGTCGCCATAGCGGCTTTGGCGCGTCGGCGACCTCAGGATGACAGGCATCCGGTAGGATCTCGCCGGAGGGTTCCATGGCTGCGTTGACACCGGAAGAAAGGTCCGCCGCCGCCGCCGAGCTCGAGGCGTCGCGCCGGCGGCTGCTCGCGGCGCTTGAGGACTTGACCGAGGAGAAGTGGCGGAGGCGCCCTTCTCCCGAGCGATGGTCGATCGCCGAATGCGCCGAGCACATCACCGCGGCGGAGCTGCCGCTCGCGAAGTTCCTGGCGGTCTCCGCGACGGCGGAGCCCTCGGAGCAGGAGCGCCGCGAGATCCGGGGCAAGGACGGCTTCGTGCGCCGCTTCCTCCGCGACCGCTCGCAGCGGGGCGAGGCGCCCGAGCGGATCCGCCCGAAGGGCCGCTTCGCGACCCGCGAAGAAACAATCCGCGCCTTCGAGGATCGGCGCAACGCGAATCTCGCCTACGTGCGCGAAACCTCCGATCCGCTGCGCGACCGCTTCGCCCCGCACCCCTTCGCCGGCGTCATCGACGGCTACCAGTGGGTCCTCTTCCTCGCCGCCCACACGGACCGCCACGCGGAGCAGATCGAGGAAATCAGGAGGAGTTATCAGTCATCAGTTATCAGTGATCAGTTCCCGGATCCGCAGGGAGAAAAACTGAAAACTGAAAACTGAAAACTGAGAACTGACAACTACCCGACCGGCGTGACCGCGGCCTGGTCTTCCTCGGCGGTGCGGATACGGTAGACCTTTTCGACCGGGAGGACGAAGATCTTGCCGTCGCCGACGGCGCCGGTCCGGGCGGCGGAGAGAATCGCGTTGACCGTCGGGAGGACGAAGTGGTCGGAGACTCCGATCTCGAGGCGCACCTTCTCCGACAGCTCCATTTTCACGGTCGTTCCGCGGTAGGTCTCCACGCGCTCCGTCTCACCGCCGTGCCCCTGGACCCGGTGCAGCGTCAGGCCGCGCACGTCCGCGCGGAAGAGGGATTCCAGGATGTCGTTTAACTTCTCCGGGCGGACGATCGCGACAACCAGCTTCAGGAAGCGCCCCCGCCGGGCGCGAGGACGGGCCCGGAAAGCGGAAGCTCCGAACCTCCGCCTTCCCGCAGGACCAGGATCGCGCCCTCCCCGCTCCCGTATGCCTCCTCGCCGTGCTGCGTGACGTCGAGGCCCAACCCCTCTTCCCGGGCGGTGGCGCGCACGCGCGCGAAGAGCGCCACGAGCTTCAGGATCCCCCAGGTGGAGCCCGCGCTGTAGAGGGCCACGGCCAGGACCGCCACAGCCTGGATGGCAAGCTGCCGCGGGTTGCCGAAGAGCGCCCCGTCGGCGACCCCGTTCCAGGACTTCTGCGCCAGCACGCCGGTCAGGAGGGCCCCGACCGTTCCGCCCACGCCGTGCGCCGCCACGACGTCCAGCGAATCGTCCAGGCGCGTGCGGGCGCGCCACAGGAGCGCATAATAGCTCGGGAAGGCCGCGGCCGCTCCGAGCAGGAGGGCGGATACGGGACTGACGAAACCGGCAGCCGGCGTGATCGCCACGAGCCCGACGACGATGGCCGTCGCAGCGCCGACCGCCGTCGCTTTGGCGGAACGCAGCAGATCCAGGAGCGTCCAGGCGACGAGCGTCGCGACAGGCGCGAGCATCGTGTTGGTGAACGCGAGAGCCGCCGAGGCGTTGGCGCCGAGCGCGCTCCCCGCGTTGAATCCGAACCAGCCGAACCAGAGAAGCCCCGCGCCGAGCAGCGTGAAGGGGACGTTGTGCGGCAGGATGGCCTGCCGCGCGAAGTCCTTGCGCGGGGCGAGCACGACCGCCGCGACGAGGGCCGCCGCGGCGGCATTGACGTGCACGACGGTCCCTCCCGCGAAGTCGAGGGCTCCCAACCGTGACAGCCATCCCCCGCCCCAGACCCAGTGCGCGACCGGCGCGTACACGGCGATTCCCCAGAGGAAGAGAAAGGCCAGGTACGGTCCGAAGCGCATCCGCTCGACAATCGCGCCCGAAATCAGCGCGGCCGTGATGATCGCGAAGGTCCCCTGATAGGAGAAGAAGAGAACGTGCGGGATCGTGCCCTGCGCCTCGAGTCCCACGCCGTGAAGCAGCGCCCGTGACATGTCGCCGGTCAGCGCGTTGCCGGGCGCGAAAGCGATCGAGTATCCGGCGAGAGCCCAGCCGACACCCACGAATCCGAGAGCGGAGACGCTCATCATCATGGTATTCAGGGCGTTCTTCGAGCGAACGAGCCCGCCGTAGAAGAAACCGAGAGCGGGAGTCATGAGGAGAACCAGGGCCGTCGCCACCAGCATCCACGCGATGTCGGCAGGGTTCATGTCGGGAGGAGGGTAGCAAACGACTTGGGCGCTGTCCAACAAAATTTGCTTCTGCTGCACGAAACCCTCGTCAGAATTTCAGACCGGACAGTCCCGGAGCAGAATTGAATCGGAAAATCTGCATGGGATGCAAAATCGTGATGGCACCCCGCGCCCGACGGCGCACCCTGTTGGACGGGACCGCCTCGGCGTGACTGCCTGGGCTCGAGAAACGCCGGCCCGCCGTCCGGCGCTCCGTTTCCCGGTTCAAAAGTTCAAAAAAATGCATCCCTAAAGACTGAAAAAGATGCGAAGAGATCACTCGCGCCGAACAGGGACTTCGTATAGATTTCTCACGATAATCCGACAGTGCCGAAAAAGTTTTGTTGTCCCTTGAGGTTCGAATTAAGGAGGACTTCGATGTGTAGACCCCTGTTCGCCCGAACGCGGGCCCTGTCTTTCTGGATTGCCATCCTCACCCTCGCGTTCGCGCTTCCCGCTCTCGCGCAGACCGACGTCACGACGAGCCGCGTTTCCGGCACGGTTCGTGACGTCGACAATTCAGCGCTGCCCGGCGCAACCGTCGAAGCCAGGAACCTGGGGACCGGCCTGACCTCAACGGCGGTGACGAGGAGCGACGGCTTTTATCAGGTCATCAACCTGCCGACCGGCTTGTACAGGTTGACCGCGTCGCTTCCAAGTTTCAGACCGGGAATCCGCGAAAACCTGCGGCTGGACATCGGGACCGCGCCGACGGTCGATTTCAGGCTGCAATTGCTTTCCGTTTCCGAAAGCGTGACGGTTACGTCCACCGCCGCGGTCGTGGAGGCAACCCGAACCGAGGCCGCCACGACCATCCAGACCGAGCAGCTGAAGGCGCTGCCGATGAACGGTCGCAACTACCAGGATCTGATCCTGCTGACGCCCGAGACTCGAAAGGACCCGGAGAGCCGCGGCACCGTCCTGGTCTCCGGCCAGCGAGGAATCAACACGAACACGACGCTGGACGGCATGGACTTCGACAACGGGTTCTTCGGCGGCACGTTCGGATCCGCGGAGGGCCGGGCGCCGCTGGCGCTCTCCCAGGAGTCGATCAAGGAGTTCTCGGTCATCCGCAACGGCGCGTCCGTTGAGTTCGGACCGTCGGGCGGCGGCGTGATCAACCTGATCACGAAGAACGGCACCAACGACCTGCACGGATCGGGCTTCTACTACACGCAGCCCCATTCGACGGTCGCCAGGCTCGCCATTCCGACGGGCAGTGTTGCCGGGACGGTCGCGAAAGAGGCGCCGGATACCAAGAAGCAGCAGTACGGCGGGTCGGCCGGAGGGCCAATCTTCCGCGATCACCTGTTCTACTTCGTCTCCTACGACCAGCAGAAGCAGAACGTCGGCATCCCGATCAACTCGGTCGTGCTCGATCCCTCTATTGCCGCAAAATACCCGGCCTGGGCTTCGGACCCGACCTACGTACAGACGCAGGACGGCCGCGTCATGTTCGGCCGGCTGGACTACCAGGCCTCCGGCTCCCAGCGATTCATGGCGCGCGTCAATTACGGGCAGTACGAAGGGGACCACGGCACCTCTTCATCCCAGAGCCAGGCGAGCGGCCACAACGGCATCGAAGGGCTGCAGTCCCACGCCTACGTCGCAGCCTGGAACAGCCAGTGGGGCTCGAGTCTCTTGAATGACTTCAACGGTCAGTACATCCTGGAGCAGACGCCGCGGGCCCAGATCCTGCCGGACCTGCCCGAGATCCGTTACGGCAGTTTCAGCTTCGGCAGCGTCAGCTTCCTGCCGATCACCTCGCAGGCGGACCGCAGCGGGTTCGGAGACACGGTGACGTTCCTCTCGAAGAACCAGGTCATCAAGGGGGGCGTGGAATACAACAAGACCGCCATCAGCCAGATCTTCAAGGGCAACTGGAGAGGCGTCTACGTGTTTGCCGGGAACAACCTGGCCAACCTGCTTGCCGGCAAGTGGACCCAATACTTCCAGTTCGGAGGCCTGGGCGGCTTGAACGCGGACCAGGCGGGGACCGCGGCCTTCTCGCAGAACGAGCTCGCCCTTTTCGCCCAGGACCAGTGGTTCATCACGCCAAAGCTGACCGTGACGGCGGGAGTCCGCTGGGAGAAGCTGGACAACCCCGATAATCCGATCCTGAACCCCAACCATGTCCTTCCCAGCGGCGCGTACGCTCTGGACGGCCGGATTCCCGACCAGACCAGCAAGTGGTCCCCGCGAGCCGGCGTCGCTTACGCCCCCGACCCGTTGACCGCGGTTCGCCTCTCCTTCGGCCGGTTCTGGGCGCGCACACCCGCCATCCTGTTCTCGCAGCTTCTCACTTCCAACGGTTTGCAGGGCACGCAATACACGGTCAACGCGGCGGCGACCGGTCCGACCGATCCGCTCTCGCCGGGTTGGGGCGCGAGCTTCGATCCGACCGGCGTTTCCAAGATCGACTTTTCGAAAATTCCCATCCCGAAGGGCCTCGGCGTATTCACGAGCAGCACCAACTATGAGGACCCCGTGACGGACCGGGTCACTCTCGGGGTCGACCGTCAGATCCTCTCGGGCACCAGCGTTGGCGTCGAGGGGACTTATGCGAAGGCGCAGAATCTCGAACGCTTGAATGACCCGAACCTCGTGTACGACGGCTCTGTGTCGGCGGTCAATGGACAGCCGCGCTACTCCACGGTGCGGCCCGATCCCTTCTACGGGCGCATCTCGACCTACACGACCGACGCCACCTCCAAGTACGAAGCGGTCACCTTCAACCTCCAGCACCGTTTCACCAAGGACCTTCAGTTCTTCGCCTCGGTGACGTGGTCCGAAGACAAGGACAGCGACTCCAACGAGCGCAATTTCGCCGGCGCGCAGGCCGAAGACCTCCACAACCTGAACGCCAGCTACAGCTGGTCCAACCGGGATCAACGCTGGAAGGTCGGGGCCAACGCCAACTGGAACACCCCCTGGTACGGCATCGGTCTGTCGGGCACGTTCCGCTTCAACACGGGATCTCCCTATACCGCGACGACTGGCGCCGACGAGAACCGGGACGGTTTCTTCAACGACCGGCCGACGATCAACGGCGTGCACTTCGTGCGCAACTCGTTCCGGCAGCCCGACTTCTACCAGCTCGACTTCCGCCTGGCGAAGACCTTCTACATAGGTTCGTTCGGCACGTCGATGGGACCGGTCGGCCTCACGGCGCTCGTGGAGTGCTTCAATTGCACAAACACGGCGAACCGATTCGTCACGAATTTCACGTGGGGGACCGCTCAGACTCCCTCTTCCACCTTCGGTATCGCCAACGGCGTGACGACGCTGCCGCGCACGCTGCAATTCGCGGGTCGGATCGACTTCTAAACAGGCAGACGGATTCCGGAACCGGGCGGGGGCGACCCCGCCCTTTTTCCCCCCCCTCCCGCCGCGGCAGATCCTTCGGGAAACCAGGGCACGCCGGAGACTATGATGGGCGGATGAGCAGACGTCCCGGCGGCCTGTCCGGCGCGGCAATTCTCTCCCTGGTCCTCGGGACCTCGAGTCTTTTCCTCGGCGCGACTTGCTCCGGCGTCACCGCGAGCGGCGAATCCAGGCGCGTCGCCGCGGGGAGCTGGGGGGGGATGGGAATCCGAATCGAGGTCACCGAGACCGGTGCGCAGATCGAGTACGACTGCGCGCACGGCACCATCAGCGAGCCTCTTCTCCTCGACGCGGACGGCCGGTTCGACGTCAAGGGCCTCCATTTCCGCGAACACGGCGGACCCGTGCGCGAAGGAGAAGAGGCCCGGGGCGACCCGGTCCGGTACACTGGCCGGGTCACCGGCGAGAACATGACGCTGACGGTCAGGTCCGAGGGAAGCGACACGCACGCCGGCAGCTATGAGCTCGTCCGCGGAAAGACCGGCCGCCTGCACAAGTGCCTGTAGCGACCCGGTCTTTCCTTCAGGCGACGGTGGCGGGTTCGACGATCGTGACCTTCTTAGCGCCGGCGTCGAGCTCGGCTTCGACGCCGATCGGGAGAGTCGCCTTCTCCTTCGTGTGGCCGAAGACGAGGCCGGCGAGGACCGGCTTGCCGAGGTCTCCGAGGATCTCGTCCAGGAGGTCGGACACCGACAGGTTGACCTCGAAGCTCGACTTCGCAGGCGTGCACTCGGTGCAGGTGCCCCAGACGATGCCGGCGGCTTCCTGGAGCTTCCCGGCGAGCTTCAACTGCGTGAGCATCCGGTCCACGCGGTAAGGCGCCTCGCCCGTGTCCTCGAGGAAGAGGATCTTTCCCCGGGCATCGATCTCGTAGGGCGTCCCCATCGTCGTCGAGACTAGCGTCAGGTTCCCGCCGGTGATCGCCCCGCGCGCCTTCCCCGCAGACACCGTGTGGAGCGGGAAGGCCGGCCAGTTCTGGTCGTCCTCCGGCGGATTGGCCAGCTCGCCGATCGGCTCGGCCGAGAACAGCGCCTTCTTCAGGCTCGCGAGCGACCAGGATGGCAGGGAACCCGTGGCGACGGGGCCGTGAAACGTCACCAGGCCCGCCTTCTTCGTGATCGCGAGGTGCAGGCCGGTGATATCGGAGTAGCCGACGAGGATCTTCGGGTTCTTCCGCAGGAGCTCGTAGTCGATGCCGGAGAGCAACCGTTCCGTCCCGTACCCTCCTTCAAGGCAGAAGACTCCCGCGACGCCCGGATCCGCGAACATCGCGTGGAGGTCCTCGAGCCGCTCCTTCTCGGTCCCGGCCATGTAGCCATGGCGGCTCTTCACGAACCGCCCCACCTTACATTTCACGCCGAGGCTCGCCTCGAGTCGCGCCGATGCAAGCTCGATCCGCCAGGTGTCGAAGACGTACGAAGAGGGAGTGATCAGGCCAATCGTGTCCCCGGCCTTCAACGTCTTCGGCTTGACCATCGGCCGGGCCGCCGGCACGGAAGTCGGGCTCAACTTCCCTCCCGCCAAGGCGCCAGCGCCGGCGAAAGCCATCCCGACAACTTCGCGTCTTGTCTTCATGGAATAGTTGATAGTCGATAGTCGATAGTCGGCAGTTGATTCCCGGCCCACACTCGCTAGCTGTCGACCTTGGCGCGCAGCCCAAAGAGCATTTGAGCAATCTCCGATGTCTCGACAATTAGGGTCTCGACCCGTTCTCCGTTCGCCATTCCCAGATCTTTGGTCAGGATGAGAAGGTACTCCGTTTCCGCGACGGAGCCCTCCGCCATATTGAGAAACCGTCCGTAGTCGCGCTATCGACTATCAACTATCGACTATCGACTATCGTCGACTTTCCAGCGCTTTCAGCCGGGCGGCCTCGAACTCGTCTCCCTTGTTCCAGCGCGGCAGTTCGTCGGCGTTGGCGACGCGGCAGCCGAGAAAGAACGCGAGTTGCGCGTCCTCGGCGGCGCCGGCGAAATCGTAGGCGTCGCGGAGCTCGTCGGAGGGCTGGTGGTAGTCGTTCTTTTCGTAGGCATCGAGTTGCGCCTTGCCGTAGCCCTCGGGCTTGCCGATCACGTCCGTTCCGAATTTCAGGTACGCCGCCGGCACGCCGATCTTCGCGAAGTTGAACTGGTCGGAGCGGTAGAACCTCCCCTTGTCCGGGAACTCGTCCGGTTTCACGATGCGCCCCTGCATCGCGGCGATGGCGACGACGTCGCGATCGAGCGAGGACTTGCCCAGTCCGATCATCGAGATGTCGCGCGTTTTCCCGAACCAGTTGGCCTCATCCACGTTGATGTCGGCCGCGATGCTCCCGGGCGGCACTGGCGGGTGTTTGGCGAGATACTCGGAACCGAGGAGGCCCTGCTCCTCTCCGGCCACGATGGCGAAAAAGACCGAGCGCCGGGGCGGCCGCGGGAGAGCGGCAAAGGCGCTCGCGACCGACAGGACCGCTCCCACGCCGGAGGCGTTGTCGATCGCGCCGTTGTAGATGTCGTCGGCGCCGGGCTTCGCGCCCGCCTTGATCCCGAAATGGTCGTGATGCGCGGTGTAGATGACCGCCTCCTTCGAAAGCTTCGGGTCGCCGCCGGGGATCACGCCGACGACGTTGCCCGATTCCTTGCGCGCGATCGTGTTCGCGAGGGCGAAAGACATCTTCACGCCGAGCGGCACCGGCCGGAAGGAGCGCATTTCCGCCGACGCGCGGAGCTCGTCGAGGTCCTTGCCGCCCAGCGCCGCGATCGCTTTCGAGAATTCCTCGGCCGCCCACATCTTGATCCGGACGCGCGGCGAGCCCTCGTCCGGCAGCTCGAAGTTCTCGCCCGCCCAGGAAGTCTGCACGACCTGCCAGCCGTATCCGGCCGAGTGCGTCGTGTGGATGAGGATCGCGCCGACGGCGCCCTTCTTCGCCGCCATCATGTACNTGTAGTCCCACCGGCCGTACCAGAGGCGCGTCTTGCCTGCGAAGACGCGCGGATCGTCCTCCGGGTCGTTGTTCATCATGAGGAGGACCTTGCCCGAGAGATCCGCGTCCTTGTAGTCGTCCCACTGGTACTCGGGCGCCACGATGCCGTAGCCGACGAAGACGACCTCCGCGTCCTCGATTTTCGCCTCCGGCTTCTGGACTCCCGAGAAGGCGACGAAGTTGGCGCCCGGCTCCCCCTTCGCCTCGCCGCGCTCCGAGCGGAAGACGGCCGGCCCGGAGAAGGTCGCCTTGATGCCGACCAGCGGCACCTTCTGAATCCAGCCGCCGCCGGGGGCACCCGGCTGGATGTGCATGGCCTCCATCTGCGCCTGGATATACGCCTCAGCCAGGCGGTCGCCGCGCGTTGCGGGGCCCCGCCCCTCGAGGAGATCGGAGGCGAGGAAGCGGATGTGGGAGCGAATCCGCTCTGGCGTGATCGCGCGCGCGGCCGCCTTCTCTTCCGTTGTTACGAGGGGACGCTCTTTCCCCGCGCGCCCGACCGGGGACGCGGCGATCGATAAAGAGACGGAGACGGTGACGACGAGAAGAGCGAGCGGAGCGAACCGTTTCATCACATCGAGTCGAGCGACGAGGCTGTCCCCGCCTGGCCCGGGGCCTTCGGCTCGTTGTTCTTCGGCGCGTCGGGCTTCGCGAGCGGCCCTTTCTCCGCAGGAGCCTCCTCCCGGCGCGGCGGCTCGTCTTTGGGCATGGGCTTGCGCGGCATCATCCCGTCGCGCATGGCGGCCCCGTACACTAAGGTCGCGATCACGACGGACGCCTGCATCAGGTCCTCCCGCTGGAGCCGCTCGTAAACGTCCATGTTGGTGTGATGCGTGCGCGTGTCGTACTCGACTTCGTCCTGGATGAACTGGAAGCCCGGCAGGCCGACCGCGTCGAAGGAGAGGTGGTCGGTGCCGCTGGTGTTGCGCATCGTGACAGTCGTGACGCCGAGATCCTTCAAAGGCTGGACCCACGCCTCGAAGATCGGCACTACGGCCGCGTTCTCCTGCGTGTAGATCCCGCGGATCTTGCCGGTCCCGTTGTCCAGATTGAAGTACGCGGAGAGCTTCGCGTGCTCCGGCTTGACGGTCAGCGGTCCCGTCGGCCGCCGGAGGAAGGAGGGCAGGTCGTCCTGTTGTTCCGACTCCTTCGGCTCGGGGCGGGACGCGAAATGCTGGGAGACGTAGCCGCGCGAACCGAGGAGACCCTGCTCCTCTCCGCTCCAGAGCGCGATGCGGATCGTCCGTTTGGGCCTGACGCCGAGCGCCTTGAGAATGCGAACGGCCTCCATCGTCGCGACGACACCGGCACCGTTGTCGGTGGCGCCCGTGCCCCCGTGCCACGAGTCCATGTGCGCGCCGAGCATGACGACCTCGCCCTTCTTGTCGGTGCCGGGGATCTCGGCGATCGTATTGGAAGCCGTCGGCTCGTCTGTCAGGCGCGTCTTCAAGGTCACTTCCAGCTCGACGTCTTCCTTCTTGTCGAGCAGCCGCGCGAGGCGCTCCCAGTGCTCGATCGCCATCACGAGCGAGGGCGGCGTCGCCGGAGCGTTTTTCCGGTGGCCGTTGTTGGCGCCCTGGACCCGAAAGGTGCCTCCGTCGAGCGCGCCCGCTTCGATGACCGCCGCGACCTTCTCCTCCACGAGAAACTTGTTGAGTGCCCTCTGGAACTCGCGGCGCTTGATCAGGTCTTCGCGGGTGAAGGGCTGGCCGCCGCGCATGTACGGCCGGATGCCCGGGATCTCGTAGCGGGAGAGATCGGCGAGCGTCTTCTCGTCGTAGCGCTCGGCGAGCGCCTTCTCCTGCGGCTTGACCTCGCGAGCGTCTCCGACCAGGACGATCTTGCCGGCGAGCTTCCCTTTCTGTTTCTCCAGGTCGTCCTTCTCCGTGAGCTTGACCTTCACGGCATGGGCGCGCAGGGTCCCTTCCGTGCCGGGGCTCCAGGCCAGGGGCAGGGCCAGCAACTCCGCCACGTCGGGCGACACCATCCGGACGGTCGAGACCTCGTAGCTCCAGCCTCGTCCAAAGGGGCCCCAGCTCTCGACGTGCGCGTTCGCGAGGCCCCAGTCCTCGAGCTGCTTGCGGGTCCACTCGTTGGCCTTCTTCATGTTTGGCGAACCGGTCAGGCGCGGCCCGATCTTGTCCATCAGGGTGCTCGCCGTGTCCATGACTTTCGAGTTGCGGAAGCCCTCCTGCCGGATCTGCGTGACCATGTCCAGGTCTACCCGCTCCTCGGCCGGGAGGGCCGGGACCAGCGCGAGGGACAAGAGAAGGGCGAACGAAGTGGCTTTTCTCAAGGGAACCTCCTGTGTGGCGTCGCGCAAGCTACCACGCGGCGCGGCCGGGCATCAAAAGACCCTCGGGCGCGAAATCACGCTATTTTGGAATAAGACGGTCCCGAAACAAAAAGATTACGCGCGCCGGGGGTCATTCCGCGAAGAAGAGGGTCAGGGCGAAGCGGGCGTCGGACTCGGTCCATTGCTCGAGCGAGCGGAAACCGGCCGCGGCGCCCATGGCCTCGACCTGTTCGGGAGAGTACTTGTAAGAGCTCTCCGTCCAGATGAATTCTTCCGGCTCGAAGCGCACCGTCATGCCGGCGCGGCGGATCGCGACGTCCTGCGCGCGGCGGGAGACGAGCCGCATCTCGATGCGGCTGTGCTCCGGG
>JGI12682J13319_1000039_pt1 | contig 12260 bp, 9 predicted proteins | sample BlaSpr_A8_OM3_M2_FD_13319 | JGI IMG/M metagenome (IMG submission 13319)
GAGCCGGCCATCGCGGCGGGACGCTAGGGAGATGGGAGACTCCGTCCAGACGGCTCAACGCTTTGACATCAAGGACCGGGCGCTCGCCGGGCGCGGCCGGCTCCGGATCGAATGGGCCGAGAAGAGCATGCCGGTCCTGCGGCAGATCTGCGAGCGCTTCGCCAGGGAGAAGCCGCTCCAGGGCGTCCGTCTTTCGGCCTGCCTGCACGTCACGAGCGAAACCGCCAACCTGGCCCGGACGCTCGCCGCCGGCGGGGCGGACCTCGTTCTCTGCGCGTCCAATCCCCTCTCGACGCAGGACGACGTGGCGGCCTCCCTCGTCGTGGACGACGGGATCGCCGTCTTCGCGATCAAGGGGGAAGACCACGCGACCTATTACGATCACATCCGCGCCGCGCTCGCGCACAACCCCAACGTGACGATGGACGACGGGGCGGACCTCGTGTCTTCGCTCCTGTTCCTCGCGCTCGGCAAGGACGCGGACGTGGACCCGGTCATTCGCCGCTGGGCGGGCGGGCTCTCCCCGGCCGAGCGCCAGAAGCTTCTCCGGGGCGTCTTCGGAGGCACGGAGGAAACGACCACAGGCGTCATCCGCCTGCGCGCCATGGAGAAGGCGGGGGTCCTGAAGTTCCCGGTCGTGGCCGTCAACGAGGCCCGGACGAAACACCTGTTCGACAACCGCTACGGGACGGGGCAGTCGACACTCGATGGCATCATCCGTGCTACCAACCTGCTCGTGGCCGGTTTGAACGTGGTGGTCGCGGGTTACGGCTGGTGCGGGCGGGGAGTCGCGATGCGGGCCCGGGGGCTCGGGGCGCACGTCATCGTTACGGAGATCGATCCAACCAAGGCGATCGAGGCCGTGCTCGACGGCTACCGGGTGATGACAATGGAAGGAGCCGCCGCCGTCGGAGACATCTTCGTCACGGTGACCGGCAACAAGGGCGTTCTGCGCGAAGAGCATTTCCGGACGATGAAGGACGGCGCGGTGGTCTGCAATTCCGGGCACTTCAACGTGGAGATCGACATCCCCGCTCTGGAAGCGCTGTCCTCGGCCCGCCGGCCGATCCGCGAGTCCGTCGAGGAATTCACGATGAAAGACGGGCGCCGTCTCCACCTGCTGGCCGACGGGCGCCTCATCAACCTCTCGGCCGCGGAGGGGCACCCGGCCTCCGTCATGGACATGTCCTTCGCGAACCAGGCCCTGGCGGCCGAGTACATGGTGAAGAACCACAGCACGCTCGAGCCGAGAGTCCATCCCGTGCCCGACGACATCGACCGAGAAATCGCCCGCTTGAAACTCGCCGCGATGGGTGTCGCGATCGACGCTCCCACTCCCGAGCAGGTCCGGTACATGACGTCCTGGGAAGAAGGAACTTAGGCAGAGCAGGTTCGCTCCTTTCCAACCTGCCTCTCCGGCATGAAAAGCCTCGCGATGCGGGCGGCGCTGACGGGATTCCTTGCGGCGCTTGCCTGCTGCGCTCTTGCGGACGAGCCGCTCCGCGTCGGCCACATCACGATCCGCTCGTTGAACGTCTTCTCCCCCGAGGAGGCGGCCCGCGGGTGGCTCTACCGGGCCGCCGACGCGCTCCACATCGAGACGCGGGAGTCCGTGATCCGGAAATTCCTCCTCTTTCGCGAGGGGGAGCCCTACGATCCGGCGCGGCTCGAAGAGACCGAGCGCAATCTGCGCGTCCTTCCCTTCCTCAAGGCCGCATCGGTCCTGCCCGGACCTCCGCATGACGGCGTCGTGGACGTCATGGTCACGACGCAGGACGCCTGGACGACGCAGCCCGGGATTTCCTTCGGCAAGAAGGGGGGCGTCACGACCTACTCGTTCTCCTTCGAAGAGAAGGACCTTCTCGGCACCGGTCGATCCGCCACGATCTCTTACGGCAAGGACCCCGACAGGATCGACCGCCTGGTGGAATACAAGGATCCCTACCTTCTCGGCCCGTACTGGAACAGCGATTTCCTCTATTCCGCCAACTCCGACGGGACGGAGGAAGCGGTGCGGATCGGACGCCCCTTCTACTCCTTCGTCAGCCCGTGGTCCGCGGATTTCCTGCTGACCCACCTCTCCCAGAACGACCGGATCTTTGAGGACGGAGAGGAATCTTCGCTCTTCCAGCAGGTTCACCGCGAGTTCCACGTCCGCTACGGGCGGGCGTTGACGGCGAGCGACGCGCGCGCCCGCCGTCTGTCGGTGGGGTTCGAGGTACTCGAGGACGAGTTCAACCACGTGCCGGACCACCCGAACGACGTGCTCCCCGACAACCGCAAATTTCGCTACGTCGGACTGAAGTACGAAGACGTGTCCAACGACTTCATCAAGCTGAACTACGTCAACCGCGATTCCCGTATCGAGGACTTCAACCTCGGCCGGTCGTTCTCCGTCACCGCCGCGGTCTCTCCCTCGCTCTTCGGGTTGGACCGCACGACGGAGTTCCTCCAGGCGCAGGGAGACGAGGGGTGGAGGCTCTCGCCATGGAGTTTCCTCCAGGCGCATCTCGGGTTCGAGACGCGTCTCGACCGGGGCGTGCAGAACGCAATCCTCTCCGCCAATGTGAACTTCGTCCGGAAGTTCGACACGTCGCTCCTTCAGACCTTCGTCTCTCATCTCCAGTACGACCAGGCGTGGAACCTCGACCGCGACGTGCAGTTCTTCGCGGACGGTGCCAACGGGCTGCGGGGCTATCGGCTGCATTCCTTCGAGGGAAACAAGCGGATCATCTGGAATCTCGAGCACCGCCTTTTCACCGGCCGGGAGATCCTGCAGCTCGCGTCGTTCGGCGCCGCGGTGTTCTTCGACACGGGAACGGCGACGCCGGAAGGCCGGCCGCTGAAGCTCTCGGAATTCAAGAGCGACGTCGGCGTCGGCCTGCGAATCGCGATCTCCCGCGCCTCGACGAACAGCATCATTCGCATCGACGCGGCCTACCCGTTGAACCCCGACCCCTTCGGCCGGAAGGGGTGGCTCATCTCCTTCTCGAGCGGGCAGGTCTTCTAAGAAGTTGTCAGTTTTCGGTGATCAGTCGTCAGTTTGAACCCGAAACTGAAAACTGAGAACTGAGAACCGAGAACTGAAGACTACGTCCTCAAGCGCAGCAGCAGGTAGACCGATCCCGTGGCGGCGAGGACATTAGGCGACCAGGCGGCCAGGACCGCCGGCAATGCTCCGACGTCGCCGAGCTTCGTGAAGAACGCGGTGGCGATCAGGAAGCCCATTCCCAAAACCAGGCCGACGCCGATACCGGCGAGCGCGCCCCGCCGCCCGATCCGGAAGGCGAAGGGAATGGCGAGCAGGGCCATGAGCGGAACGAGCGACGGCGCGGCGAACCTCGCATGGAGCGCCGTTTCGAGGTCCGAGGTGGGGTATCCGCTCGCCTTCAGACGGCGTGCGTAACGCTGCAGTTCGCGCCACCGCATCTGCTCGGGCGCCCTCCGGTCCCGGGCGAAGGAGCGCGGGGGATCCCCGAAGATGAGCTCCTGCAGATAGGTCCGATACGCCGTCTCCGACGCGCCGCCGAAGGTCCGCGTCCATCCCTGCCGGAAGATCCATTCCTTCCCATCCCAGGATGCCTCCCGCGCTCCGTCCCGGCGCACGATGTTGAAGTCCCGGTCGAACGCGAAGACCGAGGGGGAGAGGAGCATCCCTCTCTCCGGATCGCTCTCCTCCTGGTGCCAGATCCGCCCGTCGGATGACACCCGCCAGTTGCGCTCCGCCGGGGTCCGCGCGGCCGAGTCGTAGTCCGCGGCCCGGCCGTAGATGATGTTGCGGTAGCGCGCCTCCCGCTGCGCCGAGGAGGGTACGACGTACTCTCCGAGAGCGAAGAAAAGAAGCGCGACGAGAGCCGTCGCGGCGAGAATCGGCGCGGCGAGGCGGTGGAGCGAGACGCCGCTCGCCTTGAACGCCGTGTCCTCGTTGTTCTTCGACAGGATCCCGAGCGAAATGAGCGTCGCGATCAAGGCGACGAACGGCGCGATCTGCATGCCGATCGAGAGGAGAAAACAGCGGTAGTAGCCGAGCAGGACGGATGTCGGCGGATGGTTCTTCGCGATCTTGTCCACGTGGTCGGCGTAGTCCACGATCACAGCCAGGAGCAGCACGGACACCGAGACGAGCAGGAGCGTTCCGACGAAGCGGCCGAGCACGTAGCGGTCGAGGATGCCGGGGAACCGAAGGAGACTGCCGAATCGCGGACGCGCTCCGGCGGGGGAGACCGCCCGCGCCGTCTCGCCCTCCGAGCGCCGGATCGGCCAGCGCCAGCGGGCGCGCTCGCGTCCCGAACGGGCCATGGCGGCCGTCCCCGCGGCCAGCAGGAGGACGTTCGGGATCCAGATCGCGATGCCCGGCGGGAGCCGGCCCTGCTGCGCCCAGGTCTCTCCGGAAGAGAGGAGCACGTAGTACAGGACGATGATCGCGAGCGAGATCGCGAAGGCGCTCCCTTTGCCGCCACGCCGGGCCGTCTCGGCCAGCGGGATGCCGATGAAGGCGAAGGTAAAGCAGGCGAACGGGATTGAGAGCTTCTTGTGGATCTCCACCCACGTCAGGCGCGTGTTCTCCGGCGACTCCTGGCGAACCCGCCGCGCGGTCGCGAAGAGCTCGCCGAGCGACTGCGACCGCAGCGACTTCTCGTAGGAGACCCGGGCGCCCGGCGAGTTCCAGATGTCCCCGGCGATGAGCACCCTCTGGGCTTCGCTCCGGTTGGTCCTGTAACGCGAAGGATTTCCGGCGTCGTATTCGTGCAGAGTCGAGTTGAAGAGATCGAGCCACAGGCGGTCGCCCTCGAGCGTCAGCGCTCCGCGGCTTGCCACGATGACTCGCTGGTCCTTCTCGTACTCCTCGCCGAGCTTTACGAAGACCCCGTCGAGCGTCCGCCCGTCGGCCGCGGCCCGGTCGAAATAGATGGTGACGCCGCTGCGAACCTCTCGAAAGGTGCGGGGGTGCACCACGTTGATGACGGAGGTCGCCGCGACGCGCGCCAGCGACCGGGACAACTTCTCGTTGGCCGCCGGGAGGACGAGGTTATAGAGGAGGAAGACGCCGACGGAGAGAACGCCTGCCGCCGCGAGCGTGGGGCCGTACACCGCGCCCGAACCGATTCCACAGGCCCGCAGAGCCACGATCTCGCTGTCGCCGGCCATACGGCCGATGCCGATCAGGATCCCGAGGAGAAAAGCCATCGGCAGTGTCAGGACGACGATCCAGGGCAGGGACAGGACAGTCAGCCACGCGACCTCCCCAAACGTCGCGCTCCGGCGCACGAAAAAATCCGCCAGGAAGTAGATAGTCCGAATGACGAGGATGAAGGTGTACGCCGCGAACCCCAGCAGGAACGGAGGCCAGATCTCGCGGAGGACAGACCGGGTGAGAAGACGCATCGAGGGACGATAGTAGTTGAGNGTTGTGAGTTGTGGCTTGTGAGTTATGAGAGGCCCGCCCCGGGCCGGCTGACGCAGAGTCCGATAGCGGCGCACCGGGGATCAGTCGGGTATGAGGAGCGGATTTCGCAGCGGAGGACCCCCCGGGGCCCCGTTATGTAAAGTCCGCTGACGCCACCCGATCTCGAGCGGCGAACAACCCCGGACTTTGCATAACGAGGGCCGATATTATGGAGAGTCGCCAGCCACACCGGGACTTCAGGGCGGGTGGGGCGGCTCAGTCTCAGCCGGGCGGTCGCTGGACTGATTCTGGCGACTTTACATAATATATCTTATCGGACGCTAAGGCTAGAACCCGATGCTCCACTCTTGAACGCTACTGAGGCGACGGTGGGTCAATCACGAAGTCCACCGCCGTCACCGTGTAGTGACCAGGCGGAAGATTGCCGTAGGCCTCTTCGAGATCCATCTCCCAAGCCCCTGCCGGAGAGCCCAACCAGACTCTCGTGTCGCAAGGTCCTGATCCGGCTGGCAGGCTCTGATGGTATCTGAGGGCTCTTGCTGCGTATTGGGCCGTCGGCAAGATGAAAGCGTTGCGGGAGTCTCGAAGTTTCATGTAGGGGAAGAACGCCTACATAGGTTGTCGCCTTCCGATCCTGGACGTCGAAAAATGTCAGGGCCAGTCGGATCTGGACGGGCCGACCGCGGTTCGGAGTTGCCGCGAGATGGAGCGGCCAGTTCTTCCTTGCCGGAGCATTCCCCGAGAGTGAATAGTACGCATCCAAAAAAGGTCTACCCTTGTCGTCGCGAAACTCGCGGATTGCAATCGTCCCGCTCTGTGTCTCATTGTCGTATATCCGAAGATCCCCGCGCGGCTCCGATTCGCCATCCGGTCCGCATAGGCGCTGTGCGGTGACTGCCGTGGGCCGTGCGCCGGTAGCCGCGAAAGTCAGAGCGAGAAGCAGCGTTGCTGACGCTTGGCTGGCCATTTCATTTACGGTACGGACTTAGCACCCGGCGGATTATTCAGAGCTTCCTCGAAAGCTTGATTTCCCCCGTTTCGAGCTGTTTGATGATCTGGCGCAGGGTGTCGATCAGCTCGCTCTTCTCGACGCGGGACTTCTGGAAGGAGAGGTTCAGCTTGAAGGGGCCGCCCCTGGGCTTGTAGATGAAGGAGAAGCGGCTGGGCTTCCTGCCTCCCGACTCCCCTTTCTTTCGGCGCAGGTCGTCCCGCGTGGAACCGGCGGCTGCCTCTGCGATCGCCTCCCGCATCGCCTCGGGATGCTTCAGCTTCGCGATCTCCAGGAGGACCGATCGGGCGTGAATGTCGGCGCGCCGACATTCCTCTCGAACGTCCTCGGGGATGTCGAGTAGAGACATGGCTTCGGTCACCGCGACGCGCGACTTCCCCAGCGCGTCGGCGATCTGCTGCTGCGTGTAGCCGTGGCGCTTGGCGAGGCCGGCATACCCCTCCGCCTCCTCGAAGGGATGGAGGTCCTTGCGGTGGAGGTTTTCGATCAACGCGATCTCGATGACCTCGTTCTCGGGGACGTCGAACTCGATGCACGGCACCTCGGTCAGGCCCGCCTCCATCGCCGCTCGGAACCGCCTCTCGCCCGCGATGATCCGGTAGCGCCCGTCCCCCATCGGCCGGACGAGGAGAGGCTCCAGGACTCCCTTCGCCTCGATGGATTTCGCGAGCTCTTTCAGGTCGCCCACGCTCGTACGCGGCTGCTCCGGGTTCGTCTCGATCTCTTCCAGGGGAATCCACCGCCCGAGCGAGGCGCCAAAGCGCGTCGAGAGCGCGTCCACGAAATGCGAGTCGTGCCGCATCTTCGCCTCCAACGGAAGTCCTCGTCTCTTAGACACGGGAAAGCACCTCCTCGGACAGAGAGTAGTACTCGGCGGCGCCGCCGGAGCGCGGCGCGAAGGTGAAGATCGATTCGCGGTGCGCCGGGCTCTCTTCGAGCCGGACGCTCTTGGAGATCGTGGTCTTGAAGACCTTTTCTCCGAAGACCGCGCGGATCTGTTCGTAGACGTCCCGGCCGATCACGGTCCGCTTGTCGTGGAGCGTTACGACGACGCCCAGGATCTGGAGGCCGGGGTTCGGCCGCGCCTTGATCTTGTCGACGGTCTCGAGGAGATCGTCGGTGCCCTCCAGCGCGAAATACGAGGACTGGATCGGGATGAGGATGTGCGTCGATGCGACCATCGCGTTGACGGTGATCATCCCGAGCGTTGGCGGCGTATCGATCAGGATCGCGTCGTAACGCTTGCGCGCGCCCTCGATCTTGTCCCTCAGCCGGAAATGCCCGTCAATCTCCCCGAGCAGCTTCGACTCGATTTTCGCGAGGGCGATCCGGGCCGGGGCGATGTCCAGGTTCGGAAGACCCGAGGGGCGGACGATCTCCTTGAACCAGACCGCGGGGTCCGTCAGCACGTCGAACATGGACTTCTCGATGGACCGGCGATCCAGATACGACATCGTGCTGTTGGCCTGGGGATCCAGATCCACCAGCAGCGTCTTCATCCCCTTCTGAGCCAGGGCCGCGGCCAGGTTGATCGCGGTGGTCGTCTTGCCGACGCCCCCCTTCTGGTTCGTGACGGAGATGATCACCGAAGGAGAGTTTAGCCGAGTTATCAGTTATCAGTTGTCAGTTATCGGTTCCGAACTGAGAACTGAAAACTGAGAACTGAAGACTACATGCGGTATTTGCCCAGATCCTCCGGATTCACTTCCTCCAGCCACTTCTTCAGCCGCTCCGGATCGGGCTCGGCCCCTTCGGCGCGCAGGGTCTGGCTCTTCTCCAGGACCTCCTCTTCCACGAAGATCTCCGAGCGCGAGCGCAGCGCGAGGGCGATCGCGTCGCTCGGGCGGCTGTCCACCGTCCAGGTCGCGCCGGCGCGCGAGAGGTGAATCCGGGCAAAAAACGTGTTGTCCTTCAGGTCGTTGATGACGATCCGCTCGACCCGCGTCTCGAGCTCGTTCAAGAGGTTGTTCAGGAGGTCGTGCGTCATCGGCCGGGGCGTCTCGATCTTCTCCATCGCGATGGCGATGGCGTTGGCCTCGAAGATTCCGACCCAGATCGGAAGAAAGACGCCGTCCCCGACGTCGCGCAGGATCACGACCGGCATGTTCGAGACCGGATCCATGAGGAGTCCCTTGATTTCCATCTTGACCATGGCGGTTTCCTTCATAACGAGATTGCGAGCTCTCCCATCAGTGAATTCGGCAGTCCCCTGGTGATCCGCACAGAAACATAACTCCCGGGCTCGATGTTTTCGGCGCCGGGGATGTGGACGATACGGTTGCAAGCGGTGCGCCCGCGGCCTTGACCCTGGCGGTCCCGGCCCTCGAGAAGGACCTCGAAGCGGGTCCCGACGAGGTCCCGGTTCATCCGAGCCTGCAGCTCTTCCTGGAGGGCGAGGAGCCGCTGCAGCCGCAGTGCGGCAACATCCGCGCGGACTACCTTTTCCGTCCCCCAGCGCGCGGACGCCGTTCCGCGCCGCGGAGAATAGAGAAACGCGAAGACGTTGGCGAAGGAGGCGCGGCGGACGAGATCGAGGGTGTCGGAAAAGTCCTCCTCGGTCTCCCCCGGGAAGCCGACGATGAAGTCGGACGAAACAGCCACGTCCGGTACGTACCGGCGGACCCGGGCGAGCGTGTCCAGGTAGCGCGCCCGGTCGTAGCGCCTCTTCATCCGGTAGAGGACGCGGTCAGAGCCCGACTGGGCCGGTAGATGGAGGTAGGGCGCGATGTTGCCTCCGGAGGCGAGCGCGGCGATCAAGGAATCGTCCACGAAGAGCGGATGGGATGTGAGGAACCGCAGGCGCGCAAGACCCGGAACAGTGGAGGCCCGCGCCAGGAGGTCTCCAAGGCCCGAGCCGCCGTCGGGGTCCCGGTAGGCGTTGACCGTCTGGCCGAGGAGCGTGACCTCCGTGTACCCGCAGCCGACCAGCCAGCCGATCTCCTCCAGGATCTCGGAGGAACGGCGGCACCGCTCCCGGCCCCGGGTGAATGGAACGATGCAGAAGGTGCAGAACTGATCGCACCCTTCGATGACGGTCGCGTAGGCTTGGAAGCGCGACCCGCGGGAGATCTGGCGGAACTGGTAGACGGGCGAATCCTCCGGCAGGTCGAGCGCCTTCGTCTGCCGCCGTTGTGTCCAGGCGCGGCGCACGATCTCACCGACTTTCTCGACGTTCCCTGTTCCGAGGACGAAGTCCACCCACGGCGCGCGTTCCAGGATCTGATCTCCGGATACCTGGGCCAGGCATCCGGTCACCCCGACCACCAGGTTCGGGTTGACGCGCTTTCTCTCGGCCAGGACTCCGAGTGCGCTGTAGACTTTCGCCTCCGCCTTCTCCCGCACGTCGCACGTGTTCAGGATCAGGACGTCGGCGTCTTCGCCCTCCCCCGCGAGCGAGAGGCCGAGGCCCTCGAGCTGCCCGGCCATCCGTTCCCCGTCGAGGACGTTCATCTGGCAGCCCCACGTCTCGACGCGGTAGGAACGCGGCGCCGACGGACTCGGGGCGCCAGCCTCGGTGCGAACGGGGAGCAGTCCCCGGGCGCTCATTCCCGCAGCCACCCGGGCAGGGCGCCCGCTTTGCGGGCCTTCTCCGGCAGCTCCGAGAGGTCCTTCTCCGCCTGTTCCAGCTCTCTCTTGGCCGTCTCCAGCTCCTCGCGCTTCTTGTCCCAGGCGGGCTTGATCACACCGTCCCGGTACCGGCCATCGTCCCATGAATAGAAGTCATTTTCGAGCTTCTTCGACTCNTGCTCGAACTGCCGGATGCGCTCGCGGAGCTCCTCCACTCGCGCCCGCGCGCTGTGCATCCGCTCGCGCCAGTAAGCCTCCGCCTCCTCGGCCGGCCCCGGCGTGGGCCTGGCCACCTCCGCGGCGGGCGTCGGTGATCCCGGGCGGGGGGCCCAGGTCGTCAGCCTCCCCTTCTTCGGATCCGTGACCAGCGTTTCGTTGGTGATGGAAATCGGCGGGGGGGACTCCTTGCGCTTCTTTGCCGCGCCGGCGGCGCGCACCGTCTCCCCGAGCGACTGGCCATCCACGGGGACCGCCGTCACGGCGGGCGTCACGACCGCGCCCGGCACCGGTCTGCCGAATCCCCCGGCAAGTTTCCTCGGCCGCGGAGTCGGGGTCGGCGTAGGCCTTGGTGTCGCTGTCAGAGGCAGCGACGCCAGGAGAAGTGTCAACGCTCCGAGAACCAATTTTCGATTCATGGCTCCTTCGTCCCCGCCCGCCCGTACCGGTCTTCCAGCCGGACGACGTCGTCGAGCTCGGGCGACGAGACCTCGATGATGTCCACCGGTACCTCGGCCGTCAGCCGATGACGCACACCCGGAAGGATCCGGTGGGCGTCGCCGGAACGGAGCCGCAGGTCCTTCATTTCTCCCAGGACCTCGACGGAGAGTGTCACCTCGCCCTGGAGGACGAGCAGGGTCTCGTCNTTCCTCTCATGGTACTGGAGCGAGAGAGAGTGCCCGGGCTCCATGTGCAGGACCTTTCCCGCGTAACGCTCGTTCTCGGCGAAGATGAGCTCGTGGCCCCAGGGCTTCGCGACCTTTCTCACGGGGCGATTCTCCTCACCGCGACTCCGGGAGGTGCCTGCGAAAGGCCCCGGAACAGCTTCTCGACCTCGGACGCCTCCGACACGTTCAGCGCTTTCTCCGCGAGCGCGCGGGCCCTCTCGGAGTCGATCCCCGAGAGGACGTCCTTGACTCCCGCGATCGCGACGGGCGTCACCGACAGCTCTCGAATCTGAAGGCCCACGAGCACACCGATGCCGATCGGATCGGAGGCCATTTCGCCGCAGACGGCGACAGGCCGGTCAGAGGCCGCGCCTGCCTCGACCACGGAGCGGATCATCCGGAGGATCGCCGGGTTCAAGGGGCGGTAGAGCGCGGAGACGTCCGGGTTCGAGCGGTCCACCGCCAGCGCGTATTGCGCGAGGTCGTTGGTGCCGATGGAAAAGAAGTCGGCCTCGAGCGCGAGCCGGTGGGCGAGGAGCGCCGCCGAGGGGATCTCGATCATCACTCCGAGCGGGGGTGGGCGCGTCAATCCCACCTTCGCGACGGCGCGTTCCAGGTGCCGCCGCGCCGCGCGCAGGTCGCCGACGCCGCCGACCATCGGAAGGAGGATTTTCAACTCGCCTTTTCGCGAGGCCAGACACAGCGCCGTCAGCTGCGCGTCGAAGACATCCGGGTGGGCCAGGCAGTACCGCAATCCCCGCAGCCCCAGGGCCGGGTTTTCTCCGGGAGCCGGCCCGATCCCCTTCTCGCCCCCGAGGTCGTACGTGCGTATGACGACCGGGTGCGGCTTCGCCGCCTCCAGGAGGCGCTCGTAGGCTTCCCGCTGCTCTTCGACGCCCGGCGTCGCCGGGGCCGCCGCGAGGTAGAGGAACTCCGAGCGGAACAGGCCAACCCCTTCCGCGTGGCACCGTTCGAGGGACGGGATCTCCTCCGTCAATTCCAGATTGGCCCGCAGGATGATCCGGATTCCGTCGGCCGTGGCCGCCACTCCCGCCGTCCGGGCCCTCAACCGCCGGTCCTTCTCGCGGGCATCGCGCACCCGCACGAGGCCCTTTCGGATCCTGTCCTTGGAAGGCGAAGTCTCGACGATCCCCCGGTCCCCATCCACGATAATCGGACGCTCCGGAGAGACGGCCTCGCAGAGCCCAGCCACCCCGGCTACAGCCGGCAGGCCGAAGGAGCGGGCGATGATGCTCGCGTGGGACGTTGGTCCTCCGCGCTCGAGGGCGATCGCCCTCACGCGGCGCGGGTCGAGGCGAGCGGCGTCCGCCGGCGAAAGCTCGTCCGCCACGAGAATGGATCCGCGCGGCAGCTCGTGTCCGGCCAGTGGCTC
>JGI12682J13319_1000040_pt1 | contig 12231 bp, 7 predicted proteins | sample BlaSpr_A8_OM3_M2_FD_13319 | JGI IMG/M metagenome (IMG submission 13319)
GCAATCGGCTTTAGCAGCTCGATCCGGGCGCCTCCCTTGATGACGACCACGTCCCCGGCGGCGAACACGATGGCGGCGGCCGCAAACAGGAGCACCGGCGCGACAGTCCTGCGGGTGATCTTCACTTCTCTTTCCAGCTCTGGCTGATGGTCTTCAAGGTCGCCGGCGTACTCCCCTGGTTGATCCCGCCGCCCGAGAAGAGCTCTCTCTGGATCATATCACCGTTGCACGTATCCGGTTGCGCCCTCACTCCGTTCCTCCCCCGCGGGGGGAGAGGCCGGGAGCCTCAAGGCGAAGAAGGATCCTCCGCCGGGCCGCGAATTGACCTCCACCGTCCCTCCGTGGAGCTCCGCGATGCGGGCGACGATCGCCAGCCCGAAGCCGATCCCTTCGGGCTTGGTCGAGTAAAACGGGAGAAAGATCTTTTCCCGCTGGGACGGATCGACGCCGGGGCCGCGGTCGCCGACGGAAAGGCGGATCTCCCCGCCCCGCTCCTCCCCGGCGAGTACGATCGCGCCGGCTTCGGCCCGCCGTTGCGGAGGCGTCGCCTCGACGCCGTTGCGCAGCAGGTTGACGAGCGCGCGCCGCAGGAGCACCGCCGAGCCGGACACTTCCGGGAGGTCTCCCGGGCGTTCGACCCGGAGGCCGGGAAACGTCCTCTCGGTCTCTTCCGCCGCCGACTCCGCCACTCCCGTCAGCCCGACGCGCTCGGGCAGAAAGCCTTCGGGCTTGGCGAACAGCAGGAAATCGTTGGTGACCCGGCTCATCTCCTGCGCTTCGCGGCGGATCGCCTTGAGATGCTCGGGGGCTCGCTCAGGATACCGCAGCCCGAGGTCGGCGAAACCGTCGATGGTCGCGGCGGCGTTGCGAAACTCGTGCGCCGCGCCGGCCGAAACGTTCCCGAGGTCGGCCAGATGGCGGACGAGCGCGACGCGCGCCTCGAGGCTGCGGATCTGCGAGACGTCGGAGAAGAGCGCCAGCACGCCGAGGAAGCGGCCGTCCGCCCCGGCGGCCGGGGTCGCGGTGACGCCGATGACACGCTCTTCCCCTTCGTGACGCCAGTCGATCTCGCGTCGCGCGACTGCGGAGCGCTCGGCGAGGACCGACAGCACGAGGTCCCGGAGATCGGGGATATCGGCGAGGACCGATTCGCAGGGCTCTCCCCGGACGGCGCCGGAGAGGCCCAGCATCTCGCCGCCCGCCTGATTCAATTCGACGACGCGGCCATCGCTGTCCACGGAGAGGAGGCCTGTCGGCAGGTTGCGCGCCAGCGTGTGCGCGGCGATTTCCAGGTCGTCGGCGCGTTCCTTTTCCGCGCGAGCGAGCGTCTGCAGCTCCCGTTCCTTCTCCGAGAGCGATGCGATCGTTGACTCGAACCGGGCGATGAGGAAGTCTCGCTCGTCCGACGGCGGAGCCCCCGGCCGCACGCCGGGAGGCGCGGAGGCCGCGGCCGCGAGGAGGCGCTCGTACGGCTTCAGGAGCGAGCGCAGGTAGAGCCCCGCGAGCACGACGAGCAGGGCGCTCGCGCCGGGCACGAGCACGACCAGCACACGCGCGTAGAACCGCAGCGCGCCCCCCGCTCCCGGGTCGAGAGCCACGGCGAGGAAGCCGCCGGGGACCGCGATGGCCGAGACGAGAAGGGAAGGGTTCGCCCTCCACTCCGAGAGCACCCGCCGAGGCGCGGGCCTGTCGGCCGGGAGCATCGCGGGCGCCTCGAAGCCATGCCCGGCCGAGCGCACGCGCCGCCCGCTCGAATCGTAGAGAGCGGCGAAGAGAACGTCGGGCTCCGCCGCCGCGCGCTCGAGCGCTTCGGCCGTGTCGGGAGACGCGGAGGCGCGGCGAAGGACATCCGCCGCGCGGAGCTCGACTTCCGCGCTGCCCCAGGAAACCGCCTCGCGGAAGAACAGGAGGGTCTCGAAGTTGAGGAACAGGATGAGAAGGAGCGCGACCCAGAGAAAGAGCCTCGACTCGCGCCGGAAGGACCGCGGGACCTCGGAGGAGCTCACCTTCACCTCACGGCAACAGCGCCCGGTACCGCCCGATCAACGTCTCGCCGAAGAAGAAGGCGGCAACGCCTCCCGCCGCGAGGAAAACACCGAACGGCAGCCGCATCTTGCGGTCCCCCCGCCCGAGCGCGATCGCGACGATCCCGACGGCACTCCCCGCGAACGACGCGAGGAGCACGGAGACGAGCACGCCCGAAACGCCCAGGAACGCGCCGATCATGGCGAGCATCTTGACGTCGCCCAGGCCCATCCCTTCGTGCCCCGCGATTTTCTCGTAGAGAAACGCGATGAGGTAGAGGCCGCCGCCGCCGGCCGCGGCGCCGAGCAGCGCGGCGGCGGGGGTCCTCGATCTCGAGAAGAACGCGAGGAGGATGCCGAGCGCGATTCCGGTCAGCGTGATCTTGTCGGGAAGGATCTGGAACTCGGCGTCGATCGCGGCGAGAGCCAGGCACGCCGTCGCGAAGAAAACGCCGCCCAGAAGTTCCGCAGTCTCGCGCGCGCGCAGGAAGACGAGCGTCCAGAGGATCGCGTTTGCGAGCTCCAGCATCGGGTAGCGCACGGCGATGGGTGCCCCGCACGCCCGGCATCGGCCGCGGAGGAGAAGCCACGAGACCACCGGGATGTTGTCGCGCGCGCGGATTCCCGCGCCGCAGGCCGGGCAGTGCGACGGGGGCGACACGACCGACTCGCCACGGGGAAGCCGGTGGACGAGAACGTTGACGAAGCTGCCGACCACGAGGCCGAAGAGTCCGGCCGACACGGCCCCGAAAGCGCCGAAGGCCTCGAAAGGAGTGTTCACGCCGCGGTCCCGCGCGCCGGGCCCGGACCGCGCAAGATGAGGACGGCCAGCGCCGCCAGGGCGAGGAGCGACAGCGCCGCCCCGGCGTAGAAGGAGACGGGGCGATACCGGAACTCGACGCGGTGCGCGCCCGGGGAGAGCGCGACGGCGCGCAGGTAGCCGTCGGCGGCCAGGATGGGCGCGGGACGCCCGTCCACGCTCGCCGTCCAGCCCGGATAGTGGAGGTCCGCGAGGACGAGGATGCCGGCGGCGTCGGAGTTGACGTCCGCGGCGACACGCTCGGCGAGATCCACGGCGATGCGCGCGACGACGAAGGAGCGCTTCGCGCCCGCAGCCGGCCGCGGGTCGGGCTCGCGGTCCAGGAAGACCTCGCGCGACCAGTCCGTCTCCCCCTTCGCCGCCCGCTCCCACGCGCGCGCCCGATCCGGCTCGACGCGGTATGCTGGAACGAAGGAGAGACGCGAGCGGTATGGGTTGATCGGCGCCCGGAAAAAGTCTCCGACCTTTCGCGAGCCCATCTCCGGCGGGGCGAACGGCGTCCAGAGCACGCGCGCACCGGCGGCGCCGCCCGCGAGCACGGGGTTCGAGCCCCCGTCGATGGACGCGAGGATGCGCCGCTCCCCCTCCGTCGAGAGGGCCGCCGCGGTGCGGATCGCGGGCACGCCGGCGAGCAGGTTCGTGTACCCGAGGAGTGACTCGCGCTGACGCCGCAGCGTCGCGACATCGAACCGCGCATCGCGGAGGACCCAGGGAACGAGCCTCTCCCCGGGCGGTGTCAGAACACGGCCCGAGACGCGGGCGAGAAAGGAAACCGACGGCGCGACGCGGCGAATCTCCGATTCGGGCGCGAAGCGAAAGGCGGGGCCGCCGGCAAGCAACAGCGCGGCGACGAGACCGAGAGCCGCTACCGTCTCGAGCGCGGCGACGCGCCGGGCGCTCGGGGCCGACGCCGCCGCTCCGGGCAGCGCGAGAAGCACGAGGGCCGCGAGTCCGAGGGCCTCGGCGAGGCGCGCCCCCGCGGGCTGCCTCGAAAAAAGCAGCAGGCAGAGCCCGGTGAGCCCCGCCGCCACGAGGAAGCCGGTGCGCTTCCTGCTCCTGTCGAAACGGAGGGCGTCCGCTCCCAACGCCGCGAGCATCGGGAGCGCGAAGAAAGTCCACGCGAGGGCCTTGGCGGGATACCGGACTCGGTCAAGAAAAGGAAGGGTGCGCAGCCAGGACCCGGGGGGGCCGGCCATCGCCACCGCGACGCCGGCCGCCGCCACGATCCCGAGGAGAAGTACCAACCGCCGCCGCTGCCGCTCGCCGAAGGCCGCCGCTGCGGCGAAGAGCAGGAGGGGACCCGCGTAGAGCGTCGAGAGGTATTCCGTGCCGCTCGCGGCGGGGGAAAGACCGAGCGCAGAAGTCAAGGCGGAGAGATTCGCCGCTCCTCTCTCTCGCTCGGCGGCCGGAAGAGGGGCCCGACGGTCCGAGCGCAGCGCCAGCTCCGCCATCGGCACGAGCGACCAGCCGGCGAGCGCCAGGCCGAGCGCCGCGGCTCCGGCAAAGCGCAGCAGCCTCTTCCCGGGCGGCGGCTCGAGCCACCCGGACTCGACCGGCCGCGCCTGCCAGGAGAAGAGCGCCGCCAGAACGAGCGAAGCGGCGCAGATCTCGGGGCTCCCCGCCATCGCCTGCAGGCCGATCGACGCCGCGAGGCCGGCTCTAGCGCCCCTCGACCGCAGGCCCGATCGCGCGAGCAGGACGATCCAGGGCAGGTAGGCCCAGGCGCCGAAGTGGTTCCAGTAGACCGACAGGGACGCGGCGAAGCCGCAGGCGCCGAAGGCCGCGGCGCCAATCAGCGCTCCCGCATCCGAAACGGTTTCCTCCTTCGCGAAACGCCAGGCTCCGGACACGCCGATCGCAAAATGCAGGAGGAGGAAGAGGCCGGCCGCCAGAGCCGCGGAGGGGAGCAGGAAGAAAAGGGTTGGCGGATAGAAGATCCCCGATTGCCCGTTGGCGAGCCACGGCTCCCCGAGCCCCGAGAGCGGATTCCACAGAGGGAGCTGGCCTAACCCGATGCAGTCCGCCGTGTAGAGCTTCAGCGGAAAAAAGAAATCGCCCTGGTCGCGAAACGAGGGAGCCTGCCGGGCGGAGAGCGCCGGCCGGAGCCAGAGGAGCGCGGGCAGGAGCGCCGCCGCGCCGAGGACTCCCGAAAACACCGAGCGGCGCGCGAGCACGAGACCATTGTAGATTGGTCCTGAGCGAAGCGAAGGATCTCGGTCTTTCGTGAAATGAGGGCAGATCCTTCGTCGCTTCGCTCCTCAGGATGACAGGGCGGAGGGTCCGACAAAAAAAACGGCCCCGATTGCTCGGGGCCGTTCGAGTGCCTGACTTTGTTTCGAGTCTTACTGCTGGGTGCCTTCGGGCCACTGCAGGAAAGTCCCGTTGGAGTAGATGATGTCGTCGTTGAAGTCCGTCGTGGTGCCGCAGCCCCTCGAGGTGCTTTCCTTCAACTTGTCGCGGCCGTAGCTGATGATGTTGTACTTGTCCTGCGGGCTGGGCGAGTTGTAAGAGAAGGCGGTTCCCCATCCGTCGTTCCTCGGAGCCGAAGCGATGTAGGTCGGCGTCAGGCCCGTGAAGGACGTGGCGGTCGTCGGCGTGCCGTAGTCGGTGAAGAGCCCCGCGTTGCAGGCGCCCGCGATATAGTTGTTGTTGTCCACGGCGTAGGCTTCGATGGCCGTCGCGAGGGTCCTCATGTCCGCCATGGTCCTCTTCTGCTTGCCGCGCTGCACGGCGGAGAGAAGATTCGGAATGGCGATGGCCGCCAGAATGCCGATGATCGCGATGACGATCAGCAGCTCGATCAGAGTGAAACCGGATTCGCGCTTTTTCATTAGTCCTCCTAAAGGCTAAAGGCTAAAGGTTGCTCGGCTGGTTCTTGTCCGCTAACCTCAGTAAAGCAAGGACGAAGCCAGCACCCCGAAATTGCAAACTGCTTTTTTTCAATGGCTTACAAACAGGCTGCCCGAGCTCGCACGACGGAATCTGTCATTTTCGGCTTTCAGGGTGTGACAAATTTTTGCCGCCCTCGGACGCGAACTCCACCAGGATCTCCTTGTACAGCTCCACGCCGTCAACATAGTCGCGCAGGAAGATCCTCTCGTCGTTTCCGTGCCGGCGCACCGAATCGGTGATGTTTGCCGGCACGGGCGAGTAGCCGTAGGCCGCGATCCCTTCTTGTCGGAAATGGACCGACGTGGTCGAGCCGCCGAACGTCGGGACCGGCCCGAAGGGAACTCCGGGATAGAAGACCTCGGTGACTCGCCGGATGATCGCGAGGAGCGGAACGATCTCTCCCGTCGGGGTCAGGTACGGGCTCGCTGTCGTAACGCCGCTCGAAAACCTGCTCACGACACGGATCCGATTTCGCGCGGCATCCGCTTCGATCGGGGCCATGTAACTGTCGGGGGAATAACCCGGCGGGGTCGAAATGACGACGTGGCCGCGAAAACTGTCCTTCGCTCCCGGAGGATAGGGATAACCCGCCAACCACTTGATCCGGGCCTCCAGGAAAGAGCCGTAGCGGTCGGGGAGTTGCGCGAGGGCCACGGGGTCGCGGCGCACGCGATCGAGATGCCGCAGCGGATCGGTCAACGGATGGCTCAGGTGATTGGCCAGCATGTCGAAGCCCCGGACGACGTCGGGAAGAGGCTCGACGGGCGGCGAAGAGACCTTCGACCACCGCAGGGCGAGATCTTTCAGAGGCGCGGCGGCCGAGAATTCGAACTCCAGGAGGCCGAATCCCGCCTGAACGGTCTCGATCCCCCAGAAGCGGACGGTGCGCAGGATCATCTCGTTGGTGCCCCCCTCGTTCAAGGCGGCCGTGACTCCCGCGAACCACTCCGGCCTGTGCTCGAGGAGCCAGCGCGATCCCCACTGCTGACCGCTCTCCTCGTCCGCTTCCGCCAGGAAAAGGATGTCGGAAGCCGGCACGATGCCGCGCTCCTTCAGGTTCCGCATCGCCAGCGCTTCCGCGAGGCCGAGCGACTTCATGTCGTAGGCGCCCCGGCCGTAGAGGTAGCCGAGCTTGATCTCCGCTTCGAAGGGGACCGATTCCTTCCAGAAGCTCGGAAAGGCGTCCATGACATCGATGTGGTTGATGAGGAGAAGCGCCCCCTGGCGGCTCCTGCCGGGCAGCCGGGCGAGCAGGTTGCAGCGGTTCCCCTGCGGACAGACCATCTCGGTCTCGATCCCCGCGCAATCGAAGAGTCGCTTCAGGAACTCGGCTCCCGGCTTTTCCCCCTTCGCGTCGGTCGTTTGCAGGCGGATGTAGTCGGAGAGCAGCCGGACGGGCTCCTGACGCAGCCATTCCGAAGCGGTCCGCAGCGTGTCCGCCTGGAGGGAGGATTTCCGCGGCGGCTTCGTCGAGCACCCTGCCGCCGGCAGCAGGAGAAGGAGCGCGAGGCTCCGCAGGCGCGCCCTCACGGCCGGGCGCTCCGGCGTCTTTCGGCGAAGAGACAGCCCGCGGCGAAAAGAGCGAAGAGGACCGGCCCGAAACGGGAGACGCGGCCGCCCGGGACCGTCTCGCTCCAATCGATCCGGTGACGCCCGGCGGGGACGCGAACGGCCGAAAACGCGAGCTGCGCCGGGGCGTCCTCGGATTCCTTTCCGTCGACGAGGACGGTCCGCCCGCTCCAATGGCCCCGCAACACGAAGAGCCAGGTCGCGTCGGGGGTGACGGTCTCGAGCGACAGCCGCTCGGGTGTCTTCTCGAGGACAGCGAGCTGTCCCGGCCGGGCCGTGCCCGCCGCGCGGGATCCCGACTCGACGACGATTTCTCTGTCTTTCAAAGCGGGCAGGAGACTCAGGGCCTCCACCGGCCCCGTCTCCTCCCGCCATTTCTCCAGGAGCCGGATGTCGGGGCACGCCAGCTCGTGTTCGTCCCAGTCCATGAGCGCGTCTCCTTGAAACCTATGATAGCCGGGCAGCGGCGGCTGATCGCGGAAGCGGATCCCCCAGCGCAGGGCTAGCGCGCCGAAGAAGGCGCCGGCTTGTCCGGAGCCGGCCGCCCGGTAAGACACGCTGCGCAAGCTCCGCATCCGCGAGAGATCTCCCGCGTCGAAGTCTCCGTTGAACACGGTCCCCCGCTGCCAGAGCGCCGGCGTGTACTGATTCCAGTTTCGCCGGGAGAACTCGATCTGACCGGGGTCTGTCGCTGCCAGGGTCTCCTGGAGAACGGATGGAGGGCGGTAGGTGGCGGCGCCGATCGCGCGGTATGCCCCGCTCGGGTCCGCGCGCAGAAGAAACCGGGCAAACGGCGTCGGAGAGAAGAGCGCCTCCTCGCGAAACGTCCGGGCGATCCTGCGGTTGGCGGCGAGCGGGCAGACCGTCAGGAGAGCGAGGCACACCGGCAGGCCGGCACGGGGCAGCACGCGCAGCGCCTCCAACGCGACGAGCGTCGCGATCCAGAGAAGTCCCGCTTCCGCAAAGGCGATCGCCAGCTTCTCCCCCGCCAGCCGCGCCGGGCCGGAAGCCTCGCCGGCGAGCCGCAGCGCGAATCTCCCGGCGGCCTCCGGCCACATCCACGAGAGAGCCGCGAAGAGGCACAGGGCCTCCGCCGCCNGGAGCATCCCTCGAGGCTTCGGAGGCGTCCTCCGAAAGCGATCGAACGCCAGGGCTGCGAGAATCGCGAGGGCAAGGCTCAACCCGACGGCGAGCTTCTCGGGATTGCGCAGCGCGAGCGGAGAGGCGAACCTCTCCCACCCCGCCGGAAGCAGGCTCGGGGGCACGGACACGGCGAGGACGGCAACCGCGAGGCCGCGCGCGAAGCGGACGCCGCGGGCGCGCTCACGCAGGGTCGAGAGCGCCGCGACGACCGCGAAGGCGCCGGCGTAGAGGGTGGCGTACAGGCCGACGGCCTTCCCGTGAAAGACCACGCGCCCCCAGACCTGCGAGACGTCGAGCGCAAAGGTCGAGCCGAAGGGATAGGGGACGACGAATTCCAGGAGCCGCAGCGGAGAGATCGAGTAAAGGAAGGCCTCGCCGAGCGTCAGTCCCGTCACGGCGCGGCCCGTTTCCGGGATCCACAGAAGCGTCGCGACGATCTGCGGGGCCGCGGCGAGCGCCGCGAGGAGAAGAGAAGACGCGAGGTGGAGGAGCTCCCGGGCCCGGCGCGGGCGCGCCTCCTCGAGGAGGATCCAGAGGGCCGCACAGGCGACCGCCAGGCCGGCGGAGAAGACATCCCCCGAAAGGAACACCAGGGCGAAGAGGAACGAGAGGAGAACGACTTTACGGCTCGCCGGGATCCCGGGGCGGCCGGCGGCCAGGACAATCCAGGGGAGGAGAGCGAGCCCCGGAAGGATGTGCGGAAAGAAGGCCTCGGAGACCGCGACGCCGGAAAACGCATAGGTCACCGCCGCGACCCACGCCGCGGGGCGCGACGTGCCGAGCGATCGGGCGAGACAGAAGAGGCCCACTCCGGCGAGCGCCCAGTGAAAGACGGGGAACAGCCGCATCGCGAGCGGGAAGGAGAAGAGGGCGAGGAAGGGCCGCAGGGGATAAAGAGCGCCCGCGTTCGGGTTGGGGAGAAGCGGCCGGCCGCCGGACACCTCCGTCATCCAGACCGGAAGGCGTCCCCGCGCGTAGGCGTCGTGGACGGCCTTCTCCATCGGCAGGTTGTAGGCGAGCAGATCCCGGCCTCCGAAGTTCCGGCGGGAAAAGAGCGGGTCGGAATAGATGCCGCAGACGAGGACCGCGAGGAGCACTCCAGGCAGAGCCCGCCGTCGAATGCGCCGGAGCCTGTCTCCGGGTCCTCTCACTCAGGCGCTCGAGGCGGGAGCCGGCGGCGGCGCCCGTCACGGCCTCGTGCGAGGATCCCGATGAGGGTGAACGCATAGAGGACAGGCCCCCACCGGCCGACGGGCCATCCCGGCAGCAGCTCTCTCCACTCGATCGTGTGGCGCCCGGCCGGCACCCGGACCGCGGAGAAAGCGAGCTGGGCCGGCACATCCTCGGCCGGCCTCCCGTCCAGGAGAACGCGGCGATGGTTCCAGAAGCCGCGGAGAACGAAGAGCCACGTCGGGTCCGGAGCCTCCGCCTCCAGGAGCAGCCGCTCCGGGTTGTTCTCCAGGATCAGGACCCGGCCGGGCCGCGCGCTTCCCAGAGCCCGCCTCCCCGACTCGACGGCAATCTCGCCCGCGGCGAGCTGCGGGACGGCGTTCAAGGCTCCCAGGGCCCCCGTCTCCTCGCGCCAGGAGGTCAGGAGCCGGATGTCCGGATAGGCTTTCTCGTGCTCGTCCCAGGCCACCATGTCATTGCCTCCCACCGGGTGATAACCGGGCAGCGGCTCCTGGTCTCGCAGACGTGTCTCCCACCGCAGCGCGAGCGCTCCGAAGAACGCCTGGGAGTCCCGGTAGCCGGCAGCCCGGAAAGAGATGCGCCGGAGGCTCTCGAGGCGAGAGAGGTCTCCCTCGTCGTAGTCGTCGTTGAAGATCGTGCCGCGGCGCCAGAGACAATGCGTGTACTGGTTCCAGTTGCGGCGGCAGTAATCGAGCGTAGCCTCGTCCGACGCGAAGGCCCTCAGCTCCAGTTCAGAAGCGGGAGCGTACCTGGAGGCGCCCATCGTCCGGTAGGCTCCTGGCGGGTCGGCGCGGATCACGAAGCGCGCGAAGGGAGTCGGAGAAAAGAGCTCGTCTTCACGAAACGTCCTCGCGATCTTGCGGTCGGCCGCGATCGGGACGATCGTCAGGAGCGCGAGAGAGGCCAGGAGCCTCCCCCGCGTCTCGTGCCCGGCGAGATCGAGCGCGACGACGGTCGCCATCCAGAGCAGCCCCGCTTCCACGAGCGCCGCCGGCAGGACGCCCGCCGCGTTGACGGCGACGTGGTCGTCCATGCCGACGAGCCTGACCGCGAAGAGCCCGCAACGGCCGGGAAACAGGTGGACGCCGGCCGCGAGCAGAGCGAGGACCGCGCCGACGAGAATCGTCCACCGTGGCCGCAGGTCTCTGCGGCGGAAAAAATCGAAAGCGAGCCCGCAATAGAGGGCAAGCGCGAAAACAAGAGCGACGGCGAACTTCTCCGGGTACCGCAGCGGAAGCGGAGAGACGAGGCTTCCCCAGCGGGCGGGCAGAAGACTTCCGGGGACCGTCACGAGGAGACCGGCCAGGAAGAGGCCCCGGGCAAAACGGGCGCCCGCCGGACGCTGCCGGCCCATCGTCGCGAGGGCGATAACCGCCAGGGATCCCGCGTAGAGGCTCGAGAAGAAACCGATGGCGCGGCCGTTGAAGGCCGGAAACCCCCAGGCGCGGGCGGAGTCGATCGCCCACGTCTCGCCGAAGGCGAACGGGATGACGAGCTCCAGGAGACGGAAGGGCCGAAGGGAATAGATGACGACTTCTTCCAGGCGCATCCCGAGCACCGCGCGCTGGGTCTCGGAAACCCAGAGGGCGGAGGCGATGATCTGCGGGAGGGCGAAGAGTCCCGCCATCACGAGCGCGGCTCCGAAGGTCGCCGCCAGACGCCGCCGCTCCGGTGCCTCGACCTCCAGGAGAATCCAGAGGACACAGGAGCCGACCGCGATCCCGATCGTGAACACGTCGCCCGCGAGAAGGTCGAGACCGAAGAGGACGGAAAGAGCGAGCGCCTTGTGAGCCGCGCTCGAAAACGGCCGCACAATCGCCCAGAGAATCCAGGGAAGCAGCGTGACGCCCGGCTGGTGATTGGAGTAGAAGACTTCCGACACTCCGACGCCGGAAAAGACGTAGGTCACCGCCCCGATCCATGCCCCGCCGGCCGAAGTATTCAGCCGCCGCAACAGCGCGATCATGCCGATCCCCGCGAGGGCCCAGTGAAGGAGCGGAAAGATCCGGAACGCGAGAGGAAACGGCAGGAGCGCCAGCAGCGGCCGGACCGGGTAGAGCGCGCCGGCATTGGGATTGGGCAGGAGGGGTCGCCCGCCCGCGATCCACGGGTTCCAGATGGGCAGCTTGCCGCGGGCATAGGCGTCGTGGATGACGGACTCGATCGGCAGGTTGTAGCCGAGCAGATCGCGGCCGCCGAAGTTCCTCCGGAAAAAGAGGGGGTCGGCGTAAACCGCGAGCACGAGCAGGAGGAAGAGACCGCCCAATCCGAGGGTCGCCGCACGCCCGCGCGCCGGAAGCGCAGCGGAACTCAAGACTTCGCCGGCTCGGTCATGATGAATGCGGACCAGGTTCCTTGGGAGCCTGTCCAGGTAATCTCCTACTGCAGGTCAAGTTTCGTCCGAGTAGTTTAGACCGGTCAAAGTCCAATCTCGAAATCCGAAATCCGAAATCCGAAACTCGCTAAGATAAGTCATCGAACGAGAGCGAGATGAATCGAGCCGCCTCGCGCTCCCGGCTGCGCTCGCCGCCGCCGCTCTCTCCGTCGCCGGCCGCCTGTGGCTGCTTGTCTCTCACCCGTTGTGGCACGACG